>Ga0209988_10000914_pt1 | contig 18932 bp, 16 predicted proteins | sample N075metaG_FD_183115 | JGI IMG/M metagenome (GOLD analysis project Ga0209988, IMG submission 183115) | Deep subsurface microbial communities from Kermadec Trench to uncover new lineages of life (NeLLi) - N075 metaG (SPAdes) (version 2) | ecosystem: Environmental > Aquatic > Marine > Ocean trench... | reverse complement strand
GCAGAAATTCGCGGAAAAATGCGAGACTGAAGTATCTGCTGAAACGATATGGCAGATATTTCAGGATACCTATATTAAAGTGGACAAGCCCATCAGGGTCGAGCAATACCAGGCATCGAGATCGCATGGCAGCGATAGATTAAGCGCGACGCTGGTGAGCGAACACGGTCATATAGACATCGCCAGCGACGGTAAGGGCATACTCGATGCGTTTGTGAGGGCAATCAACAGTACCCTAAATACGAAAATTGTGCTGGTTGACTATAGCGAACATACCCTCGGCGACAATGAGCAGTCGGAAGCAATTGCCTATGTACAATTGAGCATAAATGGCCAACGTAGTTGCGGGGCCGGTTGCAGTGAGGATATCGTCGGCGCTTCCCTGCGCGCGGTATTGAATGCAATCGCAAGGGCCGGGGTGGAGTTTAAGGTTGGTGCCGAGCCGAAATTGGCTGCGGTGTAATTTTGTGCCGGTCTGGTTCGATACATAGACTAATTGTTATTTCGCACACCGGCCTTAATTACTCTTTATAAACTACGAAGTAATGAAAGGATTAGGGTGCGAAAAAATATGTACCTCAATGCACCCGTGGTACTTTTAGAATAGGCGAAATACATTTCGCAACAATCGCTCTACTGCGATTGCTGCAACGCCTGATCCAGATCCCAGAGGATATCGTCCAGTGTCTCCAGGCCCACTGAAATACGCACCATATCGGCGGTGACACCCGCGGTAATTAATTGTTCCTCGCTGAGCTGACGATGCGTTGTCGAGGCTGGATGAATAATCAGGGTTCGGGCGTCGCCCACATTGGCGAGGTGGCTGAGAAATTGTGCACTCTCGATAAAAGTAGCACCGGCTTTTTCACCACCCTTGACACCGAAGGTTAGAATTGAGCCTGCCCCCTTGGGGAGATATTTCTTTACCAGCGGTTGGTAAGCATTGTCTTCGAGACCTGCGTAGTTCACCCAGGATATCGCCGGGTGCTGTTGAAGAAATTTAGCCACACCTACTGCATTTTCACAGTGGCGGTCCATTCTCACCGGCAATGTCTCCAGGCCCTGTAGCAGCAAGAATGCATTGAACGGGCTCATCACCGGACCGAGCGTACGAACGGTTTCACAGCGCGCTTTCGCGGTGTAGCCGAAATCGCCAAAAGTCTCATAAAAACGGATGCCGTGATAACTTGCCGAGGGCTCGGTCATGCCGGGAAAGTTACCATTAGCCCAGTCGAATTTGCCGGATTCGACAATCACACCACCCATCGAGGTGCCATGCCCGCCAATAAACTTGGTTGCCGAATGTATGACTATGTCGGCACCAAAATCCATCGGCCGACACAAATAGGGTGTCGAAAAAGTGGCGTCGATTATCAGGGGCAGACCGGCATCGTGGGCAATCGCGGCGACGGGCTCGATGTCGAGTACGTTGTTTAAGGGATTACCGATCGACTCAGCATAAAGTGCCTTGGTATTTTTGGTGATCGCCTTGCGAAAATTTTCCGGGTCGTCGGAGTCGACAAACTTCGTATTGATGCCGAATTTTCGAAAGGTAACGTCAAACTGGGAATAGGTGCCGCCATATAGCGTACTAGCCGATACCAGTTCGTCACCCTGTTCCATCAATGTCAGTATCGCCACCATCTGTGCGGCCATACCCGAACTCACCGCAAGCGCTGCGCGGCCATTTTCGAGAGCAGCCATGCGTTCTTCGAATACCGCTGTGGTCGGGTTGGTCAGGCGCGTGTAGACGTTGCCAAAGGTTTGCAGGTTAAACAGGCTGGCGGCGTGATCGGTGCTGTCAAATACATAGGAGGTGGTCTGGTATATGGGTACCGCGCGTGAGCCGGTCGCCGGGTCGGGGATTTGCCCGGCGTGCAGGCACAGTGTTTCGATTCCAAATTCTCTATCGGCCATGTTGTTGATCTCGATTCATAATTTTAAATTTAACGATTGATAGTTAGCGGGCGTTTGGCCGAAATAATACCGGTATTCACGCCGATCGTATTCAGTCCACCAAATAATCGCGCAAATTCGATTTTCATACATCGGTCCATGACCACCTCGAGCCCGGCCTCCCGCGCTTTTTGCGCGGCTTCGGGGTTAATAACTCCCAGTTGCATCCAGAATACTTTGGCACCTATATCTTTCGCATCGTCAATGAATAGCGGTACCCGATCAGCTTTCTGGAACAGGTCGACGACATCGATCGGGGTTGGGAGTGACTTCAAATCCGGGTAACATTTCTGACCGAGGATTTCGTCATATTTTGGATTTACTGGAGTGACCTCGAAACCGTGCTCGAGCAGGTATTTCGCTGCAAAAAAGCTGGGTCTCCACCAGTCGGCCGATAGTCCGACCATAGCCACACGTTTATATTCGGTGAGTATTCGCCGAAGCGTCAATATATCGGTCATGCCTGGAGCGCCTCTGCCTGCTGGCGTAAAATAAATTTCTGAATTTTACCGGTCGATGTTTTTGGTAGTGCGCCAAATACCACGGTTTTCGGCGCCTTGAAATGGGCCATGTTATCGCGACAGAATTCGATGATATCCTGTTCATTAATATCGTCTGTATTATCCCGCAGGGTAATAAAGGCACAGGGGGTTTCACCCCATTTTTGATCGGGCCTTGCTACCACCGCCGCTTCCATCACCGCGGGATGACGATACAGGGTTTTCTCTATCTCGATACTGGAAATATTCTCGCCGCCGGAAATAATGATATCTTTAGAGCGATCCTTAATCTCGATATAACCATCTTCATGGCAGACCGCAAGATCGCCGCTGTGGAACCAGCCCCCTTCAAAGGCTTTTTCGGTCGCCTGTGGGTTTTTCAGGTAACCTTTCATGACTATGTTGCCCCTGAACATGATTTCGCCGATAGTTTTGCCATCCTGCGGCACCGGCTCCAGCGTGTCTGGGTCGGCGACCAGCAGTTTTTCCAGCATCGGGTAGCGCACGCCCTGGCGGGACTTTAACTCGGCTTGTTCGGTTACCGGTAAATCATCCCATTCCCGGTGCCAGGAACAAACGACCGCAGGGCCATAGACTTCGGTCAGGCCGTAGGCATGGGTGACTTTAAAATTTAATTCTGCCATCGCTTCCAGAACCGACGGTGGCGGTGCAGCAGCAGCGGTCATGATGTTGACCTGGTGACTGATACCCTGTTTAAGAGCTTCGTCGGCATTCGCCATCAGGTTGAGGACAATAGGTGCGCCACAGAGATGTGTCACTTTTTCTGATTTAATCGCATTAAATATATCCTCGGCGCGAACCGCCCGCAGGCAAACGCTGGTACCGTTGAGGGCCGCCAAGGTCCAGGGAAAACACCAACCGTTGCAATGAAACAGGGGCAGGGTCCAGAGGTAAACTGGGTGCGCACTCATGTTCCAGGCGATGATATTGGACACTGCATTCAGATAGGCGCCGCGATGATGTGTCACCACGCCCTTGGGATCACCAGTGGTGCCGGAGGTATAGCCGAGTGCGACTGCCTGCCACTCGTCCTCTGGTAACTGCCACTCGAATTTGGCATCACCCTCGTCTAAAAATGCCTCGTACTCGATTTCACCGATCAATTCGCCACCTTCGAACCCCGGGTCGTCGACGTCAATGACCAGCGGCTTATTCTCCAGTTGCATCAGCGCCTTTTTAACCTGGGTCGAGAATTCCCGGTCGGTTAACAGGACCTTCGCGTCGGCATGCTTTAACATGAAGGCAATGGTATCGGCATCGAGCCGAATATTGAGCGCATTCAACACGGCACCGGACATCGGTACACCAAAATGCACCTCGTACATAGCCGGAATATTCGGCAACATAACGGCAACGGTATCGCCTGTCTGTATGCCCCTTCGGAGCAAAGCCGAAGCGAGGCGGCGGCATCGGCTGTAAGTCTCGAACCAGTTGCGCCTGGTGCTACCATAGACCAGGGCTGTTTCGAACGGGTAGACCGAAGCCGCGCGCTCGATAAATGTCAGTGGTGACAGCGGAGTAAAGTTAGCAGGATTCTTATCCAGGCCTGTTGAATACTGGTTAATCTGGGTCATCACTAGATCGGAGGTTTCCTATCGTCCTTTCCATTCAGGTTTACGCTTTTCGATGAAAGCGTCAATACCTTCCCGGGCATCCTCGCTATCCATATTGCAGGTTATTTTTTCACCGGCAAAGGCGTAAGCCTCGGATAAATCCATCGCTAACTGGCGGTAAAACATATGTTTGCCAAGCCTGATTGCATGCGATGATTTTGTCGCAATTTTACACGCCAGATCCCACGTCGCCTGCTTCAATTCCCTGGCCTCGACCACTTCATTGATCAGGCCGTTAGCCTGTGCTTCGATTGCCGATATGAAATCACCGGTTAACAGCATTTGCATGGCCGCTTTGCGGGGCAGATTACGGCTTAGTGGTACCGCCGGGGTCGAGCAAAATAATCCGAGGTTGATCCCGGATACGGCGAATCTGGCTTCCTTCGAGGCAATCGCCAGGTCGCAACTGGCAACCAGCTGGCAACCTGCAGCAGTCGCAATACCGTTGACCTCGGCTATCACCGGTTGCGGCAACGCGTTTATAGTCATCATCATCTTGCTGCATTGATCAAATAATGCCTGATGAAAAGCTTTACCTTCGCTCGAGCGCATCTCTTTCAAATCGTGGCCGGAGCAAAAAGCCTTGCCACTGGCGGCAATAATGACGACCCGGATACTGGTGTCTGCACCGATCTCATCCAGGGCTGTCTGTAATTCGCTTAACAGCGCCCGGGACAGCGCGTTATATTGCCCTGGTCTATTCAGGGTCAGTGTGACGATACCGTCCTCTCCTTCCCGTAACAGGATTGGTTCGCTTATTACCTCGCCTGGTTTGGCGCTCATCGCATTGCCCCCGGTCAATAAATCGTCAAATGAATGCCGAAACAGGATTGTTACCGCCCTGTTTGAAAAAGTCTACCGCTATATTGCGGTGCTTACCTAATGAAACGACGCCATTTATAATAGGTTTTTTTGGAGCTGATTAAATCTACCAAAATGCAAACCAGTGAGCCGGAAAACTGCCAGGATGGCGCCAGGGAGTACCAGCAAATTCGTGGGCAAAAGCAGTATGACGAATGAACTGGCGAGCAGAGAACTACTTGACGTGGTTGACGCAGACGACCGGGTTATTGGAGTCAAAACGCGGGGTGAAATTCACGCGCAGGGTTTGATGCATAGGGCTGCGCATATTCTTGTTTTTAATACTAGTGGTGAACTATTCATTCAAAAACGGTCGATGAGCAAGGATAACGATCCCGGGCTATGGGATAGTTCGGCGGCCGGTCATGTTGACAGAGGTGAAGACTATCAAAGCTGCGCGATTCGCGAACTCGGAGAGGAGCTTGGATTAACAGCTACGGCGTCGCTCGAAATATTATTTCGATTGTCGGCCAGCCCGATTACCGGCATGGAGCACTGTATCGTCTATCGGTGTATCGACGACGGTCCTTTCGAGTTACAGGCGGAAGAAATTGACGAAGGCGCCTGGATTAGTGCCAGTGAAATGGATCGGCGCGTGTCCGGGGATGATCCAACTATGACCCGGGTATTACAGTTAATTTGGAATAAGTTTCGTCAGGATTTTTAATCTGAAGCGGGAAAACAGACGAATTTCTAATTTCTGTCCAGTTCTACGCGAGGGTGGGCTTATTTATTGGTAAGATTATTCGAACTAGCGAATCAATTAAGCTTGTTTCCAACAGCGAGTAGCCGTTATTATGTCTCCCTGGCAAAAACCTTATATTTGCTTGGATTATAAAATATATAAAAGCTAGTGAGTGAACCTACACCCACTAAAACTCCGGAGGAGATGTAACATGATAAAAAGAGTAATCAAGAAGAGTGCATTGATAACCTGCATTGCCGTGGCATCAATGTTCGCATTTACGAATTCTGCATTCGCGGTTGAACTGATCGTATACACTGCTGTAGAGGCAGAAGACCTTAAGCGTTATGCAGAAACTTTTAACAAGGAGTACCCGGATATAAAAATAAAATGGGTGCGAGATTCGACCGGTATCGTTACCGCCAAGTTGCTGGCGGAAAAAAACAACCCGCAAGCCGATGTTATCTGGGGGATCGCAGCAACGTCCTTGCTGATCATGAAAGCCGAGGGGATGTTCGTACCCTACAAGCCGAAAGGAATTGAAATGCTCGAACCGAAATTCTATGACAGTGATGATCCCCCAAGCTGGGTAGGTATGGATGCCTGGGTTGCAGCGGTTTGCTACAACACCGTCGAAGCGGCGAAATACAATCTACCTCCTCCAAAAACCTGGTGGGATCTCACTAAACCAGTGTACAAGGGTTATGTGATCATGCCCAACCCGAATTCGTCGGGTACCGGCTTTCTCGACGTTTCCAGCTGGTTACAAATGTTTGGTGAAACCGGTGGCTGGGCTTATATGGATGCGCTGCACGAAAATATCGCGCGTTACACCCACTCGGGTTCAAAGCCTTGCAAGCTGGCGGCCTCCGGCGAAATCCCGATCGGCGTTTCATTTGCATTTCGCGGCGCGAGATCCAAGGCTGCTGGCGCACCCATTGATATTATTATTCCACGCGAAGGTATAGGCTGGGATCTGGAAGCTTCCGCCATTATTGCCGGCACTGATAAACTGGAAGCCGCCAAAACGCTATTAGACTGGTCGATCAGCAAAACAGCGATGGAAATGTACAACACCGCTTATGCGGTGGTCGCGTATAAGGGCATCGCAAAACCAGTGAAGTATTTCCCACCAGAAACGCTTTCCAGCTTGATCGATAATGATTTCGAATTTGCTGCCAACAACAGAAAAAGAATCCTGACCGAATGGCAGAAACGCTACGATTCCAAGTCAGATCCGAAGTAGTATAGTGTTTTAAGTAAGCCACGGCCTGATCATTGTCTATGGTCAGGCCGTTTTGTTTCTGGCAGGCTGCCAATTGTAGCCGCTGAGTTCCACCAACAACATTACTTTTCGAAATGAGTGAACAGCGAGCAGTCAATAACGAGAATGCAAAGCCTTATCTTCAAATAGACCGGTTGACTAAAAAGTTCGGCGATTTTGCCGCGCTTGATAACGTGTCACTCGATGTTATTGAAGGTGAGTTCATTTTTTTCCTGGGGCCTTCGGGTTGCGGAAAAACAACATTTCTACGCGCGATAGCCGGTCTCGATATACAGACATCCGGCACTGTGCATCAGGCTGGTAAGGATATCTCAGCACTGCCACCGTCGGAACGCGACTTCGGCATCGTGTTCCAGTCCTATGCATTGTTTCCAAACCTGACCTGCGAAAGAAACATCGCTTTTGGCCTCGAAAATCAAAAGTTCAGTAAAGCCGATATCGACAATCGGGTATCCGAACTACTGGAAATGGTAGGGCTGCCAGATCAGGGTAAAAAGTACCCGGCACAACTATCGGGCGGGCAGCAGCAACGCATTGCTTTAGCCAGGGCATTGGCCACGTCACCCGGCCTGTTATTGCTCGATGAACCCCTTTCCGCACTCGATGCAAAAGTACGCATTCGGCTACGCCATGAGATAAAAGAGCTGCAGCAACGGCTGGGAGTCACCACGGTGATGGTCACGCACGACCAGGAAGAGGCGTTGGCGATGGCCGATCGCATCGTTGTAATGAACCAGGGAGTGATAGAGCAAATTGGTACACCGACCGAAATTTATCGTGAACCCAGTAGCTTGTTTGTCGCCGACTTTATCGGCGCGATGAATCAATTCAAGGGAAGGGCCGGCAGCAAGAATACCGCCACGATCGGTGATGTTACTTTCGTTTCACAGGAACACGACCTGCAGCAGGATACGCCTGCAGTTGTCGCCATTCGCCCTGAGGACATAGTACCGCATGGTGACGGCACAGGTTCGCAGGGGGCTGCGGAATCGGGCCCTAGCGAAAATACTTTTGATGCACTGGTCAAAGAAATGGAATTTTTAGGATCGTTTTGGCGAGTTTCGCTCAGCAATGCTTCTTTAGGCGATGCATCGATGGTGATTGATATGTCTATCAATGCGGTTCGACAGATGGATGTAGCAATTGGCAATTCAATCAAAGTAGAGTTTCCGTCGAATCGCCTATGGGTATTCCCCCCCGACGCTGATACAGGTTAAAGCCCATGACGGCCGAAATTACCGCCACTGCCAGCGCCCCGCTTATCCGCCCTAAGACCAGTAAGGATGATCGTACGATGATCGGTTTCATGCTGGTCATCGGCCTGTACCTGATTGTAGCGCTGGCATTACCGCTCTACGCGATGTTATCCAAGTCGTTTACGACCTATTCGTTCGATTTGGGTAATTTTGAATTTGCGGTCGACAAGGGTGAGGGTTGGAGTGAACCCGTCACTGCGCTGGCACTCAACCAGGACTTGCAGGCCGTTAAACCTGAAGAACTCGCAACCAGCTCAGACGGGCGACTGGCGGCGACTGTTTTTTTCCCCGACTTCAGTTTTCGCAGCCCGACTAAATACCGGGTACGTCAGATCAGGCCAGAAAGTTCCTTTCTGGTGGGCAGTAAACGCATTGCCGATACCGAGTGGCACGAGTACGAATCGAACCAATTCAGGCGTATCGTGCTACGCCCGTCATCTGCGACAGGGCTGGAAAACTTCCGCACTTATTTCTCGACGCCCGCGCTTTTCCGTTCGATCGAAAATTCACTGTTTATTGCCTTTCTCAGTACCATAATAACCGTTAGCCTGGCATTTGGTTTCGCCTACGCATTGAATCGCAGCAAAATGCGCTTTAAAGGTGTTTTTCGGCTGATCGCGATGGCGCCAATACTGGTGCCATCCCTGCTGCCTGGAATTGCGCTGGTTTACCTGTTCGGCAACCAGGGAATGATCAAGGGACTGTTATTCGGCGAATCAATCTACGGGCCTATCGGGATCGTCATAGGGTCGGTGTTTTTTACCTTTCCGCATGCGCTGATCATTATTACCACGGCACTGGCGATTTCTGACTCAAGACTATACGAGGCTGCAATATCGCTACGCGCCAGTCGCTGGAGAACTTTCTGGATAGTCACCATTCCCGGCGCGCGCTACGGATTAATATCGGCAGCATTTGTTGTTTTCAACCTGGTAATTACCGATTTTGGCCTGCCAAAGGTGATAGGTGGTCAGTACAACATGCTCGCCGTGGATATTTATAAACAGGTGATAGGCCAGCAGAATTTTGAAATGGGCGCAGTGGTCTCGGTAGTCCTGTTGATTCCGGCATTATTTGCATTTTCTATCGATCGCTATGTACAAAAACGGCAGGTCGCGGTGTTGTCGTCGAGATCGGTACCTTTCGAAGCAAAGCCACATAAACGCTTTGATTTAATCTGTCTTTCCTATTGCCTGTTGATCGGAATATTCATAGTCGGGATCATTGGCGTCTGCCAGTACGCCGCATTGATCAAATTCTGGCCGTATCAATTAAGCCTGAGCCTGGTCAATTATAATTTTGATGTGATGGACGGCGGGGGTTGGGCGTCTTATACCAACTCGATCCAGCTGGGTATTTATACTGCGATAGCGGGCACGATAATAGTATTTTCCGGCGCCTACATGGTTGAGAAAACCAATGGTTTTTTTGCCACTCGATCGGCTTTCCAATTTCTGGCGATGATGCCTATGGCAATTCCAGGCCTGGTTCTGGGTCTGGCCTACATATTTTTCTTTAATGACCCGGCAAACCCGTTGAATGGCTTATACGCGACCATGGGAATCCTGGTGGTTTGTACCGTGACTCACTTTTACACGGTCTCACATCTAACCGCTCTTACTGCCCTGAAGCAAATGGACAGGGAGTTCGAAGCGGTCGCGTCATCCTTGAAGCAACCCTTCTACCGGCTGGTTTCGCGTGTTACGATCCCGGTTTGCATGCCTGCAATACTGGATATTTCGATCTACCTGTTCGTCAATGCGATGACTACCGTGTCGGCGGTAATATTCCTGTATGCCCCCGATACGGCACTGGCGGCAATTGCAGTACTCAATATGGATGATGCGGGTGACGTGGCGCCTGCCGCTGCGATGGGGATGATGATTTTTTATACCAATGTCTCCGCGCGCCTGATTCATCTATTTGTCTCAAGAAAATTGCTGCAAAAAACCCAGGCCTGGCGTTTACGCGAGGGAACCGCTGATTAGTAGCACGTCAGCCCCTCTCGTTATTTCGGCTCTTTATCCCCTCGTCATCCCGGATCGCTGCTTGCGCAGGAAAGGCGAGATGACGAATCAGCCGTTCTCACACAGAACGTAAATAGGGCTCGACCAGATAACGTGGCCATCCTGCTGGATGATACGGATGTAGATCGCGTTGTCCCGCCCGGTGGTCAGTGCGATGCTGCGTTCAATTTCAACCTGCCTGTGCAGGTTCTCGTCGGGTAGTCGAAACACGCGAATTTTCCGGCCCAGGCCACCCGCGTCGAAAACGATATCCTCGTAACCAATATCGGCAATTCGAATATCGGCTTTAACCAGTTCGGTATCGATGTTTAAAGTGCCGGCGTCTCGATGCTTCAGGTTTGCATAAAATCCGCCGTGCCCGCCAGTGGTCAGCGCCTGCCAATCTAGTTGGTTCGGGCCATTTAGTTCAAACTTTTTATCGATGTTATAGCGATTGATTGCCTCGACTCCTGCAAAAGCATTGCCGCTCAGTTTAGCGTTACCATCCCAGATTGTTTCCCGGCCGCGGCCACGATAATCGGAACCTTCCCAGGCCACACAAATGCGCTGACCCAACTCGATATCGTAGTAGGGACGATAGGTTTCCAATGTCTCCAGGCCATTGCGAATATCGATGCGTTCAATCGGTGCAGATCCAATCGCTTTAATTTGTAGCCTCACCTCGGCGTCATTACAGCGAACGATATCACCCATCATAGCTGACTTTATTGGCTTACTGCTGGTGTTACCCAGTGCCGGATCGGCGGCATACAATGCGGCGCCATTTTCAAACTGTAGGTTGACATCCAGAATCATACGGCAACCGGTGGTGCCATAGTGGTGGCGTTTACGCAGGCAATCGGCCAGTGCTTCGCGTGTCAACTCGGTGGCGAGCATGCAGGTCAGACCACCATAAGAGCCGAACTTGGTCGCACCAGGATGGCTGGCGCCGGGTCTGCCCTTGTGCCCGTCCGAGTTGGAAACGATACCCACCCGATAGCCTTTTTCGAGCGCGTCTTCGATCAGCCATTCAAAGCTGCCCCAGGCGGAATGCACCTCGACCGAGGTTTCCAGACGCTCGTCGTGCGCCATTTTTATATCGGCGTAGCGGCCCCCAATGTGGGCGAATACCACGCAATTACTATTCTGTAACCGATTGAACAGGTCGCGGGCAGAGCTGGCGTCTGTGTCGATGTCGGAAAGGTCGTCGACCAATGCATGCGAAGATCGGTGGATCGGCTGTCCTTCTTCCAGGTACAGCACGTTCCGATCGCCCCCGAGACCGGTATTGCCGGACCATTCGTAGCCGGGAAATGCGATAAAACGATGATCCAGGTTAAACTCGAGCGTGAGATCGTTTAGCTGCGACCAGAACTCGTTAGTAATTTGAAAGTCGTTACCCTGGTGTGCGGTCGCGTCGAGAAATGCGAGATCTCGAGCGAAGGCATGAAACTCGCGAGCCGAGTTGGTGCCGATAGTCTCCTCGGACTGCCCGTGCAGGTCGCCCCAATAGGGGAGTAATTCGGTAGCGGCTACTATCCGCAACGGATTCGAAGTTGCCAGTAATTGTTTATTTTCGTCCAGCAAATTGATTAACAGGCATTCCTGTTCAGCGTTTACGCACAGGTCATCGATCACCACGGCGCGTTGCCCGGGCCTAAATTTGATGCTCTCCGGTATCCCGGATATGGTCGCGGTTGCTCGTAAATTAATAGTCTGATCGCACTGGTCGCTAGGATTGCCCCAGCGGTCTTCGGCCTTTATCGACAGGCGAAACGGCTGGCCAGTCCTGCAGGTGGTGGGCACAACCGCCTTCCACAAATAAGGCTTGCCGGGGACGATTGCGATTTCCGGCTGCTGTGGCAGCTCGACATAGTTATAGGTGGCAATTGCGTCAACCAGTACGCGGAACTCGAAACTATCCTCGCAAAAGGTTTGGATGCGCATGCCCGGGCAGCCACCGGTCGGGTCGCCAAATTGGACCGTAATTTGATCACCCTCGCGCAGGAATCCGCGTACCACCTTGATGTAAACAGTCTTGTCCCAGGGGCGAATATTGCGCTTCATATCGTATTCAACATGAAGTACAGCACCATTTGACGCGCTAACCGAGACATAATTCGGCGCGGCTGGGTCATCAAACTGCGGTCTGCCCATATCGCTGGCAAAACGGTGCACGATTTTTATCGAACCGGTGTCATCGATTCCATAGAATCCCGCGGTGTAGGTAAGTTTGAACGATTGATACGAGCCTGCTTCAAATTTGCCCTCGGGTTCGATCCTGGCCGTCCCCATCCGCTCGGGAAGAAATTGTGAATGTGGCATTTCACGCCCCGTCTGAGTCTTCAATAGACTGAATTATTCAGCCAGAACAGGAATAAGTCACCCATTATTTCTCCCGGTGGGATGAACTTAGGGTGTGAGGATAATTCTAATAGCCTCAGTCGGCTTATATGCCCTTAACGATATGATTCTTAAAAGTTCCAATCAGGCTAGATGTAACATCTGTCGGGGGACGCAATTCGAGCTTGGACCTAATGAGCGCAAGAGCGCCACCGGCAAACTACCGCGTTGTACGCGTTGCCGGTCGCTGGAGAGGCATCGCCAATTACGCCAGGTCTACGCCCAGATACCGGATCGATATCTCGCCGGTCTGGATGTCTTGCAGCTAAGCCCTGATATTGGTGTCGATCCGATCTGGTTCAGTTGTTACGAGATCTCCTTGTTCGGGGGCGATAATTCACTCGATCTGGAAGCCTTTGACCGCATGGACGCAAGCTATGACCTGGTAATTTGCAATCACGTGCTTGAGCATGTAGCTGATGATCGCAAGGGTTTGCAGGAGCTGATCCGTATTGCCCGCCCCGAGGGTCTCATTCAAATCACCGTGCCCAGCCCATACACGCGCGCGGTAACAGTCGATTGGGGATATCCGAAAGAAGAGGCCCACGGCCATTATCGCGGCTACGGCAGGAATTTTTTACAGCGCTTTACCGAGGCCGAACCTGGCGGATGGTATTGCAGGTCGAGGTCATCGACCAGGTGACCGACGCCGGTGGTTATGTCTATTTATGGTCGCTCGACGCGGCGCTAATCCGGCAGCTGAGGTCGTGGATCGATAACCCCATCGTGGTTGGTTAACCTAAGCAATCTCAATTACCCCTTTGTTTCTCCCTGGTTTCTGGTGGAACACTATCTGGACCAGTTGAAAGCATCTTGACCCTGTCTTGCCAGGCATTACTATCCCACTTTCGAATTAGCGACTTACAGGTGATTGATGTCCACAGGTTGCACGATAGCGGTCGGTGGTTTCCAGCACGAAACCAATACCTTTGCGCCCCACAGGGCAACTTTCGACGAGTTTGAGCGGGCCGATAGCTGGCCCGCTCTCACCCGCGGTGAGGCCCTGTTTTCGGCCATGGACGGATTGAATATTCCGATCAGCGGGTTTATCGACGCGGCTAAAACTTGCCACCACAGGTTATATCCATTGCTGTGGTGCTCGGCTGAGCCCAGTAGCTTTGTGACCAGTGACGCTTACGAGCGAATCGTAGACGAATTTTGTGATTTGCTTGAGTCGGCCGATCACCTGGATGCGGTTTATCTTGATCTGCACGGCGCAATGGTGGTTGAGCATTTCGAGGATGGCGAGGGAGAAATGTTGCGCCGTGTGCGAGAAATTGTCGGTGACCGGATACCGGTCATCGTGAGCCTGGACCTGCACGCCAATATTACCGATGCGATGGTCGAGCATGCTAGCGCTATCACCATTTTTCGGACCTATCCACACCTTGACATGGCCGAGACCGGAGCGCGGGCATACGCTATGCTGGATAAAATCCTCGCGGGTGACGATATGATCGGGGGCATGCGCAAGATTCCGTTTTTGTTTCCGCTTACCTCGCAATGCACTGATTTCGAACCCTGTCGGTCGATTTATGGATCGATCGAAGCTGTCGTGGCGGAAACCCCCGGTCTGTCCAGCATCGATTTTGCCTGTGGTTTCCCACCCGCCGATATTACCGAGTGTGGCCCCGCACTGGTTGTTTATGGTACCGACCGGGCAGTGGTCGAATCGGCACTGGATAAGTTTTATCAGCAGGTTCTGGATGCCGAACCAGAGTTTGAAAATGAGTTGCTTGGCCCCGGGGAAGCGGTGTTACAGGCGATACAGCTAAGCGGCAAAAAGCCCGTGGTGCTGGCCGATGCCCAGGATAACCCGGGTGCAGGGGGTACCTCCGATACCACAGGTCTGCTCGAAGCGCTGGTGGATAAGGGTGCCCAGGCCGCGGTGCTGGCGATACTCTATGACCCAGAAATCGCCGGGCTGGCCCATCGGGCCGGGGAAGGGGCTACTCTGGATGCCAGGCTCGGTGGTAAATCTGGGTTCGAAGGCGCCGACCCTTATCCCGCGCAGTTCAGGGTTGAGGCGCTGGGCGATGGCCGCTTTGTCTATACCGGCGCGATGAAACTCAATTCCCGTGCCGAACTGGGCCCGATGGCGCTACTGCGCGTGATAGATGATCATGCAGACGTGCGTGTGATTGTCGGTAGCACGCGCGCTCAATGTCTTGACCTCGCGATTTTCCGCCACCTGGGTGTCGAACCGACTGAACAGAAAATTCTCGCGGTGAAAAGTACGGTCCATTTCAGGGCTGATTTCGACCCAATCGCCGAGCGTACGTTGGTGGTAGCCGCTCCAGGTGCACACCCCTGTAGGCTGGTGGACCTGGCCTATCGAAATCTACGGGCTGGAGTTCGGCTGGAGCCGATGGGACCAGAACACTAAACGCTATGTACTTGCTGACTGTCGATTGGTGCCTGTTCGCGATTCTTCATCCCGTAATCGCGTAAAACATGGGTAATGCGTAACCGGTAGTCGAGAAAATACTGGTTTCTACCGAGCGCCTGGGTTTTACGGTGTTCTATAGTGTTTCGCCAGGCCTTGACCGCGTCTTCGTCACGAAAAAAGCTCAGTGACAGTATTTTTTCGGGCTCGATCAAACTCTGGAAGCGCTCGACAGAAATAAAACCATCGATGCCTTCGAGTGAAGCTCTCAATTTTCCGGCCGCTTCTATATAATCTTGCCTGTGGTTGGGATCGATCCAGACTTCAAAAATGACTGCAATCATGGTTTGATGTTCTCCGTGGGTGGAATTGGAGCCAGGCTTGAAAATATACGATCCTTGCGAGGTAGAAACCAGTCATAGATGAATTCGGGGGCATCCAGGATTGAAAATGAGTACTCTTAGAATTACACAAATTACCGATATTCATTTGTTGGCCAAAGCAAATGCGAGGCTACATGGTGTAGATACGGCTGTTTCATTACAAAAAGTACTCGATGCTATCGGTGAACTATCACCACAACCAGAAATTATCATCGCCACCGGAGACCTTGCAGAGGATGGATCGATCGCTACATACAGGCGGTTTCGTGATCTTATGGCATCAGTCAATATTCCCCTGTATGTGCTCGCGGGGAACCATGATGGCATCAGCGAAATGCACGATACTCTAGTGGGTGAGACTATTAGCATTGTTGATATGGCCAGGGTAGGCGAGTGGATATTCCTGTTCGTCAATACGCAGTTACCTGGCGAGTCCTACGGCCATATATCGCCCGATGAAATGTCATTGCTCAAAGCTAATCTTGAACTTGCCGGCGAAACGCCAGTTGTCGTGTCATTACACCACACGCCAATGCCAGTATGTCAGCAAACTGATTGCCAGTTACAAAACGTATCCGATTTTAATCAACTGCTTGAAGGATTCCCCTGCGTAAAGGCTGTGATAGCCGGGCATACGCATATCGAGGCCGAGCAAGTAATAGCAGGGCATATCCAGTTCACAACCCCATCAACATTTGCCCAGGTTGCCCATGATGTGGAAATGAATTCAGGCGCAGAGGGGTTTTGGATGACCCATACGATGGATGGCTCAAAGCATGGCTTTCGAGTGCTGGATTTAATGCCGGACGGTCAGGTCAGCAGTCAGGTCCACTGGGTATACGACAACTGAGAACATGAGCATAGTAAAAACCGATCGACTAAGCCTGCGTAAAATTGATACCGATGATGCTGAGTTTATGCTGCGATTGCTGAATGATCCGGCTTTTATACAGTATGTAGGCGACAAAAAAGCCCGTGATCTGGAGTCGGCGAAAACCTATATCCTTGAAGGTCCGGTCGAGAGTTACCAGTCATATGGATATGGGCTTTATCTGGTTGAGACAATTGATAACAGAGCACCGATCGGTATTTGCGGCATACTCAAGCGCGATTTTCTCGATCATGCTGACATCGGGTTTGCACTGATACCCGAGTACCGCGAGGTCGGGTATGCGTTTGAAGCGGCGCAGGCGACAATCGAATTAGCTCGAAGCGAATTGAAACTACCCCACAACGTCGCGTTTACCGCGGCAAATAATACTAGCTCGATCAAACTACTGGAAAAACTCGGCATGGCGTTTGATAGAATGATCGATCTGCCAGCAGAAGGGTAAAGGGTAAATTTATATGGTTGCAGTCTATAGGTCGATTTGTAGGAGATCATCCAGAGAACGTGCCACCTGGTATGCATTCATCAACAGCCTGGTACTTTCAGTGCTATTGATGCCTTCTTTAGCGGTAGCCGCTGAAATGCCGGTAATCGACGCGCACATTCACTATAGCCATGATGCCTGGGATGTAATCCCGCCAGAAAAAGCGGTAGCAATTTTACGCAGGGCAGGGCTGAAAAAGGCACTGGTGTCGAGTTCCAGTGACGAGGGTACGCAGAAGTTGTATGCAATAGCGCCTGACCTGGTGGTCCCGGTATTACGTCCCTATCGAAAACGTGGTGAAATCAGTAGCTGGAAGTATGACGATAGCGTCGTCGCTATGCTGCGCGAGCGTTTGGGTCAGTATCGCTACGCCGGAATTGGTGAATTCCATGCCTTTGGTGATGATATCGAATTGCCGGTTTTGCAGCAGGTGATCGGGCTCGCAAAAAAATACGGAATTTTTCTTCACGCCCATGTGGACAGCGACGCGATCCATAGGATATTTAAACACAATCCCGATGCGCTGGTTCTGTGGGCACACTCCGGTTTTGATAATCCCGACGAAATTCGCACCCTGTTGGAGAAATATCCCAACTTGTGGAGTGACCTGGCTTTTCGCGATGAACATGTTCTGCAAGACCAGGTCGCTCCGGGATGGCAGGAGCTATTTAACGATTTTCCTGACCGCTTTGTACTCGGTACCGATACCTACACACCCGAGCGATGGTATTTTGTGGTCGAGAACGCCGAATGGTCGCGAGATTGGTTAAACACGCTGCCCGAATCACTGGCTGAAAATATTGCCTGGCGCAATGCCGAGGCATTACTTAAAAAAGTGGGTTATTGAATATTCGAGGCTAGCAGAATTTAAAGTGGCATAACCCCGAAACCTGTATCGTCATTCCGACCGTTAGAGCCGGAGTCTTAGCATGATGACACACCGCTAGATTCCTGCTAAGTGGGCGGCATCCCGCCAGGAATGACGAAATTCAGGGGTTAGGTTTCGGCGCGTCGGACCTCTGCCAGCGCAGGAATAACGAGTTTTGGGCCTGGGGTCAGGCAATTGTTTTCCTGCTGCGTTTTTCTGCTTCGATAAAAATCCGTTTTATTAGTGGGTTCCCAGCCTTGATCGCCGCGTCGATTTCGGCAATCGTCGTTTCAATTTCGTCGGCGGTCCTGGCGTCGTTAAAATCGACACTGATATTGGCCAGGATAAAATCGGGTCCCATGTGCATGGTCAGTACTTCGTTGACATGCTCGATACTATTATTAGCTCGCAGGATATCGCGTATATCGTTAATAGTGGACCGGTTCGCACTTTCGCCGATGAGTAATCCCTTGGTTTCATACGCCAGCCAGGTAGAAGTGCCGATTAGAATCAAACCGATAAGAATCGATGCAAGTGAATCAAATATCAGGATGCCGGTATATTGACTCAATGCGATTCCGGCAAAAGCAACCAGCAACCCGAGCATTGCAGCAGAGTCTTCGAATAACACGACAAAAATTGTTGGGTCTTTGGCGCGCTGGACTGCCTCTATATAACCCCATTTGCCCCGCAGCTTATTAAATTCTTTCAACGCAAACAGCCAGGCAAATCCTTCAAACACCATCGCCAGACCCAGTACCACGTAGTTGACAATCGGGTTGCTAATCGGTTCCGGGTGCTGGAGGTTAGAAATCCCTTCGTAAATGGAAATACCACCGCCGAGCGCAAATATTAAAATTGCGACGATAAAACTCCAGAAGTAAATTTCCTTGCCATAACCGAATGGAAAATCAGCGTCGGCAGGTTTGGAAGCGCGCTTGATCCCATACAACAATAATAACTGGTTACCGGTATCGACCAGCGAGTGGATGCCTTCCGACAACATCGCCGAACTGCCGGTATACGCGGCTGCGCCAAACTTGGTGATTGATATCAACGTATTGCCCGCGAGCGCGGCGAGGATGACCTTTTTCGAACCAGATGCCATAGGTAGGATGCCCAGATAGGTTTTTGTTACAAACTTGCTAAATTTTCACGGTAGTCAATATAATGCCGCCTGCAAACTTACCCCGACTCACCGGGTCTGACAATAGAATTTATACCCATGCCTGAATTTTCTCTTAAATCCCTGATTGGGGTTTTGCTTGCAATGTGTCTCGGCCCGGTTTGGGCCCATAGTTTTAATCTCGGATTTGTGGCGCCGATGTCTGGACCC
>Ga0209988_10000913_pt1 | contig 18943 bp, 13 predicted proteins | sample N075metaG_FD_183115 | JGI IMG/M metagenome (GOLD analysis project Ga0209988, IMG submission 183115) | Deep subsurface microbial communities from Kermadec Trench to uncover new lineages of life (NeLLi) - N075 metaG (SPAdes) (version 2) | ecosystem: Environmental > Aquatic > Marine > Ocean trench... | reverse complement strand
CCGCTCTGGGAGACTTTGACAAAGACGGTCGGGTTGATCTTGTTGTGACACAAAACGGCAGTGCAACGAAGCTTTACCGGAACACGGGCGCCAAACCCGGCTTACGGGTTCGATTAATTGGCCCGAGCGGGAACCCTCTCGGAATCGGCGCATCCCTTCGAATGATTTATAAGAATGGTTTTGGACCTGCTCGTGAAATTCATGCCGGCTCAGGTTATTGGTCTCAAGATTCTGCGGTGCAGGTTATGGGGCTGCGCGAAAAACCAGTCGGCATTTCGGTGCGCTGGCCTGGCGGCAAAGTCACCAACTCCGATTTACCCCGAGACGCGCGTGACATAACTATCGACCGGAAAGGAGACATTACTGTTTTAGATTAAATAGCTCTCTACTGACTTGTTTTCCAATTCGCCTCACGATTTAATTCATTCATCTAAGCCTGTTCCATTTTTAAAAAAAAATTGCCTCAAATTAATTTTTTGACACTCTGGGAAAAGTTTAGTATATTTAAACTCTTCAAATTTCTGTTCTGAAAAAATTTGTTATGCAAATTAGCAAGAAAAAAGAAAGCCGCAAGCTTCCTTCAATACTCTCATCGCGACTGAAAATACTTTTAGCGATTGCGCTGGGGTTCGCTATCTTCATGCTCGCTAACACACTTTATCTCATAACCAACCGCTTGGCAGATTCGCTCGATTGGCAATTTTTTGCAGCTGGAAAAACCTCGCTGCCACAGTTTTTTCAAGTGATGATTCTCACCCACACAGGAGTTGGATTGCTTCTCGTGATTCTGTTCCTCGCATTTGCCATTGCACACTTGCCAAAAGTCTGGCGGCGGCACCACCGCTCAAGCGTCATTTCTGGCACCCTGTATGTTTTAACGGGACTCATTCTTCTGGTCACCGGCCTATTTATTTTATCAGAGGCTGCAAGCCGTGACAACCAATGGGCCTGGTGGGCACACGTCGCTTGTGCGGCTCTTGCTCCGGCAGGATATATTGTTCACCGGTTGGTCAGTTATGCCAAACCGGTCGAGAGAAACTTTTTCAAATATTCCATTGCAGTGCTTGCAGTTACCATCATTTTAGGGGTCGTTCATGGTTTTAGCAATCGTGGCATCGTGCGAACTCAGGAAGCGCAACTGGCGCTTGAAACAGGGCTGCATAAAGGCCCTGGTGCAAAAAGTCGAGTGGTTAGTGAATTCCTGGATTCGAAGTTTGTCCCCATCGGCTTTGTGCCGCCAGCGAGTCCATTCTTCCCGTCCGCGGCAACCACAACTACCGGCGGCTACCTGCCGTCCCGAATTATAACTCGTGGAGATTTAGGGATACAAGATTCGCTTAAGACTGAAATAGACAAATTGGGTTTCGTGAAAAACACTAAAATCGGCGCCGAAACCTGTGAGCGCTGTCATGCTGACATTGTTGAGCAGTGGGCGACCTCCGCGCATCGCTTTGCTTCTTTTAACAACCCGTTCTACGAAGCGACGGTTCAGGATCTTCGCAATCATTCAAATGTGCCTAACAGTTTTATCGAAGAACACATCAAGAAATTTCCTGAAACCCGAAACAGAGTGGGTATGGTGAAGAGCAAGTGGTGCAGCGGGTGTCACGATCCGGCTCTTATGCTTGCCGGAAAAATGAACCAAAAAGTAGATCGCACCAGCCCGGAAGCACAGGCCGGATTGACCTGCCTTTCCTGCCATGCAATCGACCATATTCATAATAACACCGGCAATGGCAACTACAATATCGCGGACGAACAGGAAGACCCGTATTTATTTGCAAACGCTGTTACCGGCACGATCGGTGCTTTTTTGCATGACACAGCTCTGAAAGCAAAACCTATCGTTCACAAGCGGCAAATGCTAAAACCGTTTTTTAAGACCAGTGAATTCTGCGCCACCTGTCACAAAGTGAGCCTTACCCTGCCGGTAAATAACTACCGCTGGTTAAGGGGTCAGGATGAATATGACAACTGGCACGATAGCGGGGTTGCGCTTAATGCCTCGCGAACATTTTATTTGCCGCCGAACAAGCGAGTCTGTCAGGATTGCCACATGCCGCTGGAACCCGCGACCCTTGGTGATGTAGCAGCAAAAGATGGTTACGTCAAATCCCACCGTTTTCTTGCTGTTAACACGGCCCTCCCTTTTCTGCGCAACGACCAGGAAACTATCAAAAGAATTGAAGCTTTCCTGCAAGACGAAAAATTAAGTGTGGATGTTTTTGCTTTAAGAACTGAAAAAATGAAAGAACCTGTTATGGCAATTAATCACGCCAGACTCATTTTGACCGCAGGTGAAAAAATAACGGTTGATGTCGTTGTCCGCAACAAAGGGGTTGGCCATACTTTTCCCGGCGGCACCAACGATTCCAACCAAGGCTGGTTAGAGTTTAGTTTGGTAGATAAAGAAGGCCACACCCTTGCCATGAGTGGCAAAATAAACGATGACGGCCATCTCGATCCAATGGCGCATGTTTTTAAAGCACTCATTCTCGATAAACATGGCAACCCGATTCACAAACGAAACGCCCAGGATATTCACGTGACCGTGTTTGCCAATGTAATTGGCCCCGGCACCGCTGACATCGCCCATTATGAATTTACTGTTCCAAAGGAACTGTCCGGCCAGACACTGACCCTGCGGGCTCGCTTGTTGTGGCGCAAGTTTGACCGAAAATATACCGAATTTGCCTTTCATGCTAACCGCGAAGGCTTTAAACAATTTGATGAAGTTCCTGAGCTGCCAATTACTGAAATTGCCTCTGCTGAAGTGAGCTTGCAGGTTGACACAAGAAAACCAAAGCTTGCTAACGGAACTACAAAAAATCCATCGGAATGGGTTCGTTACAACGATTATGGTATCGGGCTCTTGCTTGAAGGAGATACTCGCGGTGCGGCTGGCGCTTTTGAGCGTGTGTTGAAATTACGCCCTGACTTGATAGAGGGACCCCTTAATCTGGCCAAGACCGCCGTGCGAGATGGCCATATCGACAAGGTTTACAACTACTTAAAACACTGCGAGAAGTTGAAACCCGGAGATCCGCGCGTAGCCTGGGTTTGGGGAGTTGCCCTCCAGGAGGATGGTCAGTACGAAAAGGCAGCTTTGGCTTATAGGCGAGTCCTGGAGCAATTTCCTGACGATCGAGCAACCTGGCGCAATTTGGGCAGGACTTACTATTTAAATCAGCAATATGACGAAGCCCTTGAGGCGCTTGCGGAGCTTCTGAAAATCGATGCCGAGGACAGGGTTGGGCATTATCACAGAATGTTGTGTTTGCGTGCGCTTGGTCGAGAAAAAGAAGCCGAAGCAGCCAAAGCAGCCTATGAATTTTATCAAATCGATGAATCGGCTCAGGAGATCACCCGGGTATTTAAACTGGAAAATCCGGGCGCAAATTTAATGGCGCAGAAGATTAGGAGGCATCAGCTTACTATTTCATATTAATAGTTTTTCTCGCTGATAGCTGATAGCTAACTGCTGAGAGCTTTTGACACATTTAGATAACCAGTATTGCCTGAATAAAAGATTGGAGCGAAGAAATATTTTCATGAACTCGAATAAATTTTACATGACCCTTTTAATCACACTCATTGTTTTAATAGCCTGCAAAAAGAACGAAAACCAAGCCGAACAAAAACCTCCGGAATACACAAAACCAAGCTACACAATCACCGAATCTAACTCAGTCAAAACTACTTTCCAATTTACAGATATTACAAAGGAAGCAGGGATCGACTTCATTCATGAGACCGGAGCCTTCGGCAAAAAATGGATGCCGGAAACCATGGGTAGCGGCGGCGGTTTTCTAGATTATAATAACGACGGGTTGCCCGATATATTCCTGGTCAACAGCTCCGAGTGGCCGGGCCACGAAACGAATAAGAAGCAGCACACGCCGAAGCTTTACCGAAATTTAGGAAATGGACAATTCAGAGATGTCACGATTCAAGCCGGGCTCGGTTTTTCAATTTATGGAATGGGATGCACCTTTGCTGATTACGACAGCGACGGCGACCTTGATATTTATTTAACAGCAGTCGGCGACAACAAACTGCTGCGAAATGATGAAGGAAAATTTACAGATGTCACAGCACAAGCCGGTGTTTTTGGCAACAGTGATGAACCCGATCAGACGCCAGCCTGGTCAACAAGCGCAGCCTGGGTTGACGTGGATCGTGATGGCCGCCTCGACCTTTTTGTCTGCAACTACGTTAAATGGACACCCGAAACCGATCTTTTCACAACCCTGGATGGTACGACCAAATCCTACTCCACACCTGAGCAGTACGAAGGTGAAACCTGCCGGCTCTATCGAAATATCAACGGCAATCGCTTTGAAGATATAACAAAAAAGGCAGGTGTTTTTAATCCGGAGGGGAAATCGCTGGGGGTGGCTATTGCCGATTTCAATGATGATGGCTGGCCTGATATTGTAGTCACGAACGATACTCAACCGAACTTTTTATATCTCAACCAGGGCAACGGAACTTTCACAGATATCGCTTTACGCGCGGGCATGGCATACGATGAATTCGGCCGAGCCCGAGCAGGAATGGGGTTGGACGTTGCAGATATTAAAAACAATGGCAACCTGTCAATCGCGATTGGCAATTTCTCGCGGGAACCGATTTCGCTCTACACCCAAATCAGCGCGGAGCTCTTTCAAGATTTTGCAGGTTCGGCGCGTCTTACCAAATCTTCCCTCCTGCCCCTAACCTTTGGCATTTTATTTGCCGATTTCGATCTGGATGGCTATGTTGATTTGATCACCGGGAATGGACACATTGAACCCGAAATCAATTCAATACAACAAGAAATCACTTTCGCTCAAGCTCCGCTCCTGTTTCACAACAACACTCTCGGCCAGTTCATTGATATCAGCAATGAAATTGGTAAAAGTTTTACCGAGCCGATTGTTGCCCGGGGAATCGCCACCGCGGACATCGATCAGGATGGTGACTTAGATGTGCTGATAACAGTTAATGGCGGCTCGCCAAAACTTTTTCGCAACGATTTGCAGCCGGAACAGGCAAACTGGCTAAAAATTACCCTTGAAGGCAATAAACCGAATTTCAACGCCGTAGGCGCTGCTGTCACTATTTGGGCAGGGGGATTAAAGCAGAAAAAAATGGTGCGCACGGGTTCCTCTTATTTATCCCAATCGGACTTCAGTACACTCATTTTTGGCTTGGGCAAACACACCCAAACCGATAGTCTTGAGATATGGTGGCCCACAACAGGAAAAGTAACCCGACTGGGTCCTGCCGCAGCTGGTAAGACTTACGTAATTCAAGAAAGCAACCCCGTTCTCGCCGGGTTTTAGAACCTCAATAAAAAATTAAGGGAGGGAGATCATTCCAATAATGAAAAACGTTTTTATTATCTTCGTTTTCCTATCCATAGTTTTTAGCTGCGGCAAGAAAGAAGCCGACAAGCAGAAATCAATTGACATGATCACAATCAGGACCTTGGGACTTGCTTATTTGGAAGAAAACAACCTCAATGAAGCGGAAATAAAATTCAAAAAGTTGATTGAAATCGCGCCAGATGAGGCGAATGGTTATGCTAACCTCGCTTTAGTCTATATACGAAAAGCTGATTACGACAAAGCCGAAGAACAAATCAAAAATGCTTTGCAGCGCTCGCCCGACGAACCGGATATCCGCCTCAATCTGGCTGAAATCTATGAATTAACCGGAAGAGAGAGTGAAGCTATTGCCACTCTTGAAAGCACTTTGAAAACAACCCCGGATCATAACCGATCGCTTTATAAATTGGCACAGGTGCATTTGAAATCGACCGAACCGGAAGCTGCTCAGAAGGCTCAGGGTTTTCTTGCTCAAGTGGCAAAGTCTTTGCCGGCTAATCTTCCTGCCCGTCTGCAATTAATTGAAATCACTTTAAGAAACGGTGATTCTGATCAAGCGCTTATGAACATGGAAGAAATCAGAAGACAAATGCCCGAGTTACCTAGCGAATCAGCAGACTTTTTCCAAAAGGCAATCGCGCTCATGCAGGCTGAAAAGGCGCAAGATGCGCTCGTACCGACCATGATATTTCACAATTTCATGCGAGTGACCCCCCTTTACCAGGCAGGCATTCAGGCACTCAAAGGCCCGGCAGGTCCTTTGATGGGCATGCCGCTTCTGTCCTTTAGTCTGGACATTTCGATTCAAATGCAGGAGCAGGAAGCCATTCTGGACGCCATTCGTTTTACCGACGCCACAGAAGGCGCCGGACTCAATGTGGTCAATGAAAGGTTAAAAAACGCTTCCTCCTCCGAAGCCGGCGCTCTTGCGATTGCGGACTTCGATGGAGATGGCGATCAGGATATTTATTTAAGCGTTTGGCTGCCAAATGAACATCGAAACCTCTCCTATCTCTTTAAAAACGACTTCGGTCAATTTGTGGATAGATCGGCAGAAACCGGGATTCGGCATGAGGGCAAAGATCGAAACGCCATTTTTGCTGACTATGACAACGACGGCTTTTTAGATTTATTTATAATAAACTCAGAAAGGAATCTTTTATATGCAAATATAGCGTCAGGAAAATTCTCTAATATCGCCCAAAGTGCAGGGGTTGCAAACGCGCTTTCCGGGGTATCCGCTCAATTCGCAGATTTTGACCATGACGGCGATCTTGATTTATATTTAGCAACGAACGGCGTAAATCAATTATTCCGCTACAACGGAGATAACACCTACACGGAGCTCGCCGAAAAAATGGGAATTGACGGCACAATTTCTCACAGTCGGGACATCGCCTTTGGTGATTTTGATGAAGACGGCGACCTTGATTTTTTTGTGGTAAATGAAGATGCCAGCAATATTTTATACTCAAATTTAAGGCAGGGGCGTTTCGAGGATATTACGCAACAGGCAGGGATCGCAAACCATCCGGGTTCAGGCGCTGTGGCAGTCGGAGATTACAACAACGACGGATTCCTGGATATCTTCGTCACCGCACTGGAAAATGGAATTTATCAAATGTACCTTAATAAAGGAGATGGTACTTTTGAGGAAGACCGCCGCTCCAGGGCAATGCTTAAAAGTCTTCAAAGTGTTCGAGGGCTGGACACTCGTTTCTTTGATTTTGATAATGATGGTTTTTTAGACATTGTGGTGGTAGGTGAACCAATCAATAAAAGTACCCACGGTGTTTTACTATTCCATAATGACGGCACTGGTAAATTCGAAGATACATCTTCATTACTACCGGCTGAACTGATTTCAGGTCAGAAAGTCGTTATTGCGGATTATAATGAAGATGGTGACCTGGATTTATTTATTCAGGAACAGGATGGCAGTATCCGGTTGTTGCGCAACGATGGCGGCAATGTTAATAAATATCTGAAAGTGCAGCTGGTTGGCCTCAGAACCGGCAGTGGCAAAAACAACCATTTCGGTATCGGGTCAAAGTTGGAAGTGCGGGCAGGTGACCTGTATCAAATCCGTGTGGTCGACGAACCGGTAACTCACCTGGGTCTCGGCCAGCGGTTAAAGGCGGATGTGGTCCGGATTCTCTGGCCAAACGGCACACCGCAAAACCTGTTCTACCCCGGCAGCGATCAAGATTTAATCGAGGAGCAAACCCTGAAAGGCTCCTGCGCATTTATTTATACCTGGACCGGCGAGAAGTATGAATTTGTGACCGACATTATATGGCGCAGTGCCCTGGGGATGCCACTTGGCATTATGGGCGGCGAAACGGCCTATGCTTCTCCGAATTCCTCCCGGGATTACTTTAAAATTCCGGGTGAGATGCTGAAACCCAAGGATGGTGCTTATTCAGTTCAAATCACAGAGGAACTCTGGGAAACCGCTTATTTTGACAAAACCAGATTGATAGCCATCGATCACCCAGGTGCGGTGGAGATTTTTATTGACGAACGATTTGTACCGCCACCGGTCCCACCTCTAAAAATATTCACTGTAACAAAAAAACAAACTCCTGTCTCTGCAATTGACGACAAAGGCAACAACCTTTTACCTGCAATCCTGCAGAAGGACGATATTTTCGTCTCAAACTTGATTCCCTCCAAGTACCAGGGAATCACTGAACTACATGATCTCATTTTGGACTTAGGGGACTTATCAAAAACGGACGATGTGGTTTTGTTCTTACAAGGATGGATTTTCCCTGCGGATGCGAGCATTAATGTTGCGCTTGCGCAATCAAATATATTGAAAGTGATCTTTCCACATTTACAGGTCATCGACGAAAATGGAAAATGGCAAACCGTCATCCCTGATTTAAGTTTCCCCATGGGAAAAAACAAGACGGTTATTGCGGACTTATCGAATAAATTTTTAGCCGCTGATCATCGTGTACGTATTCGAACCAATATGGAAATTTACTGGGATCATATCTTTTTCACTGTGAACGAACCCAAAGTCCCAATTCAACAAACGACTTTAAAACCGGTTTCAGCGGATATTCACTATCGCGGCTTTTCAAGATTACACCGCAGGGGCGGACGCTACGGCCCGCACTGGTTTGACTACAGCGATGTCTCCACCGACCCGAAATGGCGGGATTTAGTGGGCAACTACACCAGATACGGCGATGTACTGCCCCTGCTTTTGGAATCGGATAGTAAATTTGTTATTATAAATGCAGGCGATGAGATCACCGTTCAATTTGACGCGAAACAAGTTCCAGAATTAAAATCCGGCTGGAGTCGAGATTTCCTAATCTTTGGCGACGGCTGGATCAAAGACGGCGACCTCAATACAGCACATGGCAAAACGGTTGAGCCTCTCCCCTATCAAGGCATGTCCCGGTATCCTTACGGCCTAGGCGACGCTTATCCCATGAACAATGAATACAAAGAGTTTATCGAGAAATATAATACAAGAAAGGTGGGACTTGAAGCTTTTCGGAAAAAAGTGAAATCTCCAAAGTAAAAAAGAGTCATTCAGCATTCAATTCTATACATTTATACTGCTCTCCGAATTGCTTCCCGGCTTCATCAAAAAGTCGGCGGATGTGGTCGTCCATGGTAAAGTAAATAATCTGCCAGCCTTCTTTGGTTAATTGAACAACTTTTTCCATGAGGCGTTGTCTTCGTTGCCAGTCCGAGTATTGAAAAGCATCATCCAAAATCAAAAACAGAGAATCCCTGCCTGCTATTTTTGTTGCAAAGCCAATTCGAAGCGCGAGCAGGATTTGCTCTTGAGCGCCGGTACTCAGCTCTGAAATTTGAAAGTCATGAAATTGGTCAGACACTACTAATTTTTCTTCCTCGACATTAATATTTTTATAGCGATTCGTTAGTTGAAATAACGGTTCCTGAACTTCCTTTGATTTCAAACCGGCCAGAAGCTTACTGTCCTCGCCTTTCCTCAACACTTTGATCACTTCGTGGACCGCCAGCTTGCCTATGATTTCAGCTGTTTTTATTTTGTACTCCTTAACCAGTTCTTCCCGTTTTTGGCGCAAGTTGCCAATCACTTCTTCCCAGTCGGTGGCAATGTCGTCGCCGGTTTGCTGGCAAATTAATTGCTTGAGGCTGACAAGTTTATTCGACTCTTCCTCAATTTGCGATTCAATTTCACTCAGTTGCTGCTGTAATTCATCGAGCTGTTGTTTGCTGTAAACAACATTAGGTGACTGATTTTGATAATCCGAAGGATCCACCGTCAGCGTGGCGAAGTAAATTTCTTTTTCGCGAAGTCGGCCCTCGAGTTTCTTGATGTTATTTTGAGAGACACGGAGAAGCTCGTCCCAGGTTCCGGGTGCCTTTCTTTCACCCATAAGCGTATAAATTTGATCAGAAAGTGACAATTTCAAAACATGCAATTGGTTCAAGTCGTCAGCCAATTGTTTTTTGAGCAGGCGCGCGTTGTTATAGTCTTTCTCCATTTGTTGCAGCAATGCCAAAATAAGCGGCAGTTCGGTTAACTCGCGCTCGAATTTCTCAGCGAAAGAATTCTTTATATTTTGTAGCTCTTGATTTTCAACCGCCGTATTTAATAAGTTTTGATAGTTTTTAAAGTGGAGGGAACCAAACACGAGCACACCCAGCAAAGAAAAAGCAGCATAAATCGGCAACTCAAAAAAAGTCAAGGCACTCCCGGAAAGCACAGACAAAACTGCTAAGATTAGAAAATAGGGTTTTGGTTTACTCGCAACTTTCTGTAAGGAGTCTTGATAAATATCCCTGGCATTTTTAAGCCATTCATACTGTTCGCTTCGTTCCTCAGCAGCTCTCTGGGTTTCCTGTTTGTTTTTATATTCCAGATCTTTTTGACGATGCAGAGTAAGCTGACTTCTTACTTCCTGAATCGTTTCCGCTGGAATGCGTGCGATCTCCTGCCTGAGCCGTTTGACTTCATGGTCAACTGTATAGGCCAAATACTGTTTCGCTTTAATCATCGCAGCAATTTTATCTTCTATTTGCCGCTTCTGATCCAAAAGCATGTTGCGTTTACCGCCTGAGTACCCTCGATCAATTTGCTCAAATAATTTACTCAAACTGATGAGATTTTCTTCTAATTTTGTTTTAGCGCTCAGCTCTCCCCTTTTCGGACCATTAATGACACTATTCTCAATCTGACTTTCCTGAATCGTCTTCGAAATTCTTTTTTGCACGGTTTCGAGCACATTCTTTCCCGAAAGCAAGCGTTTCAGTATATTCTTGTCAACGCCGCCCGCGACATCTACAATTTCGACTTCGGCGCCTTTAACCACCAACAGTCTGGAAAAATCAGCCGGCAGCCCGGTTTTCGCTTCGTCCCAGTAGTCCTCAAGCTTTTTGGAGGAATCTGGAGAAAACTCAACCGCCTTACCATTCGACAGGCCACTGAGCACAACTTTGCCTTTGCCTTTTTGGGTACGCAAATTCCATTGATTGGCATGACGAAAAATCGAGCGAATAATGAATTCCACCAAGTAAGTTTTACCTTTCTCATTGTGACCAAAAATTAGGTTGAATTTCCCCAACTCGGTTGAAAAGTGCGTATGAGGGCCAAGGTTCTGGATATGGATTTCTTGAATCGCGACGGGCATTTAATCCTCGTAAATAACTTTAAGTGCCTGCATCAAAATCAGCTCTTTACTGGGATGATTGTTAATAGTATCCCAGTCAAGCTTGTCTATCCATGCAGAAACCTGATTGGAAATTTCCGCACGATTGATATCCTCTGCCACCGAAACTTCAGTTAAATCGGGTCCCCAGTTCTTATAAAACGTGAACTCACGAAAGGCCTCGCGGATGGTTTCCATTAGTTTTCTCTTCTCCGAAGAGTAGCCGTAGACTTTTACTTTAATTTGCGTCTTTGGAATTTCTTCTTCTTCAAGCTCCCAGCTTTTAATTCGTTCTGCAATCTCTTTCTTAATATAATCCGACTCATCTTCCACGGGCAGAATGACAAAAGATTCGTTGAAAAAGATGACCCGCGAATCGACTGTTTTCGAGTTGATCTTCCCCGTCACAGTATCATAAATTAACCAGCGGCGACGGCCGGTTTCACGGATATCCAAACCACACGGGGAGCCAATGTAGTGTACTTTGCCCTTATCCATCGCCTTGTGGATGTGGCCGAGAAACACTTGTGCCGGCTTAAAATTCTCCAAATCGCTTCGAGTCAAAGGCATGTAAACCCCCGGCTCAAACGGATTTGGCTCATATCCCTCTGCCCAATCCCCGTGTCCGACGAGCACCCAATTATTTTCCTCTAAATCAGAAGCAAAACCCGAGATGAATTCTCCCATGGTCTTACCTTTTTTGAATGGTAGAAAAAGAAATGGCGGCGCATTTTCAGCAAGCGCATGCAGTTTAGGTTCCGAATAAATTTCCAGGTTAGCGGCCGTGACTTCTTGTTGATTTAAAACGCTGTCGTGATTACCCGGAATAACCAGAACTTTTATATCTTTATATTTGGAACAAAGCTTATCAAATTCTGCATAATTTTGACTCGTTTCATCGAAAAGATCGCCGGCGATAATAAGTGTGCTGAGCCCCCCTTCCACCATTTGTTCAAGAATATTTTCTAAGGCATCATACCGCTCCGGGTAGGTTTGGCTGGCGGTCAAATGCAGATCAGCTGTAAAAGCGATTTTCAAGGCTCATTCCTTTCAAACTTCATAATCCACCACTTTCTTTTCAAGGCGGATTTTGTCTAGAAATTCTTTTATAAGTCTCCGGTGTTCGGGGTGCGCTTGATAACTTTTCAAAGCCTCTTTGTTTTCAAACTCCGTATATAAAACGACATCAAAAGCCGCGTCTGAATGGTCAAAGTTAATTCCGACCTCGACGAATTTTAGCTCGGCTATTTTGTCAGCCAAAGACTCTAACCACGATTTTAGTTTCTGTGCGTTTTCTAACTTGCCGCACCCTTCTGCGTGTTCTTTTAATTTCCACATGACGATGTGTTTTATCATTGTTTTTCCCTTTTGAGACCGTCCCCGCTCACCTGTCATTTCGGGCATGATAGTCCATTTCGAAATAACATCTATTTGTCTTTCAGACAGTTGAACCGTATAAATTCCAAATAAACTCATCTCAAAATAACGCAATAAACACTAAAAATCAACCCCCTAAAATTGCATCAATCTTTTTCTGGATCTGTGACTTTTCCCTTGCATTTACTAAAGTGATTGTCTATAATTTTACAGGCTTTATTTTTTCATAAATTTACGGGGAAATTTATGCCATTAGACAAACAGTTTTCGGTTTTTGTCCAGAATAAAGTGGGGAGTTTGGCACAGCTTTCAAGGGCGCTCGCCAAAGCCAATATCAACATCAAAGCACTATCAATTGTGGACGATCTGGATTGGGGAATCGTCAGGTTAGTTGTTGACGAACCGGAAAAGGCCAAAGAGATTTTTCATGAATTAGGTTTGATGTACGGAGAAGGGCAGGTAGTAACCGTACAATTAGGCAATCATCCCGGGGCATTGGCCGACTTGGCTGACAAACTTGGGAAAAAGAAAATAAATATCGAACAAGCTTTTTGCACCGCCGCAGGTGAAGGGAGCTTAATCGTTTTGTCTACCACAGATGATAAAAAAGCAAGTTCCGTAGTGGGCTAACATTTACAAAGTAATAAGGAAGAAAAGTGGCGGAATCACTCGATCCCAAGATTCTGAAAGAAATCCAACAGCGGCTGGAAAAAGGCGAGCATCTATGGCGAGTCATCGACTCGTACGATTTGACGACCGACCAAAAACTGGAGGTACTGAGATTATTTGATGATCAAAAGTGGGATTAAGCTCGCACTGAAGTTCTAACGCTTGTACTTTTTTACAACCACAATCTCGTCCAATCTTATACATCAATGCCGCCCTAAGTCTGCTGAAATAAATACTCGCAATCCTCACATTCCACCAACACTAGTTCAACTTACTTTCTCAACACCTTCGATGATCTTATCAAAGATTATATTATCCGAATTATTTTTAATAAAATTTTTCATTCTTTGGTGTGGCGAAGTGGCAACAGAGGTCATTTATCTTATTTATGAAATGAATCTGCGAGGAACAATTGTTTTTTTGACTTAAGCATTTCAGTAATCTTTTCCCCCTCTAACGGCCGACTGAAATAGAATCCTTGAATTTCGTCGCACTGCAAAGACTGCAAAAACGCAACTTGTTCGGATTCTTCAACGCCTTCGGCGATAACTTTCAATTCCATGCTATGCGCCAGAACGACGATCGCCGTCGAAATAGCAGTGTCGTCGCGGTCGGAGGGGATACCGTTGACGAAGGCGCGGTCGACTTTCAAAATATCTATAGGGAAACGCTTTAAATAACTCAGTGATGAATATCCCGTCCCGAAGTCGTCCAGCGAGAGAAACACGCCCATTTTTTTAAGCGCTTGCAGAATCTCGACCGTGGTTTCAATATTTTGCATGACTTCGTTTTCAGTAATTTCCAAACATAAATTCTCGGGCTGTACGGCAGAGTCCTTCAAGATTTGAGCAACCGTCTCGGTAAGATTCTTTTGGCGGAACTGCCGCGTGGATAAATTCACCGCTACTCTAATATTGGCAATGCCCTCTTTTTCCCAGCTTTTAATTTGCTGACAGGCAGTCTTCATCATCCATTCATCTATTTCCAAAATGACGCCTGTTTCTTCGGCCAGCGGGATAAAGTTATCAGGCGGCACCAAACCGAGTTTCGGATGCTGCCAGCGAACCAGCGCTTCAACGCCGGTAATTCGACCGGTCCGCAAATCTACCTGGGGTTGGTAGTACGCCACGAGCTCATTGTTTTCAACCGCTTTTCGCAGGCTGTTTTCAAGAGTCAGGCGTTCGGAAAATTTCGCGTCCATTGAGAGATTATAAAGCTGGTAATTATCCTTACCCTGCCCTTTGGCGCGGTACATGGCGATATCTGCTTTTCTAATAAGATTCTCAATATCGGCGCCATCGCCAGGATAAATGCTGATACCGATACTCGCTGTGACAAACAGTTCATGATCATCTATTTTGTATGGCCGGGAAATCACTTTTAGAATTTTTCGTGCAACTTTTTTGGCATCCTGAGCATCATTAATTTCCAAAAGCACGATGGTGAATTCGTCACCGCCAAAACGGGCAATGGTGTCCACCTGTCGCACGGAAATCTTCAACCGTTTGGCAACCGATTTCAACAACTTATCACCGATTCCATGACCCAGAGTATCGTTGATACGTTTAAAACCGTCCAAATCGAGGAAAAGCAGGGCGGTCAGTTTTCCGGAACGCTGTGACTGTGCCAATGCCTGCTGCAGCCGATCGTGAAACAGGTGGCGGTTGGGTAATTTGGTCAAAGCGTCGTGATAAGCGAGGTGCCGTTCTAAGCGTTTGGACTGCTCAAGTTGTTCGATGAGGCGATTTCTTTCAATTGCATAGCGAATCGAACGCTCTAACGTGCTTCGATCGATATGGTCTTTTACAAGATAATCTTGCGCGCCCGACTGCAGAGCCTGGGAAGCAAGTTCGTTATCATCATATTCTGTCAAAACAATGATCGGCGTGCTAGGGGCTTGCCTCTGAACTTCGCAAATGGTATCAAGCCCATTGCCATCGGGAAGATTCATATCCAACAAAATGACGTCAACCTTATCCTTTTCGATATATTTAATGCCCTCTTGAACACGAACGACATGACTGAGCTCATAGGAACCTTTTGCCTCTCCCAGCAAAATTTCGCTGAGGTAATCCTCGTAAAAAAGATCGTCCTCCACTAAGAGAATTTTTATCGGTTCATTAAGCATATGCGTTGTTTTCCTTACTTACCTTTGATAGTGTTAATAGATATTTACGCCGCAATCTCATCATTTTCCAGATCAACTACGGTCGGTTCCTGCATTTCCGCATTCATGCGCCAACCGGATTTCAGTAATTCGGTCAACTCGGCAGCAGACACCGGTCGACTAATAAAATACCCCTGCACTTCATCACAACCCGGTTTTAACAAAAACGACATCTGCTCTTTGGTTTCAACTCCTTCTGCAATGACTTTCAAATCGAGGCTGTGCGCTAAAGCCATGATACCATTGGTAATGGTGCGATCCTCTTCATTTTTGGCGAGACCCTTAACAAAGGAGCGGTCGATTTTCAACATATCTTTGGGCAGACGCTTGAGGCAGCTTAGAGAGGAGGCGCCGGTGCCAAATTGATGCAGGGCAATCTGAACACCAATCTGCTTGAATTTTTTTAACCTGACAACGGTTCTTTCCACATCTCGCATGGCGTCAGTTTCGGTGATTTCAAGAACGAGATACTTTGCATCCAAGCCGGTCTCAACTAAAATTTGTGATAAAATTTCGGGGAATTTCTCTTCCCGAAACATGCGGCCGGACAAATTTACTGACACCCGAATGGCCGGCAGTCCTTCCTGCTGCCAGCGCTTATTTTGAGCGCAAGAATTCCTCAGCATCCATTCATCAACTTGTAGAATCAAACCGGTCTCTTCTGCCAACGGCATGAATTTAGCTGGCGGGATCAAACCCCTCTGCGGATGACGCCAGCGCACAAAAGCCTCGACTCCGGTGATTGCTTTTGTATTCAGATTTATCTGGGGCTGATAAAACGCCTCCAGTTCATCGTCTTCAATCGCCTTTTTCAAACTATTGACTCGCGTTACATGCTCCAGGTAATTTATATCCATTGAAGAATCGTAACACCTGAAGCTGTTCTTGCCACTTTTCTTAGCGCGGTACATAGCAGTATCCGCTTTCTTAACCAGATCTTCAACATCCTCTGCGTCGGCGGGATAAAGACTGATGCCGATGCTGGTGGTTATTGAAAGTTCGTGCTCATCAATAAGAAACGGTTGAGAAATAGCATCTAAAATTTTATAAGCGACTTTAATCGCATCTTGATCGTGAGAAATACGGTTAAGAATAAGGGTGAATTCATCACCTCCCCAGCGGGCTACGGTGTCACTTTGACGAAGACATTCTTTCAGGCGTTCAGAAGCCATTTTCAGCAGCGAATCACCCATACTGTGGCCTAAGGTGTCATTGATGGATTTAAATCCATCAAAGTCGAGGAACAGGATAGCGAAAAAGTGTTTGTATCTCTGCGCATGCAAAATTGACTGACGCAGACGGTCATAAAACAGCTGCCGGTTCGGAAGACCCGTTAAAGTATCGCGATGCGCCAACAACCGCTCCGCTATTCGAGCCGCTTTCAACTCACTCAAAAGGCGGTGGCGTTCGAGCGCGTGGCGAATCGAGCGAATCAAGAGTTGATGCTCGAATTGCCCTTTAACCAGGTAATCCTGTGCTCCTGCTTTTACCGCCTGACCGGCAAGATCGTCATCATCGTTGCCGGTTAAAACGATAATCGGGATTTCAGGCCAGATCGTGTTAATCTTTTCAAAGGTCTTAAAACCATGACTGTCGGGAAGGCTCAGGTCTGCGAGGATGATATCGAACTTACCTCGGGATAAGAGTTCAAGGCCGTCTGCCAATCGTTGGACGTTTTCTAATTTTATGTTGGCGGATTTGTCTTCGGCAATGTATTCCCGAAGCAGAGCAAAATCGCCCGGGTCATCTTCGAAAAGAAGTATTTTGATAGGACTGTCATGCATTAGGCGGCAGCCTTACAACGGTAAACCAAAAACTTTCGATTGTTTGAATAACCCGTGAAAACTGTTCCTAACCCTACTGGTTTCGTCACATAACAATTGCAGCCAAGCTCATAAGATTTTAGAATATCCTGGTCTGCCTCTGAGATGGTTAACACAACTACCGGAATCGTTTTTAGATTGTCATCAATTTTTAATTCAGCCAGGACTTCCCGGCCATCTTTCCTTGGCATATTCAGGTCAAGTAAAATCAGGTCGGGGCGTGTTGCTTTAGCGTAACCATTCTGTTTCCGTAAATAATCAAGGGCTTCGACCCCATCATTTACGACAGTCTGGTTGATCTTTAATTTGGAGTCTAATAAAGATTCCTGAGTTAATTCCACATCCCCCGGATCATCCTCAACTAAGAGAACTTCAATGGTTGAAAATGTCATATAGACTACTCTCCGGACAAGTCGAACTCAAGATGGTGTGCTGAATTCTCAGTTTGCCATTTCTTAATGGGCCTGGGATTATATGCGGATGCAATTGCGATGAAAAAACAAGCGGCGGCCCGCCCTTAAAAACCTGTTCGATTCGGTCCGAGTATTTGAGTTCATTAAAATGAGGGAACTGAGTTTTAAGCTCAGATCCGACAATCTCAACTTCACAGTGATGGTTGATTACGCATGCACCGATCGGCGCATGGTCGAGCATTTTATATTCTCTTACCGTCACTCTGGCGCTATCCTTCATTTGTTACATCAAGTTCAATAGCGTTAAGAAAAGCATTTAAGGAGTCACCTTCAAACACAAGCATGATATCACCTTCTAGCTGCATATCCTCGATTAAAAAGCGTGCCTGTGCCAGCAGAATATTTGCTTCATCAGCTGAATTCCTTGCGGCGAGGATTGACTCAACAGTGTCTTCAATATAAGTCGGCACGGTATATTCAATATGTCCCTCGATGAAATTGCTAATCGAGCCCATCACGCCGTTCATGACAATATTGCCAACCTCCGTTAAGGTGCCAACGGTCAAAGCATCGAGATCATCATCCTCTAATTCCTCCCCTGTAAGAGCCGCAACCAGCTTTGAAGCGCTTTCTGTAGGAAAGAGCAGCGCCGCAGTCCCGGAAAAGGGCCCACGAAACCCAAGCTCTACTATTGCTTTAATTTTCTGGTCAAATCCATCCAAACCCTCTTTGATCTCTTTTGCAGTAAACAATTTAACAAAAGGGACTTGCAAACGAATCGGGCTTTGCATCATATCGGCCAGCATCGACGCCGCGCGACCGACACCTATGTTAAGCAGCTCCTGCACCGCATCAGTTTGTGTTGCTGTCAAATTCATCACAAGCCTTTATTGGTTCATTTAGAACTGCTGCAATGGATTCCTGGAGCTGCTGTTCTTTTACTGGTTTATTTAGAAATATTTTCGCCCCCAGTTCCATGCAGTGCTTTTGAGCACTTTCCTGAATATCAGCGGAAACGACAATCACAGGCACTTCCGACCTCTGAGCCCGAAGGCTTTTAAGAACTTCAAAGCCATCTACCTCCGGCATCACTAAATCTAGAAGAATGCAATCCGGTTTGTTTACAACAACTTTTTCAAGAGCCTCGCGGCCATTTTGGGCCTCCGTGATGTCATGACCGGCTTTTTTTAACATCTTTTTAATGTTCAGACGACTCAACATTGCGTCGTCCACAATTAGAATTTGTGCCATAAAACCAACTCCTTTTATGGTTGAGATTAAAAAAATAGGATTAAAACCCTACAAACTGGTTATCGTCCTTTTTAAAAAATAAATGAGATGCGTTTTAATAAACTTTAGTAAGATTTGAAAGGGATTGCGGGTATGAAAAGTTGAAAATGCAGGATAAATAAAAGGCCTATGTCACCCTAAGGGGAAGAACAACCAGGGTATCATTAAA
>Ga0209988_10000912_pt1 | contig 18957 bp, 17 predicted proteins | sample N075metaG_FD_183115 | JGI IMG/M metagenome (GOLD analysis project Ga0209988, IMG submission 183115) | Deep subsurface microbial communities from Kermadec Trench to uncover new lineages of life (NeLLi) - N075 metaG (SPAdes) (version 2) | ecosystem: Environmental > Aquatic > Marine > Ocean trench... | reverse complement strand
GGAAGCTATCGCTAATTCTGTTGAGATCGCAAGACGTTGCAGCCTGGAGCTGCGGCTGGGCGAATCCTTTATGCCGGTATTCCCGGTTCCGGAAGGGACGACCACCGAAATTTTCCTGCGCTCTGAATCGGAGCAAGGTTTGCAGAAATTCCTCGAAAAAATGCTGGCCTCAGGACGCATGGACCCGGACAAAGCCGGTCCCGAGAGGGCACCCTACGACAAACGTCTGAATGACGAACTCGCCGTAATTTGCGACATGGGTTTTGCGAGTTACTTTTTGATCGTTGCTGATTTCATTCGCTGGGCCAAAGCAGAAAAAATTCCCGTTGGACCCGGTCGTGGTTCCGGCGCCGGTTCGTTGGTCGCCTTCGTCCTCGGCATCACGAACCTGGACCCGCTGGAGCATGACCTGTTGTTCGAGCGATTTCTGAACCCGGAACGGGTTTCTATGCCGGATTTCGATATCGATTTTTGTATGGAGGGCCGGGACCGGGTAATCGATTACGTCGCGGAGCGATACGGACGCGATCGTGTGTCGCAGATTATTACCTACGGCACAATGGCAGCGAAAGCCGTCATTCGTGACGCCGGTCGAGTCTTAAGCCAGCCCTACGGTTTTGTTGACCGGATCGCAAAGCAGGTTCCCTTTGAAATCGGCATTACGCTGGAAAAAGCGCTGGAGCAGGAACCCGAGTTGGCCGCGATGTACAACGACGATGAAGAGGTCCGCGCAATCATCGATCTTGCGAAGTCACTTGAAGGTCTGGTACGAAATGCGGGCAAGCACGCCGGCGGTGTCGTTATCGCACCCAGCAAACTGACGGACTTTACCCCTCTGTATTGCGAAGAGGGCGGCCTCAATGTGGTCACGCAACTGGATAAGGACGATGTTGAGGCCGCCGGCCTGGTCAAATTCGATTTTCTAGGCTTGAGAACGCTGACGATCATCGATTGGGCCGTGCAAATCATCAATAAGAAACGGCCCGACGATCCTCTCGATATCGATAACATTCCGATGGACGACAGACCCACCTTTGCATTGTTGCAGACCTGCAATACGACGGCGGTGTTCCAGTTGGAGTCACGCGGTATGCGCGACCTGATCAAGCGCATGCAGCCGGATCATTTTGCCGACCTGGTTGCTTTGGTCGCATTGTTTCGTCCGGGCCCATTGCAATCGGGCATGGTGGATGACTACATTTCACGCAGACACGAAACCAGCAAAACAGATATCGACTATTTTCACCCTGACTTGAAGCCCGTGCTGGAGGAGACCTACGGCGTCATTTTGTACCAGGAGCAGGTCATGCAGATCGCCCGTGTGCTTTCCGGGTATACGCTCGGTGGCGCTGATCTCCTGCGGCGCGCAATGGGCAAGAAGAAACCGGAGGAAATGGCGAAGCAGCGCGCGGTATTTGTTGACGGCGCCTGCGAACGCGGTGTTGCGCGCTCAACGGCGACGCGAATTTTCGACCTGATTGAGAAATTCGCAGGTTATGGGTTTAACAAATCGCATTCTGCTGCATATGCTTTGATTGCCTATCAGACGGCGTATCTCAAAGCGCATTATCCGGCCGCTTTTACGGCGGCTGTAATGAGCGCGGACATCGACAACACGGATCGACTGGTCACGATCAAGGACGATTGTCGCCAGCTGGGACTCGAACTCAGACCCCCTTGTATCAATCACTCTCAATACCAGTTCAGCGTGGCCGGTGAGGAAGCCATCTTGTACGGTCTGGGCGCGATCAAGGGTGTGGGGCGTGGTGCGGTAGAGGCGGTCATCAAGGAGCGGTCTGAAAATGGCCCTTATTCGAGCCTGACAGAATTTTGTCGTCGCGTTGATTTGGAAAAAGTTAATCGGCGCGCGCTTGAAGCGATGATAAAGGCGGGTTCATTCGATGTGCTGGGCCATAGCCGCAGGAGCCTGGTAAACCAGTTGCCCGAAGCAGTAAAAAGCGCGGACCAGGAAGCTCGCGCGAAGGCGGCTGGCCAAAATGACATGTTCGGCGTTACTGAGGCGAAATCCGACGCCGCGCCTGCGCCGCTGAAAGATCTCATCGAATGGAACGAAAGCGAATTTCTCACCAACGAGAAAGAAGCGCTGGGCCTTTATTTATCGGGACATCCGTTCGATGCGGTTCGAGCAGATGCCGGTTTTTTTGTAGATGCAAGACTTGCGGATCTTAATTCCGAGCCACCACCGCCCAGTACCGGTGGAGAGCGAAACTACGCACAACCCAAAAGGGAGGTGACGGTTGCTGGCCTGGTGATGGAAATTCGAAAACGCGGGAATCGGGTGACCGTCGTGCTCGATGATGACAGTGGACGGCTTGAAGTGACGCTGTTCAGTGAAGCCTTCCAGGAGTTTCGGCATTTGCTGAGCAAGGATGAAATTGTCGTGGTGAGCGGGACGTTACGCTATGACGAATTCATCGGTGGCTGGCAGGTAAACGCAAAAACGGTCATGCAAATTGATCGGGTCATTGAAATGCGTGCCAGCAGCATGGTGCTGAAACTGTCGCCCAATGGTCAGGGTTCACAGATGCTGGCACAACTTCACGATGTATTGCTTCCCCATCGTGAAGGCAACTGCGATGTTGCAGTGCACTATACGGGTCGGGATGCGGCGGCGCAGTTGCAACTTGGTCCGGAGTGGAATGTGAGACCCAGTCGCGAATTACGCGATAAGCTCGTGGAATTGCTAGGAAGAAATAGTGTTCGTTTGCTCTACACACCCGGTCGGAATTTGATGTAGAGTCCGTGTTCAGGTGCATTTTCGCGAGCAGCCTGAACTCCTGCCCCACAAGACGAAGAGTTTTTGATGAATCTTAAATTCCTGGATTTCGAACAACCCATCGCTGAGCTTGAAGCTAAAATTGATGAGCTTCGCTTTGTCGGCGATGATGCCGAAATCAATATCAGCGAGGAGGTTTCGCGCTTAAAGGTCAAGAGTGAGGCGCTCACAAAGAGCATTTTTTCAAAATTGAGCGCCTGGCAAGTGGCGCAGCTTGCGCGCCATCCCCTGCGTCCTTACACCACGGACTATTTGAGCAAACTCGCGCCGGATTTCCAGGAATTGCATGGCGACCGTATGTTCGCCGACGACCCGGCAATCATCGGCGGAATTGGCCGCCTTGAAGGGCGCTCCATCATGTTCATTGGTCACCAGAAAGGGCGTGATACCAAAGAACGCGTGCGGCGTAATTACGGCATGGCGAAACCCGAGGGGTATCGCAAAGCACAGCGACTGATGCGTCTCGCGCAGAAATTTTCGTTACCGATTATTACCTTCATTGACACACCAGGTGCCTATCCAGGGGTCGGGGCCGAGGAGCGCGGTCAGAGTGAGGCAATCGCGTACAGCCTGTTCATGATGGCGGGGCTTAAGACTCCCATCATCAGCGTGGTCATTGGCGAAGGCGGGTCTGGCGGTGCGCTGGCGATCGGTGTGGGTGACCGTCTGCTGATGCTCGAATTCAGTATCTACTCGGTTATTTCACCCGAGGGCTGTGCATCCATCTTGTGGAAAAGTGCCGACAAGGCGCCTGAAGCCGCCGAGGCCATGCGAATTACCGCACAAAGCCTTGATGAATTCGGCTTGATCGACGAAATCTTGCCGGAGCCGCTCGGTGCGGCACACAGGGATCCGGGCGCAATGGCGGATGTCCTGCGCAGCGCGTTGCTCAAACACCTCGATGATCTCGATAAGCTCGACACGGATCAATTGCTGAGCGAGCGGCAGCGGCGATTCGCTGGTTTTGGGCAATTCAAGGAAACCTAACCCGGACTAAGAAAGTCGGTTCACAATCTCAGCGAGCCCATGTCATTTACCCATCAAACCTTAAGCGACCGCCTGCTTGAATTGCGGGGCGGCGAATTATCGCCCGCACGATATCTCGTGGCATTCAGCGGCGGCCTTGATTCGACGGTGTTGTTGCATGCACTGTCCGCAATGGACTCCGTGACTCCAATTGTCGCCGTGCACATCGATCACCAGCTTTGTGAGGAATCCGGCAATTGGGAGAGTCACTGCCGCGATTTCGCCCGAACGTTGGGTGTCCAGTACTCAGACCACAAAACATCTGTACCGAGCGACCAGAGGCTTGGTCCTGAGGCCGCTGCGCGTGCAGCCCGCTACGGAGTCTTCGCAACACTGGTAGAGGACAATGACTGGCTACTGAGCGCGCATCATGAAAGCGATCAAGCCGAAACACTGTTGCTCAACCTGCTAAGGGGCAGCGGCCCCACCGGGTTGGCGGGAATCAGCTCATCGCGGCGCTTTGCAAAGGGCCGGCTGGTTCGACCGATGCTTGAAGTGACCAAGGCGCAGATCGAGGATTACGCCAAACGTGAGAATCTGCGCTGGATCGAAGACCCGTCCAATCTGGAAAGCCGCTTCGATCGCAATTTCTTGCGCAACGACGTCATGCCTGTACTCGAATCCCGTTGGCCTGCGGCAATTCGCCGCTTGAGTCGTAGCGCCGCCCTGGCCGGTGAAGCTCGAAGCCTGCTGGACGATTTGGCGAAAACAGATCTGGAGGCGGTCGGGGGTGCCGGAAAAATCGAAATTTCATCGCTAAGACAACTTGATGATCCGCGGCAGCGAAACCTGCTGCGCTATGCTTTTCGGCAGCTCGAATTGCCGCCGCCACCGGCAACACGCTTGTCCCGGATTGTCAGTGATCTGGTCAATGCACGCGAAGATGGCCAGCCACTGGTCACCTGGCCCGGCGTAGAGGTTCGCCGCTACCGCGGGCGCATCTATTTGCTGGCCTCGGGACAGGCACCTTTGCATTGCGATGGGGGGCTTTTGACCGAAAAAGACTCGTTTGACCTCGGACCCGGCATGGGTCGCCTGAGCCTGACGCGATCCGATGGGCCATCCATCGATCCTGCGATTGTTGCATCGGGTCTGGCGGTTCGTTTTCGCGAAGGTGGTGAAAGTATTCGGCCCTTTGGCCATGACCACTCACAAAAACTCAAGAAACTGCTACAGGATGCTGCAGTCGTGCCGTGGATGCGTGCGCGTATTCCACTGCTTTACTCCGGCGATGACCTGGTCGCTGTAGCAGATCTCTGGATGGCCGCCGAATTCAGTCAGCCGACTGGCTGCACGATAAAGTGGCACGGCCGTCCCGCCATCAACTAGCCCGGATTGGGTAGTGTCGGTATTTGCGCTGCACGAATTTACGTGCATACTCGCTTGGCGCAGGTAAACAAAAAAGAACAAGAAAACCGGCTGTGGCAGTGAATGACTCGCCTTGTGCCAGGGAAGACCAAAAATCAGGTAATAATCGCGTGTAGCCTCAATCAGGTATGGGCGCAATATTGCCGGGGTAATCTTCGTCAGGGGGATAATTGATGGCCGATCCGGGGAATGATTCGCGCGAATCAGCAGATGCCGATGGCAAGGAAGGGCAGGCGTATTCTCGTTACGTGCTCTTCGTTTTGTTGCTTGTCTATATCGTCAACTTCGTCGATCGAACTATCCTCTCGATACTTGCCGAGGATATAAAGGCAGATCTCGGAATATCTGATGCCGATCTCGGCTTTTTGTACGGCACTGCATTCGCCGTTTTTTACGCGGTTTTCGGCATCCCAATCAGTCGTCTGGCGGACATGTGGAACCGCAAGAAATTGATTTCCATCGGCTTGTGCTTCTGGAGCGTGATGACTGTGCTGTCAGGCTCGGCACGCGGATTTGCGGGCCTCGCCGTATTCCGGTTTGGTGTCGGAATCGGTGAGTCCAGCGCCAGTCCTGCCGCTTTTTCGATGTTGTGCGACTATTTTTCACCAAAGTTTCGAGCGACCGTACTGGCCATATATTCCAGCGGGATTTACATAGGAGCTGGCCTCGGTCTGTTTCTCGGTGGCTACATAGTGGACACCTGGAACGGCTGGTATCCACAGGGCAACGCACCACTGGGTATGGCTGGCTGGCAGGCCGCGTTCGTTGCGGTAGGGGTGCCGGGCGTATTTCTGGCTGCCTGGGTTGCAACACTTCGGGAGCCCATACGGGGAAAAACCGAAGGACTCATCCAGCCAAAACACCCACAGCCGTTTCGGGAATTCGGACTCGAACTCGCATCGATCGTGCCGCCATTTTCGCTATTGGCGTTGTACCGGAGTGGCGCCGGGTTTCGTGCCCTGCGATTGAATTTCTTAATTGCCATCGTGATCGCAATCTGCGCGTATGCGCTCATTGCGTGGCTGCACACGCCGGCCCAGTGGATCGGACTTGGCATTGGCGTCTACGTTTTCCTGACCTGGGTACAAAATCTGGCGCATCGTGATCACGCGACATTTGAGATGATTTACGGCAGTCGTGCTCTTGTGTACGGAATGGTCGGCTTTGGCTGGCACGCGTTTGTCGCATATGGCATTGGCTTCTTCCAGGCACCCTACCTGATTCGAATGCACGGCGTGACTGCCACTGAAGTGGGTTTGTATGTCGGTTTGCCTAGTGCGATCGCCGGGTTGATCGGTGTTACCGGCGGCGGCGTGTTATCGGACTGGCTAAAATCGCGTACTCCAAAAGCGCGACCACAAATCGGCATGTCTGTCGCAATGGTTTCAATTCTTCCAGCGCTGGTCTTGCTTACTACCAAGAACGTTGTAATCGCCTACATAGCCTGTTTCTTTTACGCGCTGCTTGCATCGGCCTGGCTGGGCTCGTGCGTAGCAATGGCGAACGAGCTGGTTTTACCGCGAATGCGAGCTGCCTCGTCCGCTTTCTACATTGTGTGCGTAACATTTCTCGGGCTGGCCCTGGGTCCGTATGCAATCGGGCGGACCAGTGATTGGCTGGCAGCAACTATGCCGGCGGCTGACGCATTGCGCTCGGCGATGATGCTGGTTCTCAGCGTTGAAATTCTGGCCGCTGTTTTCCTGTGGCGGTCTTGCCGGTATGTGGCCGCGGAGGAGAGCTCCCGTCTGGATCGTGCACGCGCTGCCGGTGAGGTGGTTTAACTCCCAGCAAAAATTGGCCACGTGCCTGGCGTTTAATTGCAGTGGAAGATTGTCAAAAATGCGCCAATCTGATAACTTGCAACACCGTCTTTAATCAAATGACGGGTCTTAATCAGGCTCATCCGGCAGCATGGATCGGAGGGCCGTCGGGTCCGGAAAAACGCTTGTAAATCTGCCAGTTGGCAGCTGATCGGTGTTTCGCCCGGATCTTTGTTATTTCCCGCCTGCTTATACAGGGTCTGTAGATGACATCTTATGTATTTATTACCGGTGGCGTAGTTTCGTCTCTGGGCAAGGGAATCACTTCAGCTTGTCTCGGCGCGATCCTGGAATCGCGTGGACTATCCATCAGCATGATGAAGCTCGATCCCTACATCAATGTGGATCCGGGAACGATGAGTCCGTTCCAGCACGGTGAGGTTTTCGTCACTGAGGACGGGACGGAAACGGATCTCGATCTGGGGCATTACGAGCGATTTGTGCGCACCACGACCGGGCGAAACAGCAATTTCACGACCGGTCGAATTTATGAAACTGTAATCGCCAAGGAACGTCGTGGCGATTATCTGGGTGCGACTGTTCAGGTCATTCCGCATATCACGGACGAAATTAAGGACAGCGTCAAGCGTGGCTCCGGTGGTGCCGATGTATGTCTGGTCGAAATCGGCGGCACGGTCGGTGATATCGAGTCATTGCCATTTCTTGAGGCCATTCGTCAGATGGGTGTCGAACTCGGTCGAGATCGGGTTGTTTATGTGCACCTGACCCTTGTGCCCTACATTGCCACCGCCTCTGAGATCAAGACCAAACCGACGCAACACTCGGTGAAAGAATTGCGGTCGATCGGAATTCAGCCAGACATTCTTGTTTGCAGATCGACGGAAATATTGCCGGAGGAGTCCCGCCGGAAAATCGCACTCTTTACAAACGTACCGGAAAAGGCGGTTATTTCCGCTTACGATGCGGATGACCTGTACAAGATCCCCGCGATCTTGAATGCGCAGGGTTTGGACGAGATTGTTGCCAACCAGTTGCACCTCAATTTGCCGCCTGCGAACCTCAGCGAGTGGAATGCGATTGTAGAGGCAAAGCAAAATCCGGACGGTGAAGTGAATATCGCGCTGGTTGGTAAGTATATTGGCCTGCGCGATTCCTACATGTCATTGACCGAGGCATTGCTGCACGGTGGCATAAAAACCCGCACGAGGGTCAATATTCATTACTTCGAATCGCAGAATATTGAAAATGACGGTTCGGACTGCTTGCGAAACATGGACGGTATCGTTGTGCCGGGCGGTTTCGGTGATCGAGGCATTGAGGGCAAAATTACGGCTGTGACATTTGCGCGCGAAAACGGGGTTCCTTATCTTGGCATCTGTTTGGGCATGCAAGTTGCAGTCATCGAAGCGGCACGTAATCTCGCTGGACTGGAGGGGGCGCATAGCACGGAATTTAATGCGGAGACACCGCATCCGGTGGTTGCATTGGTCACGGAATGGCAGACCGTCAGCGGTGATATTGAAGAGCGGGATGACCAGTCAGAATTTGGTGCCACCATGCGCCTGGGCGCACAGCGCATCAGCCTGAAAACAGGATCGTTGGCGGCAAGAGCGTATGGTAGTGAAGAGATTAATGAACGCCACCGGCATCGCTATGAAGTGAACAACAATTATCGGGATGTACTGGAGAAGGCCGGTGTTTGCTTTTCCGGCCTGTCAGTTGACGACCTGGTTGAAATGATCGAGCTTCCGGATCACCCGTGGTTCGTTGCCAGCCAGTTTCACCCGGAATTCACGTCCAACCCGCGCGACGGACATCCGTTGTTCAAGAGATTCATAGAGGCTGCCCGTGAGCATCACAGTGGCAGTTTGCCCAAGGTTGTCGAAGCATGAACCTGACGGGATTTGAAGTAGGTAACGACAAGCCGATTTTCCTGATTGCGGGTACGTGCGTGGTCGAGAGCGAGGCAATGACGATCGATACGGCCGGTGCGCTTAAAGAGATTACGGCTGATCTTGGCATTCCGTTTATTTATAAATCTTCATTTGACAAAGCGAACCGCAGCTCCAAGGAAGGTTTTCGCGGTCCTGGAATAGAAGAGGGCCTGCGAATTCTCAGCGAAGTGAAGTCGCAGCTTGGCGTGCCGGTTCTGACGGATGTGCATGAAGATACACCATTGGGGGAAGTGGCCGACGTCGTTGATGTGCTGCAAACTCCGGCTTTTCTGTGCCGCCAAACCAATTTCATATTGAACGTTGCCAGCCAGGGCTTACCGGTCAATATCAAGAAGGGGCAGTTTCTGTCGCCGTGGGAAATGCAAAACGTGGTCGACAAAGCCCGTTCGACTGGCAACGAGCAAGTCATGGTGTGCGAGCGTGGCTTCTCATTCGGCTATAACAATCTGATTTCGGACATGCGCAGCCTGGCCGTGCTGCGGGGCACTGGCTGTCCGGTGGTCTTCGATGCCACACATTCTGTGCAGTTGCCCGGTGGGCAGGGCAAGTCATCGGGGGGGCAGCGTGAATTTATCCCTGTCTTGGCGCGCGCAGCGACTGCGGTGGGCGTGGCCGGGTTGTTCATGGAGACGCATCCAGACCCGTCCAAAGCATTGTCGGATGGTCCGAACGCATGGCCGCTAGCCAAGATGCGGACGCTGCTCGAGATGCTGCAATCGATTGATGCGGCAGTAAAGGCGCGTGATTTTCTGGAAGCCGATTATGGGCTCGGCGTCTGACGCGCACACCCAATCGTTCACTGAGTATTTCAATGTCCTCGCGGATAGTGGGGAGAATTTCGTATTGACACGGAGCAATAATGATCCAAATCACTGATATTCATGGCAGGGAAATTCTCGACTCGCGCGGCAATCCGACGATTGAAGCCGAGGTAACCCTGGCGGATGGCAATGTTGCCCGGGCAGCGGTACCGTCCGGTGCGTCGACAGGAAGTCGGGAAGCCGTCGAGCTTCGCGACGGCGACATGTCCCGCTATCTTGGCAAGGGCGTGTCGAAAGCGGTGGCCAATGTAAATACGGTTATTCGTGACACACTTTTAAAAACCGAGTTCGCTGATCAACGCGCTGTCGATCAGTGCATGCGGGACCTTGACGGCACGGAGAACAAGGGCAACCTTGGCGCCAACGCCTTGCTTGCCGTGTCACTCGCCTGTGCTCACGCCAGTGCGAAATCGGCGGGTAAGTCCCTGTTCCGTTACCTGGGAGATGACACCGTCATGCCGGTGCCGATGATGAACATTATCAACGGTGGCGCGCATGCGGATAACAACATTGATATTCAAGAGTTCATGATCCTGCCGGTGGGTGCACCCAACTTCAAAGAGGCGCTGCGCTGGGGTGTGGAAATATTTCATGCGTTGAAGGGGGTTCTCGGTGCGAGCGGCCTTAATACGGCAGTTGGAGACGAGGGTGGCTTCGCGCCTGATCTGCCTTCCAATGACGCCGCCCTGGAGACGATTGTCAAAGCCACGGAAATCGCCGGATTCAAAGTCGGTCGCGAGATTTTCCTGGGCCTGGATGTAGCAAGTTCAGAATTCTTTGCGAACGGTCGCTACACCCTGGGCGCGGAAGGCCGAGACTACGATGCTGCGCAATTTTGTGATTTTCTGGCTGATCTTGCCGATGCTTATCCGATTATTTCAATCGAAGATGGCATGGATGAGGGTGACTGGGAGGGCTGGAAGTTGCTGACCGATCGCCTCGGGGAGCGCATACAACTGGTGGGGGACGACTTGTTCGTTACGAATACGTCAATACTGCAGCGTGGCATTGACGAAAAAATCGCAAATTCGATCTTGATAAAACCTAACCAAATCGGTACCTTATCTGAAACTCTTGATGCAATTACTATGGCGATTGAGGCACGATACTCGGCAGTGATATCCCATCGTTCGGGAGAAACATCGGACAGCACGATTGCTGACATTGCGGTTGGTACCAAGGCGACTCAGATCAAGACCGGTTCATTGTCCCGATCGGATCGAATGGCCAAGTACAACCAGCTGTTACGCATCGAAGAGGAACTGGGCAGCGAAGCACGGTACGCCGGGAGAAAGGCGTTTTCGGTTGCGGTGCCTGATTAGCGGGACACTGGGGAGTTGACTTGGGAAGTATTCGTTGGATCCTGATCGCACTGATCGTCATGGTTGTTGCTATGCAAGGCCAGCTGTTGCTATCCGACGACGGCTACCGCAAGACGCGTAATCTTCGCATTGCCCTGAATTCGCAACGATCACAAAACGATGCCTTGCGAGCCAGGAATGCCATCCTCAATGCTGAGGTGTTGAATCTCAAGAACGGACGTGATGCCGCTGAAGAACGCGCACGAACCGATCTGGGCATGATCGGTGCTGGTGAAACGTTCTATCTGGTTGTCCCCGCGACCAACGTCTTAACGGATTAATGCCCAACCCGATCAGTTTTACGCTGCCCGACTGGCAGCGCATCTGCGGTATACCCACCGCAACCGGGCAACTGCGCAGTCAGCCGCAGGATTTCCGGGTCATTGAAATGCCGGGCTTCGCGTTGAGCGGCGATGGCGAACACGATTTTCTGTATATCGAAAAGACCAGCGCGAACACATCCTGGGTTGCGCGGGGCCTGGCCCGTCACGCCAACGTGCCCGTTCGTGATGTTGGCTTTGCCGGCATGAAAGATCGCCACGCGGTAACCCGCCAATGGTTCAGTGTAAGGCGGCCGGGTGGGCCGAAGGCGGACTGGGCCGAGCTCGATCTGCCGGGTGTCTGCGTTCTGGAGGTGGCTCGGCACAACCGGAAAATGCGCCGTGGTGCGCACAAAGGAAACCGTTTTGAACTGACCGTACGTGGCCTGTCTGGTCTGGACTCGGCGCTAGAGCAGCGCTTGAGGAAAATTGGTGGCCTGTCTGGTCCGGGCTCGGCGTTAGAGCAGCGCTTGAGGAAGATCAGTGGCCTGTCTGGTCCGGGCTCGGCGTTAGAGCAGCGCTTGAGGAAAATTCGTGAGTCGGGTGTCCCCAATTATTTCGGTGAGCAACGATTTGGTCGAAGCGGCAGCAACATAGGATTGGCGAAGAGCTTTTTTGCGGGCACGAGATTGCGTCGCGAGCAGCGTTCCATAGCGCTTTCCTCGGCCCGCTCTTTGATTTTCAATAATATTCTCTCGGCGCGGGTATCCGCAGATAACTGGGATACGTTGATCGCAGGCGACGTCGCGAATCTCGAAGGCAGTGGCAGTGTCTTTCCGGTATCCGCAATCGATGCGGACCTTCAGATGCGTTGTCGAGAGTTCGACATCCACCCCACCGGTGTTCTGTGGGGGAAAGGTGCCGTGAGCACTACGAGCGAGCCTGCAAAGCTGGAGCGGGATATTGCGGAACAAGAGCCAGTCCTGGTGTCGGGGCTTGAGCGACATACTGATGAGGGACGACGCGCGCTGCGCCTCGTCGTCCGTGACCTTGACTGGGATATCGACAAGGATGAATTGCATCTGAGGTTTTCGCTGACTCGTGGTGGTTTTGCTACGGCCGTGCTTAGAGAGCTTCTTGATTACGACGTCTGAAGCCCGCAGGGCTGTGTCATGTTTTTTTCAACAGGACGCACACCGCGCCGGTGCCACCATCGACGGGTCTTGCCGATACAAAAGCGAGCACCGGGTCCCATCGACGCAACCACACATCGACTTTGCGCTTGAGCACCGGTCCGTTTGTTCCGGAACCAAGTCCCTTGCCATGTATGACACGCACGCAGGTCAGCCCGCGCCGGACAGAATGCTCGATGAAATCTTTCAATTCTGCGTGCGCCTGCGCGGCGGTCATACCGTGTAAATCGGTTTCGGCCCCGATACTGAACCCGCCACGTGCCAGCTTTCGCATGATCTTGCGACCGACGACGGGGCGGCTAAAGCGGAGCTGATCGCCGCTGCTGGCCTCAAGCGACTCATGGTCTGACGCCATACTTTCTTTGAGGACGGCCCGCTCATCTTCGCGGGTAAAGCGAGCCTTATGTGGAACACGCGGCAGCCTTGGTTCCAGGTACGACTTGTCCAGCGGTTGTGCGTCGGCCACGCTGCGCCGAAAGAGTGCGATTTCATCCTCTTCGAGCGTGTCTTTGTTTTTCAGTGCTTGTTTCTTGTCAGGCGTCATAAGGTTAATATTTTCATGTTAGGGAACCTCTGATCTACTTCGTCCAGAATAGATCAGAGGTTCCCTAGGTCGAAGCACGAACATTCAGTATAGTGAGCGCCTCTCAGTCAAGCCCATGAAAATACTATTTTCTTTTAACAATTGCGCGTTCGATAGCGTGATTCTGGTAGCCCGTGAAAATTCTGGTAAGTAACGACGACGGATATCTGGCCGAAGGCATCAATGTGCTGGCCAACGCATTGGCAAAGATCGCGGATGTCGTTGTGGTCGCGCCCGATCGCAATCATTCGGGTGCAAGTAATTCGCTGACCCTGCATTCACCTCTGCGAATTCATGAAGTCGAGAAAGATCGCTATTTCATCAACGGCACGCCGACAGATTGCGTGCATCTCGCGTTGTCCGGGATGTTGGCTGAGGACCCGGACATTGTCGTGTCGGGCATCAACCACGGCGCCAATCTTGGCGATGATGTTATTTATTCAGGGACTGTCGCCGCGGCGATGGAGGGTCGATTCCTGGGCCTGCCGGCGATTGCCGTTTCCCTGGTCGGTCAACGGGCCAGCCATTTTGATACGGCGGCGAGAGTGGCTGTGGATCTGGTCCAGCGGCTTGAGGCGAACGCCTTACCGGCTGATGTCTTATTGAACGTCAATGTACCGGATCGGCCCTTTGATGAATTGAATGGCATACGCGCAACCCGCTTGGGGTTCCGACATCGTGCGGAACCGCTGGTGAAGACCGAGGACCCACAGGGCAAAACGATTTACTGGATTGGGCCTGCCGGCCCGGGTCAGGATGCCGGTCCCGGCACGGATTTCGATGCCGTTGATCAAGGTGCCGTTGCAGTCAGCCCGGTAAGATTCGATCTCACACGTCTGGAGGCGGTGCCGCGACTCTCGGATTGGCTCAAACTGTGAAGCCGTCGGACCCCGGCATACGTGGCATTGGCATGACGTCGGCGCGCACGCGCGACAGACTCATCAGGAGATTGATCGAGCAGGGCATACGCTCAGCCAGCGTTCTCGAGCAAATCCGCACGGTGCCGCGCCACCTGTTTGTTGACGAGGCGCTGGCGAGCCGTGCGTATGAAGACACAGCACTGCCTATAGGGCTGGGGCAAACGATAAGCCAGCCTTATGTCGTCGCCCGCATGAGCGAAGCGCTGCTCGACAACATGGCAGGAGACAAGTTGCTGGAAATCGGTACCGGCTGCGGTTACCAGACTGCAGTGCTCGCGCCGTTGGTTAAGGAGATCTATTCGGTCGAGCGTATTCCCGCACTCCTGCGCAAGACAAAGCAGCGATTACGTTCACTCGATATCTACAACCTGCATTTCAGGCAGGGCGATGGCTGGCAAGGATGGGCAAAATACGCTCCCTACGATGGAATTCTCGTCGCTGCTGCGGCGCCAGAGATTCCCGAGAAACTTCTTCAGCAACTGGCGCCAGACGGCGTTTTGATCATTCCTGTTGGTCCGTCGGGGCAGCAGGAGCTCGCGATGGTTAAACGTCAAAACGATCATTTCGAGCAGGTATCATTGGGTCTTGTCAGTTTCGTGCCGCTGGTGCAGGGAAAGTAGTTCGATAAATCAGTAATATGCGGTCGTTATTTAAAGTTAAGGAACCTTTGATTTATTCTGGACGAAGAGATCAGAGGTTGCTTAACATTACTCAAAATTCCGGTGTTGCCTGACGATGCGATTGTTTGCCCCTCTTTATGATCAGGTCCTTGCCTGGGCTCGGCACAAAAATGCGGAGCGTTATCTCGCCATCTTGAGCTTCGCCGAATCATCTTTTTTCCCCATACCACCGGATGTCATGCTGGGACCGATGTGTCTTGCAGACCGGAAGAGAGCCTGGCGATTCGCCGGAATTACGACGGCTGCATCGCTTTTAGGTGGTATCGCGGGTTATGCGATTGGTTACTTTTTGTTCGACAGCATTCAGCCCTGGCTGGCAACCACCGGCTATTGGGATGCCTATATTGCAGGTCGGGAATGGTTCGCCCGCTGGGGAGTATGGGCAGTTTTTGTCGCCGGATTTTCGCCGATTCCTTACAAGATATTTACCATTGCGGCAGGTGTGGCGGTATTGAATCTGCCTGGATTCATACTTGCTTCCCTGCTTGGTCGTGGCGCACGCTTCTTCCTGGTTGCCGCGCTGGTGGTGGCGGGCGGGGACCGAATGGCGGCGATGTTGCCTGAATACATAGAACGCATCGGGTGGGCAGTTGTCGTTTTAATCGGCGCAATCGCTGTGTATATCGCATCAGGATCGTGAGGGGCAATTGCAGCAAATACACACACAGACCGGTCCATCGGTATTCGGGGCCAGATGCCTGGCACTGATATCGTTTGCACTGCTGCTGGCAGCCTGTGGTGGCACACGTTGGGATCACACGCCACAGGACGAACATGTGGTTCGCTCAGGCGAAACGCTCTACACCATCGCCTGGCGGTACGGCAAGGATCCTGAAGATCTGGCTTATTGGAATCGTCTCGGCGATGGCGCGCTCATTTATCCGGGGCAAGTGCTGCGATTGACGCAGCCGACTGGCGCTGCCGCGAGAACTGCAACCACGCAAGCACGCGTAAAAAGCAAGCCGTTGCCGCCGATTCCGACCGCTGCCCCACCGCCATGGATATGGCCTACGGACGGGCCTGTGGAGGTCGCATTCGGCGACAGACCCGGCAGCGGCACTGGCATCCTGATTGGCGGCAAACTCAATCAACGCGTTCTGGCGGCCGCCAAGGGTCGCGTCGTTTACTCGGGTGGTGGACTAATTGGCTACGGTCAGCTTATTATCATCAAACATAACGACACTTATCTGAGTGCCTACGGGCACAATGCGTCGCTGCTCGTGAAAGAAGGTGATTCGATCAAGAAAGGCCAGCGAATAGCGACCATGGGTGAGGGGCCGGGAAGGAAGCCGCGACTGCATTTTGAGATCAGGCGCAATGGCAAGCCAGTTAACCCGCGACAATATTTGCCTGCGAGATAATTCGACTTGAATGTCTGAAGATCGCAGTTGACGTCTTCTTCAATCAATGAAGCGGGGGTTTGCTGTGGGCAGCACAGAGGCATACGCGAAACGGGCCGAATCTGGCGCGAAGTATGAATACCGGCGGCCGGCTTGCGGCCAGGACTCGGAACGCCAGTATCTCAGTGAAATAGGTGCGTCCCAACTGCTCAGCGCGGCAGAAGAAAAGAGTATCGCGCGCCGTGTCCAGGAAGGCGATGAAGCAGCACGACAGCGCATGATAGAAAGCAACTTGCGCCTTGTCGTCAATATTGCGCGCCGTTACCTCAATCGCGGCCTGCCGCTCCTGGATCTGATCGAAGAGGGAAATCTGGGGCTCATTCACGCGGTCAAGAAGTTCGATCCGGAGCGGGGTTTTCGCTTTTCGACCTATGGTACCTGGTGGATACGCCAATCCATCGAACGCGCCATCATGAACCAGGTGCGGCCCGTGAGATTGCCAATTCATATCATCAAGGGCATCAGCCGCTGCTTGCGGACTGCGATTTGGCTGCGCGAAACACGCGATAGTCCGCCGACGGCGGGGGACATCGCGCTGGAACTGGGCGTATCCGTCGAAGAAGTGGAACGTTTGATGGGATTGCATGCTCGCAACTCGATTCCCAGGACTTCGCTGGACGAGGAACGTGGCACCGTGGACACATTGCGAGCGCGACGCGAAGTCGAGCCTCCGCAATGTGCCCAAAAAGAGGCTGTAAACGCACTGGTGGATACCTGGATTCAGGAACTCGGTGAGAAGCAGCGTGCGGTACTGGAGCGCCGCTTTGGATTGCACGGCTACAGGCGCCTGACGCTTGAGGAAATTGGCGATGAATTCGGTGTTACCCGTGAGCGAGTCCGGCAGATTCAGATTGGTGCGCTCGAGAATATTCGCAACATGATAGAAGCTCAGGGGATTTCCCAGGATATCGTGCTCGACTAGCAGCCTGCTGAAAAAGCCCTGGATGGATTTTTCAACAGGCTGCCAGTTAATACTGCTCCACAGTCATCAAGTCGGATCGATCGTCAGGACCGCGGCAGGTCTGCGACCTTCGGACAAGAGGACGTTGAATGTCCTGCAGGCAGCTGGCGTATCCATCACTTCAAAGCCGATACCGCGACGCGCCATCGCAAAGGTCAATTCGCGGGGTACAAAAAATGCCTGCCAGCCAGTCCCCAGGATGACGACATCCGGGTTCGTCGCGAGCAATTCCTCAAATTGATCGATTGTGAGCGCGTCTATGTCTGTCGTGGACCAATCACGGATGACATCATCCGCAGTGAGCGCGACGGTTTTTTCAAAATACTCGTCGCCAATGCGGATTCTGCCGCGTTCGACATGCAGGATTGTGACGGCGGAAACCGGGTCACGGGTAAAATTCAAAGCAAGCCTCATTCTATTCGCCGGTGCACGCATGCTCATGCGCGGTTAACCTGCGAAAACGATTCGATGGATGATCATATCAGCAGCCTGTTGATAAACGCTGTTTTTCGCCGAAATGATCAGAAATCCGCTGGCAAGTGGAACGGGTTAGAATACGCGCAAGGAGCCTGCGCGATAGAAAGTATCCTACTGCGAAAGCGCCACAGCGGACCATTTTTCCGTTCTTTTTCGTTGCGTAGGCCCACTATGCGCCTCAAAAGAACGAAAAACTGTCCTCGCCGTGGCACTTCCTCGCGACGGATATTTCTATCGCGCAGGCTCCCAGGCACAATCTGTTTCATGCCTCACTAAAGTCACCGAACACTCAGCTGGGAAATTCGATTCATACTCAAGAAGCGGTAGTTGTTTTGCCTGCGGCCGTTGACGCTTCAGTCAACGACTTCAGCTTGCGTCGCTGGCTTGTGCGCGGGGATCTCGAAGTGCGGGAGCAGCCGGAAGAAATCTTGTCCGGCATATTGAGGGCGACTCGAATGCCCGCGACGAATGACGGTCTTGGAGCGCTCAGGCTGTGGGGCCAAACGGGGGATCGACCAACCGTCTGGATCGCTGCAGCTGATCCGGTGCACATTGCAGCAGGGCTGGATCACCTGCGTCTCCATTGTCTCTGGCCTGAAGAATGGCAGGATCGCGAGCTGCGAGTATTGTTTGATGAATTGCAATCGGCACTGGCAGATGACGATTCGCTGGGTTTTGTGCGTATCGGTACACGAGGATACTTGCGCGGCGATTTATCCATGCCAACCGCTTTGCTTTCGCCAGCGAGCATCAACGGACTGAAAATCACCGACGAATTGCCGGCGGGTCCCGAGGCCGCTACCTTCCAAAAGCTATTCAGCGAAATTCAAATGACTTTACACAACTCGCCGGTCAATCAGCAGCGGGCAGAGCAAAACAAGCGCGCGATCAATTCGCTTTGGATCTGGGGCGGCGGCTTGGCAGCAGAACGCCAGGCTCGTGATATCCCACCCTTGTTCGCAGATGACGCGGTCGTTCGAGGCTACTGGAATTCGAGTTGCGCTGTAATCGAACCGTGGCCGGGAACCCTGGATGAATGTGTTGAACGTGCGCCGCAGGGTTTCGTCGCCGTAACGCCCGACAGCGTGGCATCCGCGGAAGAACATGCAGATGTGCTGAGCACGTATCTTCGCGACCTGCGCCGAATTTTGAAAAACAGCGAGTTGCGTCAATTGAAAATCTTGTTCCGGAATGGCCTGACGGCAATATTGTCTGCGTCCCAGATATTCCGATTTTGGCGGCGCAATACACCGTTTCCTGCACAGGAAAGATAAGAAATGAAGCAATCCGGAATACGCCCACTGAAGCAGCGCAAAGCAGCAAATGCTGTCGTGCTTGACGGCATAGATCCGATCATTCAGCGACTTTATGCCG
>Ga0209988_10000909_pt1 | contig 18996 bp, 15 predicted proteins | sample N075metaG_FD_183115 | JGI IMG/M metagenome (GOLD analysis project Ga0209988, IMG submission 183115) | Deep subsurface microbial communities from Kermadec Trench to uncover new lineages of life (NeLLi) - N075 metaG (SPAdes) (version 2) | ecosystem: Environmental > Aquatic > Marine > Ocean trench... | reverse complement strand
CTTTGATTTTATTGGTGGAGCCTAGCGGGATCGAACCGCTGACCTCAACACTGCCAGTGTTGCGCTCTCCCAGCTGAGCTAAGGCCCCATATTTTCTCTAACTCATTGAACAAACAGGGATTTTGTTCATAGATGTAGATCGAAGAGGTGCGCATTTTAGTGATCGCGCCCTGCCCTGTCAAGAAATTACAGCGAGGAGTGGATTGACCGCTGCCAGCGCCCTCAGAACTTACTCATCAGCGCTTCCAACTCCTCCCTGTCCAGGCCGCCGTCGTGGTTCTTGTCGACAAACCACCACTTCCAGCCAATATTCATGCGCAGGCGCTTTGGCAGTTCGTCCTTTGCGGCCATGCCGTCCATATCCTTATCCATGAAGCCCAGCCATTGGGCCGCCTCTGAGGTCATGTAGGAGTGCGTGGGGGCATCAGAGGTCTCGTTAGTCCAACTGAAGGAGACCGAACCATAAAGCATCTCATCGTGGGATTGCAGGCCCCAGGGCACCAGTCGATCCGGGTCGGGGTTGCCGGGATTCTTTGCCGAGTTATCGTATACGGTGCGATGAATCAGCTTGGTGCCGCGGGGCACTTTTTTAGGCTCGGTAAAGGTGTAGGTGCGCTGCCAATTAAAATCATAATTGGGCACCGACAAAATCACTTCCGTCTCGCCATCGGGGTAAACCAGCTGGAAGTCCGAGGCCCGGCCACGGTAGTGGGAATGTGGCACCAGCGAGTAGATAACAGCATCCTCCCAAAACTCGAAGTAGGCGGATTCCTCATGCTCTGGGGCATTGGGTGCTATTTTAATCGTGGGATCGAGAATAACGTGATTGCGCAAAAAGTTTGCCGGAGGTGCATCGGCGAAATACAAACCTACCCGGGTGTAGTCGGTGGTGGCTTTGCCAATAGGGGTGTAGTGCATCTGCAACTGGTAAACACCTCCCGCCGGCACGAACACGCCAGTTCCCTCGGGCATGTGGGACGACTCATTACCCGGCGCATAACCCATAATGTAATTCTGGAACACACTCTCCTTATCGCCCTCTTCCGGGGCCTCGTCTCCAGAGCCCAATAGCACATGATGTACCACTCTGGCGTCCCCGGGAATAATCGTCGCCGCCACTACCCACACGTCATGGTCCAAAGGGTTGTTGATCACGGGAAACAGATAATCCACAGATCCGCTGGCGGGCACGTCATAGGCGGGTAGTTCCAAAATCAAGTCCGGCTCACCCAGCGTCCACTTGTTATCAAGGGGCGCAATCTCGGTGAGCGGGTCAACGCCATCACCGCGCGGTGCGCCGGCCTCAATCCAGCTGATCAGGGTCTGGGTATCTTCGTCTGTTATGCCAGCGTCGCCCACCCAATGACCGATTTCTGGGTCGGCATGCCACGGTGGCATACGTTTGGTACGTATCACCTCACGCATCATGGGAGCGAAACCTCGCACCATCCGGTATTCCGACATCGCCCAGGGCGCAATTCCGCCTTCCACATGGCAGGCCACGCAGTTTTCTATCAACAGAGGCGCGATGGTGTCACTGTAGCTAATGCTCTGACCGGCGTCTTTATCGGGAAAGTTGATGATGCAGCCTGGTCCTGCCACGCTGGAAAATTCGACTTCTTCTCCTGCAATGAGTGAGTCCAACGCATCACGCACGTAGTGGGCACTGGCCTCGTCTTTCTGTCGCTCGTAATCTACTCTATTATTCAAGGCGCCTCGGTAGACGATATTCCAGGTTTTGGGGTCGATCACCAAAACTTCAGCGGTGCGGGTTAATTCGAGCGACTGGCCAATGATCTGCGCGCTGTCGTGCAGGATGGGGATATCGATACCCCACTCGGCCGCCTCATCGGCTATGGCCTGACGGGTATCTTGCAGGTTGGAGTTGATCATATACACGCGAACACCACGGCCCGCGTAGTCATCACGCAGCGCTTTAAAGTCTGCCAGGGTGGAACGCACAATCTGGCAGCCATTGCCCTGCACCATAATCACCACCGCGCTGGCATCGCTTTGATAATACAATTGCTGCGCCTTGCCGGTATGATCCAGCAACATGAAATTGTCCACATGCCGGGTATCGGCGAGCGCTGGCAATGCCAGTAGCGTCGCACTGAGGAACAACGCTATCTTCGCGAACCTTGTTGAGGTGTACTTCACCACGCTGGACTTCTCCAAATTCATTAAACAGAAGCTTTCAAGCTGCAATGTACGCCCCCAAGCTGAAACAAGTCTGAAGCGTGGTCTGTCCCCATTTAATCGCGTGCGCCCAACACCGACTGCAGCCAACGGCTAACCTCCTGTATTTCCTCCAGGCACACCTCATGCCCCATGGGATATTCACGCCACTCAACCGGGTAGCCGGCGTTCTTCAGTGATGTGAACGCGGCCTTGCCCAGCGTCATTGGCAGCACCATGTCGCTCTGGCCATGGCATATTAAAACAGGAATTTTGGCGTTAGCCGCCGCCTGGGCAGAACCCAGGCTGCTTCCATCGGCAAGAAAAGTGGACAGGGCAAGAATTCCCGCCAGGCGCTTGGGATAATGCAGCGCCACCTGGAAGGCCAGCACGCCCCCCTGGGAAAAGCCCGCCAGCAGTATGTGCTGTGCCGGTATGCCATTATCAATCTCATTCTGGATAAGATCGTGAATCTTCGCGACGGACTTTTTCAGGCCCGCTGTGTCAGCGCCACCGCCGGGGTCGAAATCGAACCACGCCCGCGCCCGCTGACCGCCGAATGCAGTGACCGACATTTCGGGAGCATGGGGAAACACAAAACGCACCGGCAAATCGTCCGGCAACCGCAATTGCGGCACGATGGGTTCAAAGTCATGACCGTCAGCCCCCAGGCCGTGTAACCAGATAACAACTGCGACCGGCGCAATGGCCGGGTTTATTTCTACCGTCGGTAATGGACCCGCTAACATGGGCTCTCCTTTTTAGTGGTGGGGGTTGAGTTGGTAAATCGGCGACCGCTCACAATGGCAGGCTTTCTCCTGCAACGCGCAGCACCAGGGTACGAGTTTGCGGTGGCAGACAATGACTGTCATCGCAGGCTTGCAAGGTCAATAAAATGCGCAGTGGCCCCGCGCTGTCGTCCGGCGGGGTCGACAGCGCTGTAATTATAATCTCGCCCTGCAGTACCCGCAGCGTTTCAGCCTGAAAGCCGAGACGCACTTCCTGTGCTGGTGGAAACACCAGTTGCTCGAGTTGCCAGCCTTTATTGGCGGCGCTCACTTGTGTGGGTATCAACTCCTCTTGCAGCACCTGATCGGCATTGATGTGCCAGCCCTCATCAATGCTTACCTGCAAGTTAAACTGGCCACTGGCCTGGCCGGGTTGCAGTCGCGCGGCTATATGCCCGTCGGCAAAATACACCAACTCTCCGGCTTCCCCCGCCTGGTGATTGCTGATGGCGGCGAGCGTATAGGTGGCGCTCAGGGGATAGCGATTAAGGCTGGAGGCAACAGCGGCCAGGGTTTTCAGGAAGAGCTCACGGTAGCGAAACTCACCCGTGCGGCTGCCCAGTTGATCCAGTATACGCAGCGCCACCGAGTTACCGGCCGGGATGGCCCCATCGCCGGTACTCTTGGCCCGCACGATGGTTGGGGTGTGGGCCGACTCGGTGCCGGCAAAAAAACCGCCCTGGCGGGTATCCCAAAAAATCGCGACCATGCGATCCGTCAGTCGCTCTGCCCGGGTGAGCCATTGCTGCTGTGCGGTGGCATCGAATAGTGCGATTAGCGCTTCAATGAAATAGGCGTAGTCCTCCTGCACAGCGGGCACGCTGGCCTCTCCCTGCCAGCCAATACGCCACAACTGTTCATCGCGCTCATTCCAATGATGTTGATACAGGTACAACGCGCACTGTTCGGCGGCTTGCAGATAGCGTTTATCCGACAGTGCGATGGCGCCCTGGGTTAGCGCGGTAATCATCATGGCACTCCAGCCGGTAATCACTTTTTCGTCGCGCAGGGGATGGATGCGCTGCTCGCGCGCTTCGTACAGTTGCCGCTTTATTGCCGCTATACGTTGATACAACTGCGTGATCGATAGTTGCTCCCGCGCGGCGATTTCCACATAACTGCGGCGCAGGTGGAGAATATTTGAACCCTCGAAATTGCCCTGCGACGTGACCCCGTAGATACTCTGCGCCCACTGTCTATCGCTCTCGTTTAACACGCTCTCGAGTTGCTGTGGCGTCCAGACGAAGAACACCCCCTCCTCGCCCTCGCTGTCAGCGTCGGTAGCGGAGTAAAAGCAGCCATTGCTATCGCGCATATCGCGCAGCACATAGTCGAGTGTTTCGCGCGCTACGCTGGCATAAAACGCTTCGCCGGTGAGCTGATACGCTTCGGCGTATACCCGCGCCAGCAGCGCCTGGTTGTACAGCATTTTTTCGAAATGGGGCACCAGCCACTCGCCATCCACGGAATAGCGATGAAAGCCGCCGCCCACCTGGTCGTAAAGCCCGCCCTGGGCCATCTTGTGCAGGGTGTGGTCAAGTGCCTTCTGTAGTGGCGCGTTGTCGGCCCGGCGCAATTGGTCCAGCAAAAATAGTAGTAAAGTCTCGTTGGGAAATTTGGGCGGCGCGCCAAAACCACCCTCTGCCGCGTCATGGTCTTTCAGCGCGGTTGCGACCGCCTGATCTAGTACCCCCGGTGCAATGTCAGCCGCTTCAGTCACCGCCAACATTTGGTTAATGCGCTCGCTGATGGTGTCGGCGTCGGCGCGCAGCCGTTGTTCGCTGCTATCCCAAACCTCGGCTATACGCTGTAACAGCTGGGTAAACTGTGCCGGGGGATAATAGGTTGCGCCAAAAAAGGGTTTACCCTGCGGGGTGAGAAAATTCGACATGGGCCAACCGCCCCGCCCGCTGATCAACTGCACGCCCGTCATATAAATTTCATCGATGTCGGGGTGCTGTTCGCGATCAACTTTGATACTGATAAAGTGACGATTCAATATCTCGGCAATCTGCTCATCATCAAAACTCTCACGCGCCATTACATGACACCAGTGACAGGTGGCATAGCCGATGGAGAGGAAGATGGGCTTGTTCTCGGCTTCGGCCCGGGCGAAAGCCTCCTCGCCCCAGGCAAACCAGTTGACCGGGTTGTGCACATGCTGTTTCAGGTAGGGAGAATCCTCCTCGACCAGGGCATTGACATACTTCGGGCTGCCATCGGCATTGAGGTGCTGTGTATGCACGGCATAACTCCCGACTTTTTGTTGATAGATGGCGTATAGGCGGGCGGTGCGCGGCGCCTCAGTGGCGGGCAAGCCCGGCGCAACACTCACCTGCGCAAGCGTAAACTGGGGCCAGGCCAACAGCAGCACAATGGCAAAAACAGCACCCCGATATTTCAACACTACATTCCATTGGGGCCGTTAGTGGCGCAACTGGGCATCCAGGTGATCGACGACCTCTGCCCAATCGGCGTCCTCCGCGATGGCCTCGCGGATAAACTGCGCCTGCCCCGCACTCCAGAATGCGGCATTTGCCAGCGGAATATTCGCCGGCAGATGATTATTCTGGATAAAGTTCTCAATGGCGGTATCGCTATTGGATAAACCCAGTTGCGCGAAAAGTGCCTGCATGGTGTGGCTGGATGTATCCATGTTAAAGCTCCCGGTCTTGTTGTTGTATCAAATTGCGCGGATCCAGCAGTTGCCGAAGACGCGTTTCATCCAGATCAGTCATGTCCATGGCGACCTCCAATATAGGGCGCCCTTCGCTATAGGCGCGCTTGGCAATCTCAGCGGCCCGGCTATAGCCAATTTCCCGGTTCAGTGCCGTCACCAGGACGGGGTTGCGCGCCAAATTGGCCGCAACATTATCGCTATTAACGACAAAATCCGCGATGGCCGTTTGCGCCAACGCCGTACAGCTACTGGCCAACAGACTGATGCTTTGTAATAGATTATAGGCGATCACCGGCAACATCACATTGAGTTGAAAGTTCCCGGACTGCCCCGCGATGGTGATGGTCGCATCGTTGCCAATCACCTGGGCTGCCGCCATGGCCACCGCCTCTGGCACCACCGGATTCACCTTGCCAGGCATAATACTGCTACCGGGTTGCAGGGCCGCCAGGCTGATTTCGCCCAGCCCAACCAGCGGCCCACTGTTCATCCAGCGCAGATCGTTGGCTATTTTTAGCAGCGACACAGCCAACACCTTAAGCTGACCGGAAAGTTCAACCGCGGTATCCTGAGCGCTGATTGCGGCGAAGGTGTTATCGGCGGGCACAAATTCGAGCGCGGTAAGCTGGGATAATTTTTCGGCAAACACGCCGGCGAACGCCTTGGCCGCATTGATACCCGTGCCCACCGCCGTTCCCCCTTGGGCCAACTGGCACAGCCGTTGGCAGGTATCGAGCAGGCGTTGCTGGCCCTGTTCCAGTTGGGCACGCCAGGCCGATAATTCCTGCGCAAAGCTTAATGGCATGGCATCCATCAAATGCGTGCGCCCGGTTTTGATCTGGTGCGCCAGTTCCTCTTCGCGCGCGGCAATCGCGTTTTGCAATTGTTCCATCGCAGGCAATAGCTGTTCATCAATGGCCAGACGAGCGCTGACGTGGATGGCCGTGGGAATGACATCATTGCTGCTCTGGCTGCAATTTACATCGTCATTGGCATGCACCGGCCGCTGCAATTTTTGCGCTGCCAGTGCCGCAATCACCTCATTGGCGTTCATATTGCTACTGGTGCCCGAGCCGGTCTGAAAGACCTCCAGCGGAAACTGATCCAGGAGTTCGCCCTCGGCTATACGCAGCGCCGCCGCCGCAATCACCTGGGCCATCTCGCCCTCGAGTTCACCCAGTTCGGCATTGGCCTGGGCGGCAGCGGCCTTTATCAACCCCAGGGCGCTGATAAACCGGGGCGGCATGAGAATGCCACCAAAGTCGAAGTTGTCCACCGCACGCTGGGTTTGCGCGCCATACAAGGCCTTTGCGGGCACCTTGACCTCACCCAGGCTATCCTTCTCAATTCGATATTTATCGCTCATAGCAACTCCCAGGGTTGTGCGGCGCGCTAGCACTCAATGATGCTAACCGGCGCCTCCAATACATTCACGGCGAGCCCGCCCCGTCTCCTTGTACTTGTCCTGCATATCCCGGCCGAGATCGCCTTGATGGCCCGATTCCGATCTTGAAAATATCAAATATGCTTATCGACATGTCAGCCCAACGTTACCATTCAAAAGCAGTATTTCTTATTATAGCGCTCAATCAGGTTCTATAGGTTTTCTGCAAATAATTGACGATAGCGGCAGATTCAAACATCCCCGCTTCGGTATTGGGGTCATACAGGTACGGAATGGCCATCTTGCCCTCCTGGGCCTGCAATTGTTTGCGATTTTCCAGGGTGCTGTTAGGGGTAATATCAAGCGCTTTGCGCATCTCGGGCAGCAACCACTCCCGCCAGTCACTGCGCCCACAGTTGCGCACGATATACGAAATTTCCATTTCGCACAGCCGCTCGCGCACCACCCTGGCATGGGGGCTGGACTCAAAGCTGTACAGTTCCAACAGATTCCGAGGCTGGGTACCCGGTTTTGCGTGCATACCGCGGGTTGTGCGCGGTGCGCTGGCCAGCATAGAACCGATTGTTTGCAATCTTCCCAGCCGCCATTTCAACGGCATTGGGCGCTGCGCATAGGTTTCAAATAAATAGGCGATAATGTCCAGCGACTCGTACATTTCAACGCCGGTATTGGGGTCGATCAGGTAGGGAAACTGGGCCTTGCCGCCACGCTCGACAAGCTCCGGGCGGAACCGCTCTCCCGATTTTGGACAGGGCAAAATTTCCACATCCAGATCCAATTCGGTCAATACCTCCCGCACCAGCCGACAGTAGGGGCAGTTTTCGATGTCGTAGAGCTGCAGCAATACCTCCGGCTTAACGGCAGCCGGTTCTGCGTTAATGCCGACATTGGTCCGCAACATGGTGGACAACAACGAACTCGCAATATTTCCCTGGGCCATGGCTTACTGTCTCACAACTGTTGGTAGTCTTTTTCAAGGCGTTTCAGCGCTTTCTTGGAAACACCCCCCAAAATATTGATGGCGTCACGCAGCCGGGCTCGGCTGATATCAGGCCCCAGCAACTCCATCGAATCGACCACGGAAAACGACGACGCTGAGCCCGAAATAGCGATAAATATCGGCGCCAGAAAATCTTTCACCTTCATGTCCAGGGCGTCCGCTGTCGCTTTCAGTTCATCCCAAATATTGTCTCTGTGCCATTGTTGCAGGGCCTCCATCTTCCACAGGGCGAATTGCAGCCCCTTGATGGTATCCTCCCGCTCGCCTTTTACCGAGTCGAAGCTGCTCTGGGTAAGCGGCAAGGTGCCCGAAACCAAAAAACCGGCCAGCGGCGCAAAATCGCTGAGGGTTTCCATCCGCTGCTGGGCGTGGGGCAATACTTTTCGCAGGTTCTCCTCATTGAAGGCCCACTCGATAAGGCGCTGCGCCAACTGGTCCTGATCGAGATCCTCGCGTATCCACATGCCGTTCAGCCACTTGAGTTTTTCAACATCGAAAATCGGACCGCCCAGGGATACACGCTGGATATCGAAGTTGTCGACCATCTGTGCCAGGGTGAATTTCTCACTCTCATCGGGCATGGACCACCCCATGCGGCCAAGGTAATTCACCAGGGCCTCGGGCAGGAAGCCCATGCGCTGGTAGTACAAAATGCTGGTGGGGTTTTTGCGTTTGCTGAGTTTGGACTTATCCGGGTTGCGCAGCAGCGGCAAATGACACAACTGCGGCATGTCCCAGCCGAAATATTCGTACAATAATTTGTGCTTGGGCGCCGAATTAATCCACTCCTCACCCCGCAGCACGTGGGTGATGCCCATCAGGTGGTCGTCCACCACGTTGGCCAGGTGATAGGTGGGCATGCCGTCGGACTTGATCAGTATCTGGGCATCCACCATGCTCCAGTCCAACTCGATCGTACCGCGCAGCATATCGTCGATGGCGCAGGCACCGTCCTGGTCGGGCACCATCATTCGGATAACGTGGGGATCGCCCGCGTTTTTGCGCCGCTGCACTTCCTCCTCGGGAAGTCTGAGATCGTCCGGCTTCAACGCCGTGCTATTGCCCTGGGCGCGGCGTACTTCGCGTAATTCGTTCAGCTCCTGCGCGGTGCGGTAGCAGACAAAGGCCTTGCCGGCCTCCAGTAATTGCTGGGCATATTTGGTATAGAGCTCCAGGCGCTCACTCTGGCGATAGGGGCCGTGCTCGCCACCCACGTCGGGGCCCTCATCCCACTCGATGCCCAGCCAGCGCAGCGAATCGAGAATCGCGCGCTCCGATTCCGCCGTGCTGCGGGCCCGGTCGGTATCCTCTATGCGCAGTATAAACTGGCCGCCGTGGGCCCGGGCAAAGCACATATTAAACAGGGCAATGTAGGCGGTACCTACGTGGGGATCGCCAGTGGGCGAGGGAGCGATGCGGGTCCGTACGGTCATAACATCCATTCACTAATCTGAAGAACCCGCGATTATACGGGCTTGGCCCGGCAAATCCTATCGCGGGCGACTACTGTTCATGCCCCTGCGTGGCCAGCGCGTCGCGGATAAACGCGATGCCATCCCGGTAGAGTTGCTCCGGGGTGTCAAAGGCATTGCGCCATACATTGGCGGCGCCTACGATGGCCGCATCGGCGGTGCCGAAGGCCTCTATGGTCAACCAACCGCTGTATTGCACCGCTGCTAGCGCGGTAAATGTTTCCTGCCACTTTACCTGGCCGGTGCCCAGGGTGCCACGGTGACTCTCACTCAAATGCACATGGTTCAGCCGATCACTGCACGCGGCCAGGGCGATGTCGGGGTTGGGGTCTTCGATATTGGCGTGATGGGTGTCGTATAACACCCCCACATTGGCCAGCCCCACGTCGCGGCACATGCGCGCCGCATCGGCGGCGGTATTAATGAGGTAGACCTCAAAGCGATTGAGAAACTCCAGCGCGAGATGTACCCCGGCCTGGGCGGCATACTCCCCTACTTCACGCAGGTATTGCCGGCTCCATTGCCACTCCTGCTCGGTGGGCCCACAGCCACTGAATACCTTGTGGGCCTGGTAGATGCCGCCGACCAGCAACTCACTGCCCAACAGAGCAGCTTCATCTATCCGCGCTTTGAGGTAGTCGACCGCCAGCACACGCTGAGTGGCATTGGCACCAATGGGGTTTGCCTCCGCCGGCACAAAGGTACTGGTGGTGAGCGACAGGCCTAAATCTGCCACCGCCAGACGCAGCGTGCGCAGCTCTTCGGGCGCCTGACCCACCACTGAAATCTCTACGCCGTCGAAACCAGCCCTGGCAAGCCCGTCAAATATAGGAATATGTGAGACATTGGTTTGCGCGCCCCACAACAGCATATTCATGCCAATTTTAACATCCACGCCTAAACTCCCCAGCCAAGTGACAGGCGGTTATTAGTCATCACCCACACCCTCGTAGTCACCGCCAACCCGAGGGTATGGTGGAACAAATCCGCTATAGTAGACGGTACCCTCACCCGGGGTAAAGGGCCGAGCAACCGCTGGACCGCGCCCAACGGGGCCTGAAAAGAGAATGTACTTGCTTTGATCACAAAGATAGGAATAATAAGCATTCTCAATTAGCGAAAGGATAATTTTGTGACCACCGCACACCGCAGCTCTCCATGGCTAATGCTCGCCTATGCCACTCTCCTGTGCACGGCGGGGCCGCTGGCATACAGCGCAACAGAGGTCAACGTGTACTCTGCCCGAAAAGAGGCGCTCATAAAACCATTGCTCGACCAATTCACCCAGGAAACCGGCATTGCGGTGAATCTGGTGACCGCCAAGGGCGACGCGCTGCTCACCCGCCTGCAGCGAGAGGGCAGAAATTCTCCCGCGGATGTACTCATTACCACCGATGCGGGCCGACTCTATCGCGCCCAGGAAGCGGGTGTTTTACAGCCGGTGTTCTCCGAATTTCTGGACGCGGCAATACCGGCCCATCTGCGCAGCGCGGAGGGCTATTGGTACGGCCTGTCGGTACGCGCGCGGGTGTTTGTCTACGCTAAAGACCGGGTAAAACCGGCTCAGCTGAGCAGCTATCAAGCCCTGGCGGGCCCCCAGTGGCAACACCGGGTGTGTATTCGTTCCTCCAGCAACATTTATAATCAATCGCTGGTGGCGGGCATGCTCGCCACCCAGGGGGCCGACAAAACTCAGGCCTGGCTGGACGACTTCGTCGGCAGCTTTGCCCGCCCGCCCCAGGGCGGTGACCGCGACCAGGTGAAAGCCGTGGCCGCGGGCCAGTGTGATGTCGCGGTGATTAACAGCTATTACCTGGGCGCCATGGTAGATTCTACCGACGACGCCGAACACGGCGCCGCCGCCAAAGTGGCCCTTTTCTGGCCCAACCAGGATGGCCGTGGCACCCACATCAACATCAGTGGCGCCGGCGTAACGGCCGCCGCCACCCACGTATCCGAGGCCACTCGCCTCATTGAGTTTCTGGCCCGTGACGAAAGTCAACAATGGTATGCCCAGATCAACATGGAATATCCGGTGCGCGTGGACATCGCACCCAGCGAGCTGCTGAAATCCTGGGGAGACTTTAAAGCCGACCCGTTGGCGATGACCGAATTGGGCAAGTTTAACACCGCGGCCGTGATGGCGATGGATCGAGCTGGGTGGAAATAACACCCCGCGGAACTGTGTTCAGCTGGCGCGCCGCACTGGTACTGGGTGCCGGCTTAATTTCCATCCCCGTTTGGGTCATCCTCGCCAGCCTGACCCAGCCTTTTGGCGATATCTGGCAACATTTGCTGGATACCGTTTTCAGGGACTATGTGGTCAACTCCCTTATCCTGATGGTGGGCGTCGGCGTCGGCACCCTGGTACTGGGGGTCAGTGGCGCCTGGTTGACCAGCATGTGCGACTTTCCCGGGCGCAAAATCTTCGACTGGGCCCTGCTGCTGCCCATGGCGATACCCGCCTACATCATCGCCTACACCTATACCGGCTTACTGGATTTCACCGGCCCGCTGCAAAGCACGCTGCGCGAGACCTTCGCATGGGGAGTTGGCGATTACTGGTTTCCCCAAATTCGCTCCCTGGGCGGCGCCATCACCATGTTGTCGCTGGTGTTGTATCCCTATGTCTACCTGCTGGTGCGGGTGGCATTCATGGAACAATCAACCGCCGTGCTCGAAGCCAGTAGAAGTCTGGGCAAAAGCCCCTGGCAAACATTATTCCAGGTGGCGCTTCCGCTGGCCCGCCCCGCCATCGCCGCGGGAGTGAGTCTCGCCCTGATGGAAAGCCTGGCCGATTACGGCACCGTGGACTATTTTGGCGTGAGCACTTTCACCACGGGAATATTTCGCACCTGGTACGGACTGGGGGATCTTCGCACCGCTGCCCAACTCTCCTCATTCCTGCTGTTATTCGTGTTCCTGTTAATCGGCCTTGAACGCTGGTCGCGCAGGCGTATGCGCTACCACCACCACGCCGCCCAAAACCCACCCAGTCGCATCACGCTCACCGGCTGGCGGGCCGCCGCCTGTTTTGCCTTCGCCTTCTCCATTGTGTTCTTTGCGTTTTTATTGCCCGCCGCCCAGCTGCTGCTGTGGGCCCTGCAAAACTGGCAGGCTAACTTCAACGCGGCGTTTTTCACGCTGGTCACTAACAGCTTTTTACTGGCCGCCGTGGCCGCCGTGGTCTGCCTGCTCGCCGCCTTGTTCCTGGCCTATGGCAAGCGTTTGCACCCGGGGAAAATCGAGGAAGCCGCGGTCAGGGTGTCGTCCATGGGCTATGCCCTGCCGGGTACCGTCGTCGCGGTGGGCGTGTTGATCCCTTTTGCCTGGTTCGATAACACGCTGGATGCCTGGCTACGTGATTCTTTCGACGTGTCCAGCGGCCTGCTGCTCAGTGGCACCTTGATCGCCCTGGTGTTCGCCTATCTGGTGCGGTTTCTCTCGGTATCCCTGCAAACCGTGGAGTCCGGACTGCTGAAGATAAGACCGGCGATTGACGAGTCGGCCCGCTCTTTGGGCCTCACCCCGGCCAGCGTGCTTGGCAAGATACACATTCCCATGTTGCATGGCAGCTTGCTCACCGCCCTGCTGCTGGTGTTTGTCGATGTACTCAAGGAGTTACCAACAACCCTGATATTGCGACCTTTCAACTTCAACACACTGGCCGTGAGAACTTATGAACTGGCCTCGGATGAGCGCCTCGCGGATGCCGCCCTGCCCGCCCTCGCCATTGTTTTGATCGGGCTGTTGCCGGTAATATTGATGACCCGCACGATTGGACGTGAACCGCTTATGGACGAGATCCGCGACAACGAGTTAGCGCTACAATGAACAGCCAGCTGGAATTGCATGAGGTTCAAGTCAAATACGATAAGGTAGAGGCGGTACGCGACGTATCCCTCACTCTGGAGCACGGGCAGATTGGCTGTCTGTTGGGTCCTTCAGGTTGTGGTAAAACAACGCTGCTGCGCGCCATTGCCGGCTTTGAAAAAATTAGCCGCGGCACCATAAACCTTGGTGGCAGACTCATCAGTTCCCCGCAGTTCACCCTGCCGCCGGAACGGCGCCGTGTTGGCATGGTGTTTCAGGACTTTGCCCTGTTTCCCCACCTCAACATCGAACGCAATATCGCCTTTGGCCTGGGCAACAACGATGGTGAGGAAAAGCGGGCGCGCGTAGCAGAAATGCTGGATCTGGTTGACCTGACACCCTGGGCGAAAAGCTTTCCCCACGAACTCTCCGGTGGCCAGCAGCAACGCGTTGCGCTGGCCAGGGCCATGGCGCCGCAACCTGGCATCCTGCTGCTGGACGAGCCCTTTTCCAACCTCGACAGCGAACTGCGCGAACAACTGGCGGGCGAAGTGCGCGACATACTCAAGCACAATGCAATCACCGCAATATTAGTGACCCACGACCAGCACGAAGCCTTCGCCATGGCCGACCATATCACCCTGCTGAAGAAAGGCTCAATCGCACAGTCGGATACGCCCTATAACCTGTACCACAATCCCAGCAACGCATTTGTGGCTGAGTTCATCGGCCAGGGTTCGATCATCACCGTCACAGTCGATGAACACGGTGCGCTGGGGAACGGTCTGGGTCTGCTGGACAAGGGTTATTCACACTGGTCTGCGGGGCAGACTTTGCACCTGCTGGTGAGGCCTGACGATATCGAATATGATCCCCACAGTTCGCTGCAGTTAAGCGTGACCGGCAAAACTTTCCGCGGTGCACACTACCTCTATCAGCTGCAACTGGAGGACGGCCAGACAATCCCCTGTTTGACCCCCAGCCACATCGATGTGATGGTGGGTGCCCACCTGCCGGTGAAATTTAACTTCCAACACGTGGTGGTGTTCGATTCAGCCGCCGTTTAATTGATGGTAAAGCCGCCGTCGATTGTTATGATTTGACCGGTCATCAAATCGGTGCCGGTAATCACACTGATGATGCTGTCGGCGATATCGTCGGGCGTGGAGACCTTTCCCAGCGCTGCAGCGCCCTCGGCAAAGGCGACAACATCGTCCCAGCGCTCACCCCAACCCTCGCTGGCCCAGCTGCCATTAATTAGGCCCGGGCAGATAGCATTCACTCGCACATTGTGCTCACCGATCGCTTTTGCCAGGGTTTTGGTCAAGCTATTGAGAGCCGCCTTGGAGGCGCAATAGGCCATGGAACTGCCGTTGGTGGTCAGCCCGGCAATGCTGGAGGTCATGACAACCTCGCCGCCGCCCCGCTTGATGAGTGCGGGCAGGGCCGCTCGGGTCATATAGAACGGGCCCATTAAATTGGTGCCCAGGGTCGACTGCCAAACGTCATCAGACAACAGGCCCAGCGCCTTGTGCTCCACATAGGTCGTGGTACCGGCGTTGTTCACCAGAATATCCAACTGCCCGTACTGGATAATTGCTTTCTCTACCAGGGCGACACACTGGTCGTTGTCACTGACATCCGCCTGAAACGCGATGGCCTCACCGCCGGCCTGCTCAATGCGTTTTACTGTGCTCTGGGCACCTTCGCGGGAGCGGGCGTAATTGACAACGACCTTGACGTTTTGCGCTGCCAGCTTGACCGCTGTCGCGGCACCCACGCCGGAACTGGCCCCGGTGACGATAGCGACTGTGTTGTTCAGTTTCACGATTGATATCTCCTTCACTGTGAGCAGTGCATTTAGCGCCACACCATAAGGCAGTTTCCAAAACCGCACAAGGAAGGAGAAGGCAGCGCCTTGTTGAATCACCGTCCTGTACTAGACTTTTCAGACATGAAGCGTTATTTCCTCTCAACAATGACTATCGGACCCTTACTCCCGCATGGCACCTGCAGGCGATAATAAGAAGTTTTCCGGTCGAAGTTTGCGCCTGCTTGGCGCCGCTGCGGTTATCGCGTTGGCTGTGGGCGCATTCGCTGCCGGGGTCGGAACCACGGGCATTGCTGATATGGGCGCGGAATCCCTGGCCGGCTGGCTGTACTTTGCCGGAGGGCTGTTTGTCTTTGGTGGGCTGGATCTTGGCACACCCACCGGCGGCCCACAGTCGGCGCGCATTGCACTGTGGATTGCCTACTTTTTGGCACCGGCGATTACAACCACCGTTATCGCGGAAACCATGATGAAAATGGTGCGACCGGAGTTGTTGGCCAGACGACAACTGCGCCAACATGTAATACTCATCGGTTCAAGCAATACTGCCAACGCTTATGTCGATGCTATCCGCGACCTTGAACCCGGTCGCATAATTGTGCAACTGGATCATAGCCCCGGGCAAGTAGCCCACTTTGAGGAATGGGATGCCAAGCATGCAATGCAGCGCATGCGGGGAGACGTCCGTTTGCCCGAAACGCTGGATGCCGCGAGACTTGCCCAGGCTTACCGGGTAATATTCTTCACAGACGATGACCTGATTAACCTGGAATGCGGCTGGACCACACTGGCCCGCCAGCCTGGGCTCCCCGTAGCGGCACATGTCACCGACTTGGCGCTGCTAAGACCAGTCAATCGGCTAATACGCAACCAGCGTCACAAGACAGATAGCAGCCCTACCCCACTGGTATTCAGCACCCACCGCCTTGGCGCCCTGCACCTCTACGAGCAACACCTTCACCCCTACTTTGAATCAACCAGTTACCAGGACGTGGTGGTCATCGCCGGTTTCGGACACTACTCCCAGACAATTCTGGAATTACTCTGTGCCATGGCAGCAGACGAACTGGAACAGATACTGATTGTTGATCCCGCCGCCGCGCATCTTTTGCGCCAGTTGCGCAGCGATGTCGATATCGGACAGGTCAGTATTGCAACTATAGATGGAGAACTCGACGACGCCCGCACCTGGATAGAGGTTAGGGAACAGTTGGCCGACCAGAGTGCCACTCCATTGTTCTTGCTTAACTCTTCGGACGAAACTGCCAACTTGAAGGCTGCCATGCAGTTGCGCTCTTTAGCGCTGGAATCGAAAATATTCCTCAGCTGTTTTCACCACTCCGCGTTCGCTGAATCGATGTCGACAGAACTCAATGCAGAAATCGTCGCAACCGAAAAACTGCTGGCAACGGCCCTGCGCGACCATTACGAAGCCCTGACCAGCGTGTATACGGGGCGCTGACAGACATCAACTCTAAGCGAGAAATTTAACCAGCGTTACGATATTGCGCTGCTCGAGCCGCTGATAGGAACACTCGTCCATGAATTTTTTCACCAGAAAAACGCCCATACCACCTCCCTCCCGCTCATTCAGTGATGATTCCAGGTCGGGATCTTCCTGCTCAAAGGGATTAAAGGGTATTCCGTCATCTGAAACGATTATCTGCAGTACATTTTTCGAGACACACAGTTCCACTACAATTTTGTGCTGATCGGCGTCGAGATAACCGTGGGTTATGATGTTATTGAGCAATTCATCCAGCACCAGCTCAGCCGCCTGCGCCGCCTCCATCTCAAGACCAGCGCCACTGGAAAATTCTGCCAATGCCGTCATGACATTCGCCATTTCGCCCAATTCGTTGTTGAGCTCAACGCGCATTATATCGATCCAGGCTAATCTGCGGTTTCACTTTACCAAACCCGCCTACTGGAAAAATCTGACAGCTTGCTCTTCATCATCATATAGATCCAGCAGGCTGTCGAAACCTGATATTTCAAGCACTTGCTTAACCACTCCCCGCGCGCCAGAGACTTTCAGGTTGCCACCGTAAGCGCGCACATGTTTGGCTGCACGCAGAATGACCAGCAGCCCCATGCTGGTGATAAACTCCAGCGAGGCGAGGCTGAGCAGGACCTTGGCGGGATTCAAATCGAGGAGTTTCATTACCTCCTCCGATGCCGATGCGGAAGTCTGGGTATCAAGCTTTCCCGTGATATCGATTGCCAGGATCGCTTCGATGTTGCGCGTACGTATATTCATGCTCACCTACCCATTGTGTAACATCTCTCCAACGGCGATAGAACAAAGACGGCGGCGCACCAGGCGGTGCACTACCGAGTGAGTATATCTTAAGTGGGCATGGAAGATATTCTTATTCATAGACGAAACCGGGTTCGTGCCGTAGCATTATAGGAGCGCACTCAACCTTCAAGCTGGACAATCACAATTGGTAATTGTTTAGAGGCGTTATATCAACATGACTTATTATTATAAAAATAGGGTTTCACGTTGAACGCTTTACTCAAAATGCAGATGTTTTGGGTGTTAGCCTGTGTGCTGTCGTTCACATCATTTGGCTCGGCACACGCCCAAAGCCCGGAGCTAACCGCGGCGGAACAGGCCTGGGTAGAACAACACCCGGTAATTCGCGTGCACAACGAAATGGACTGGCCGCCATTTAACTTCAATGTAGATGGCCAACCCGCTGGCTTTTCCATCGAGTATATGAATCTGGTGGCGGCGGCTGTTGGTCTCGAACTAGAGTATGTCAGCGGCCCCAGTTGGCAGCAGTTTCTCGACATGATGCGCACCGGAGAACTGGACGTCATGCTCAATATCGTGCAGACGCCGGCGCGACTTGAATACCTTCGCTATACACAGCCCTATTCAATTACCTCTACCGTTCTGGCAGTGCAGGACCTCTCTGAGGATGTTGGATCCCTGGCGGCGCTCGGACAAAACACCTTGTGCGTCCCCGAGGGTTCTTCATCACACGAATATTTGAAGAGAGAATATTCCCAACTGAATTTATTACCTCTGACGGACGCCCTGAGCTGCCTGCACGCGGTACTGGATGGGCGCGCCTACGCGACGATTGAGGGCTATTCTGTGCTCCAGCATCTGGCCGCTAAAAATAATTTGCCCGGCCTGAAGATATCCAGCACCCCCATCGATCCGCAGATGTCTTCCATTATGCGAATCGCAACGGCCAGGGATGCAGCCATATTAAGGGACACCCTGCAAAAGGGTATGGATAGCCTGGACGAGAAAACCCTGAAAGCACTGCGACAAAAATGGATGGGAACCGAGAGCATAAAGGATACCGGGCAGCAGCAGGTACAGCTGAGTCCTGAAGAAATCGCCTGGGTATCTGCGCACCCCATTATCCGTGTTCATAACGAGCTGAACTGGCCTCCGTTCAATTTTTATGAAGACGAGCAGCCCACGGGCTTATCCATTGACTTCATGAATGTGCTTGCAGCCCGAACCGGCTTACAGGTGGAATACATCAGCGGCCCCTCCTGGCAGCAGTTTCTCGACATGGTCCAATCCGATGAATTGGATGTCATGTTGAATATAGTACCGACGCCTGATCGAGCCAGGTATCTGGACTTTACCGATCACTACACGCATGCACCGACCGTAGTCGTGGTAAAGGACCCGACATTACAAGTGAACTCCATTCAAGATCTGTACGGGAAAAGAGTGGCGCTGGCCGAGGGGTTTTTCTCTGGCGAGGTGGTAGCCAGAGAACACCCGGAAATCGAATTGGTGTTGGAGGAGGATACCCTGGGCGCGTTATACGCCGTTCTGGAGGGGCGCGCTGAT
>Ga0209988_10000908_pt1 | contig 19006 bp, 17 predicted proteins | sample N075metaG_FD_183115 | JGI IMG/M metagenome (GOLD analysis project Ga0209988, IMG submission 183115) | Deep subsurface microbial communities from Kermadec Trench to uncover new lineages of life (NeLLi) - N075 metaG (SPAdes) (version 2) | ecosystem: Environmental > Aquatic > Marine > Ocean trench... | reverse complement strand
CAGCGCCGCGCAGGAATGCCTGGCAATGGTCGAGGATACCGGCGAGCGCTGGTTCGAACCGGAAGCCCTGCGCCTGCTCGCCGTGGCCAAGGCCCGCCTCCCGCAAGCGGATACGAGCGATGTGCATGGCCTGCTCCGCCGCTCGCTCGACGTCGCCGAGGAACTGGGCGCGCGCTACTGGAAGCTGCGAACCGCCAATTCGCTTGCCCGCCTGCTGCAAAAGGCCGGTGAGACAGACCAGGCCCGCCAGCTTCTCACCCCAATCCATGACTGGTTCACCGAGGGCTTCGACACGCCGGAGTTGAAGGATGCAAAGGCGCTGTTGGACGAACTGGATCAAGCCTGCCAGTGATACCAAGATGCGGGGGGCAATTCCGGTGACCCGTATAGAGCTGCCGCCGGTAACCGTCAGCACCACAAACCATCATCGCGATGGACCAAGAAGTGATCATGCACTAACAATCGCACTGGACCATTGTGTGGGGCCCGGCCAGATTGGCGATGCACATTGGCACGGTTCGATCGGAAGATGCGGCAATGAAGGGGGAAACGCCATGTTCCTGACGCGCAGATCATTGCTTGGTTCAGCGGGCGCCTTAGCGGCGGTAACGGCGCTGCCTTTGCCGGCGCTGGCGCAGGAAGTTGCGTCAAAGTGGTTCGCCGGCGCTGTCGATGACACCGGCTACCGCTACCGCCGCACCAATTTCAAGGTGATCGAGCCGCAGTGGCAGCGGCAGATGGTCAAATATTTCAGCCCCCAGCCGCCGGGCACCATCGTCATCGATACCCGCAACCATTTCCTCTACTGGATCTGGGAGAACAACACCGCGCTGCGCTATGGCGTCGGCGTTGGCAAGGAAGGTTTTCAGTGGTTCGGCCATGCCCGCATCGACCGCAAGGCGCTGTGGCCGCGCTGGGTTCCGCCGCCCGAAATGCGCAAGCGCACGCCCGGTCTGCCGCTCAAGGTCGAAGGCGGCGCGCCCGACAATCCTCTCGGACCGCGTGCCTTGTATCTGTATCGTGACAACCGCGATCTCGGCTACCGCATCCACGGCACCCTGGAACCGTGGTCGATCGGCAAGGACGTGTCTTCCGGCTGCATCCGCATGTTCCCCGAGGACGTCATCGATCTCTACCAGCGCACGCCGCGCGGAACCCGCACCCTGGTTCTGGAGCATCTTGGCGCTCCGGCAGATGTAGTACACGCCGGCTGAGCGATCCTGGCAGCGGTCCGATGGGGGGCTTTATGAGTACTTCGCTTGTTTCCACTTGCCGTGCCGGAATCCTGGTCCTGGCCGTCTCGCTGGCCGGGTTTGTCGCCGGCTGCACCACCGTCAATCTCACCCGGACCCCGGACGAGACCAACGCCCCGGCGCCCGGCTTTGAAACGGTTTCGGTCGGCAGCGAAGAGGATTTCATCATCAATGTCGGGCGGCGGACCTATTTCGCCAAGGGCTCGGCGACACTCGACGCCACCGCCATGCGCACTCTCGATGCCCAGGCGGCATGGCTGTCCGGCAATCGCCGCTGGCTGGTGAAGCTGCAAGGCCACGCCGATGATCCGGGCTCTGTGGAGGCCGACCGCCTTTTATCGCAGCGCCGCGCCGAAGCCGTGATGGCCTATCTGGTGACCAGGGGCGTCGCCCCGTCCCGGCTGTGGGCCAAGGGCTATGCCCGTGACCGGCTGGTGCGCGATTGCCCCGATATCGAATGCAAGGCGCAGAACCGCCGCGTCGTCTCCAACCTGCGCACGGAAAAGGACGATGCGGCGCCGAACTGAGCGCCGCTCCGGCCGCCAGGCAGGGTTAAAACCCGGTACCCGCACCTCCCATAAGCGACGTTATTGCCGGCTGCTGCGCCACTTGAGAAATTCCTCGAACAAGGCGATATTTTCACTTTCCCCAATGGTCGAAGCAGACAACATGCCCTGCGCCGCCGCGAAGGTGGCGAACGCCTGTTGAAGCTGCGGATCTTCGCTTGCGCTTACCAGAAATCTCTGCGGATGGCTGTCGATCCAGTCTTGCGCCGCTTTGAACCTTGTCCATCCCGGAACCGATGCGGCGATATTCACATCCTTCCATTTGGGGTGGAATCCCGGCTGCTTCAGTTCCTCGAACCTGGAGAAGAATGCATCGACGAAGCGCGCGACCTTCTTGTAGCGCGGGTGATTCTCCGGCCAGTTGAAGGTGGCCAGCACATTGCCGGCCGCGATCGTCTCGACTTCGGTGCCCTCCGGCACGAGGTTGGGATAATCTTCGCTGGTGAATTTCGACGGAAAATAAATTTCAGATACTTCCGGCGTGAAAGGAATTGCCAGCAGATGAAGCCCGTCTTCCTTCTTGATCCGGGCGACCGGTCGGGCCGGTTTGCCCAACACATTGATATGCGCCGCCAGATCGCCTTCCTTCATGCGCGCAATGGCGCGGTTGGTATCTTCATGTTCCAGTATCGCATCGATCCCCAGACGCTTGAAGAGCAGGGTTCCGACTACTGACGAGCCGGTGCCTTTTGCGTTGATGCTGACCTTCTTGCCCGCCAGGTCCTGAAGAGTACGAATGTCCTTGCGCGCAATGATGTGAACTTCCGCCGGGAACATCACGGTAATGAACCGAATTCGGCTTTTGATCGAATTGATGCGCGGATCGTCTTCCAGGTAGGCCAGAACATCGGTTTGGACAAACCCCATATCGATGCCTTTCAAATAAAGAATATCCCACAGGTTCTGCACTTTTCCCCGGGCCACGACCGGTATCACGCGCATGTCCTGATACTGCTCGCCGGAATCCAGCAGCGTCGAAAGATCCAGGGTTGAGATCATGGCGGGCGAGCCGAGATTGCGCGTCGTCATTATGGTGACCGTGCCGGAATTGGCATCGACCTTGTTCTGTCCTCCGGCGATGATCGGGCCACTTGCCTGCACTTGCGCTTGTGCAACCAGCGGCTCCTGGACGGTATTTTGCGCAAAGCCGGAATTCGGCCATAAAATCAGCTGGCCTATCGCCAAAATCAGCGCCGCTTGCTTAAGCATTTCCAATTCCTTTCTTAAAAAATGCGCTCAGCGCGCATCGTCCAAAATGGTTCCAAACCTTGTATTCCTGAAGTCTTATGGCAGCCGGCACGGCCGCTTGACGCCGCTATGGGCCGTGTAAAGCCCGGTATTTGGATCAAAGCTGATATATCTGCGGGCGCAGGCGGCATTCCATTCCGCTGACCCGGTTTCTAGCAACTTACGCGGTTCGGCTATGGTGTTGCGGGCGATCGGAAACGCCGGAATCTCCCCGGCTTTTTTGTACCAAATCTCCGCCTGTTCCCGATCCGGCGTAAGGCCTGTGACGGGAAGACGCGCATAGACACGCAGGTCATAGGTCATGCCTACGCCCTTTGCGCCGCGCCGGTCGCCTGTCTCCGCAACGCGCAAAAACAGCAAACGGGCGGATGCGATATCACCGTTCTGCAGAAATTCTTCGGCGCGCGCCAACAGGCGCTCGATCTGTACCACCGACAGCGGGGACAGGGCCGGCGGCGCCACGCTGAGGACCGGTTCCTCCGCCAGGGCTGGCGTGCTCATCAAGGGTTGCGGTTCGGCCTTTACCGATCGCTGCAACGCCGGCATGGGCGGGTTGTCATCGTTTCCTACATCTGGAATCGTCGCAATTTCAGACGTTACGAATGCAGCATCGGGGCTTGTGACGGGACTTGCAAAGGGGCTTGCAACGGCGCTTTCAATCGCGCCCCGTTCGACAATAGTGACGCCTGCCTCAGATATTTGTTCGCCCGCAGCGCTGTCCCAATCGCCCTGTTCAATCATACCGAAACCGCCGCTGCTCGCTGACGGCGGAACTTCGGCCACAATGGACGTTGTTGCTACGGGGCGCGCGACCACAGCGCTCGCCAAGGGCTGGGCCGGGATCAAAACGTCCTTGGCTGGTTCTGCGGGATCACCGGCAACTTCGATGTCGGTTGACCTGCCTGCATAATTCAAAAGGCCGGCGCTCAGTCCATCTGAGACATTGCTGAGGAAGGCGCCCATGCGCTCCGGCAGCACGGCATTCAATGGCCGAACAAAGCCGAACGCCGCGGACGCCCCCGTCACAATCAATATGGCAGCGCAAAAGCTCCAGAAGTAACCGCGCGCCTTGCCGCGAGGCGCTTCAATCGGTCGCGCCCGCTCCCAACCATCCTCATCGCGCCAATCGTCTCGCTCATCGGGAGCGCCCCATCGAATGCGGCTTCTACTGCGATATCGCGTTCGCGGCCGCCGGTATTTGGTCCGCGGCTTTGGTGCCGGCGCAAATTTACTTGCCAATTTCCTGGCGGCAGTAACTTCAAAATGAAATTCTTCAACCGAGGGAAGTCTGACCCGCCCAGACTCATCCGACATCTCATCCGACATCTCATCCGACATCTCATCCGACATCTCATCCGACATCTCCTCTGGCGTCTCATCTGACGTCTCATCTGACGTCTCATCTGACGTCTCATCTGACGTCTCATCTGACGTCTCATCTGACGTCTCATCTGACGTCTCATCTGACGTCTCATCTGGCGTCTCATCGGGCCGGCTGGTCAGAATTGCAATCGCATCGTCAAGGGTGCTTTTGCCGGTGTCCGAAAAAAGTGGCCTGTCTTCGTCGAGGAGCGGATTGCGGTCGTTATCGTTGGGCCGGTGTTTGGAGTAATCGCTGATGATCCTCACCATTTCGGATCTCCTGTTACGCCGATACCGGTTAATCCCCCGCTGGTTACTTCGTCCGTTGCGATCAAATATCCAATTGCGCTTTTTCACACGAAAAAAGCATCGATCCGGACAGCCCCACCATTAAAATACGCCTTCCGAACAACAAGTTAAGAATCAATACATGTCAAAATCATGTCTGAATTTAGAAACCGGAACCATGATTCAAGGCAATCCTGCGGCAGCCAATGTCCGCAAGGGCAGCGCCAGGGGGAAACCGAATAATCCGCCACATTGCCATCAAGCCGCAGATTGCAGAATCATCGGAAGGCCGGAACCAGATGAACCCCTTCAGACAACCGCCGCCCGGTGCAAAATAGCGAAGCAAAAACCGGCGATCCGCATCGCCATCATCGGCCCGATTTGCTATTCTTGCCGTTCCCCGGTCTCGTTTTGGTCGGAATCGGATTTTCTGGCCGCCGATTTATCGGCTTTTGCCTGAAGTCTTTCAGCTTTTTTCGCCGCCTTGTTTTTGGCGCGCTCGGACCGTTCAAATCTGTAATTGGGCTTGCGTGGCATCTCTGACCTCTCTGGTTCCTCACCGCAGCGACCAAGCGCTGCTGCCGTAAAGCTTGCAGATGTCCCCGTGGTGACATCTTTCCATGTTCGTTTCCACGATAGCCCCGGCAGGGTGCGCCGGCAAACCCCTCGATCGAATAGGGGCTTCTGACCGCCGTCCCGCAACTGAGACAGGCCATCGAATGCCGGCTGGCGCGCCCTCGGCGCCGCTATCCTGGTGTCTTTTGGCCGCAACTCTAGGCGGCGCGCCGATCGAAACGCCGAGGTCGCCGGCGCCGCTTGCGGGCGCCCGAATCTGGCCGGCCCGCAGCCCCCTTATCCTTTTTTACGCCGGCATGTTTTTCGGCCACCAAAGCCTCAGATTCCATCGGCCCCTCGCCGACAACGCGCAACGACCGTTTGATCAAGCGCTCGATAGAGCGCAGTTGCGGCCGTTCACTGGCATCGCAGAACGAGATGGCAACGCCCGCAGCGCCGGCGCGCGCCGTGCGGCCGATCCGGTGGATGTAGCATTCGGGCTCATGCGGCAGCTCAAAGTTGATGACATGGGTGACGTCGTCGACGTCGATCCCGCGCGCCGCGATATCGGTGGCAACCAGCACGCGCGAACGGCCGTTGCGGAAATTTTCGAGCGCCCGCTGGCGGGCATTCTGCGACTTGTTGCCATGCATCGCCTCGGCGCCGATCCCGTCCCTGGTGAGCCGTTTGACCACCTGGTCGGCACCGCGCTTGGTGCGGGTGAAAACGATGACCCTGGACAGCTCCGGGGCTTCAAGGAGTTTGGCCAGATGGTCGCGCTTGGCCGTTTTGGCAAGGTGATGGACGTGCTGCTCGATGGCCTCCACGGCAACGGTTTTGGCGGCGATTTCGACGCGCTCGGGCTCAAACAGGATGTCGCCGGCAAGTTTGGTTACCTCGGCCGGCATGGTCGCCGAAAAGAGCAGCGTCTGCCGCTCGTCGGGCAGTTGCGCCACGATCTTGCGAACATCGCGGATAAAGCCCATGTCCAGCATGCGGTCGGCCTCGTCGATGATGAGATATTCGCAATGGCGCAGATCGACATGGCGTTGATTGACCAGATCGAGAAGCCGTCCCGGGGTGGCGACCAGAATATCGACGCCGCGGCGCAGCGCCTCGATTTGCGGGCGCTGGGAGACGCCTCCCATGATAACGGCCTGGCGCATGCGCAGGTACCGTCCATAGGACTTGATGCTGTCCGAAATCTGCAACGCCAGTTCGCGCGTCGGCGCCAGGATCAGCGCCCGCGCCGAGCGCGGTGCGGCCTTGATGCCGTCTTCGTCGAGGTTTTGCAGAAGCGGCAACGTGAAGGCCGCCGTCTTGCCGGTGCCCGTCTGGGCGATACCGAACAGGTCCATGCCGTCGAGCAGCAGCGGAATGGCGCGTTGTTGAATGGGAGTGGGTTTGTCGTATTGCGCGTCCTTAAGCGCACGCAAAAGCTGCTCGGCAAGGCCGAGTTCGGCAAAAGTTGAAACTGTCACTGAATAGGATTCCTTAAAAGTAGCGGCACGCCGGCGCGCGCAACCATGCGCGACAGGCCCTGGCCGTGTCGTTTATGTCCATGCGCACCTGGATCAAACGGGATTGGGAGGAAAAGTCTGGAGACACTAACGCCTGCAAATAAGCGGCGAATCGCGCGGGTCTCAAGAAATTCTGTCGTTCAAATGGGGCCCCGGCCCTGGAAAGTCAATTGCTATGGCGAAAGTCCGAAGAAATGGCTAATGCCAAGGATGCCGGTTTTGGGCCGCAGCGGCCACGCTAGCCGTCTCGCACGCCGCCCGGGATCAGCGCCCTTGAAAAGAAATACGCCGAAGAGCGGCATGGAACCCGGCCGCAAACCGAACCCGGCTTGACTTCGCCGCGGCAAGCCCGGAAAACCATCGGACAGACAAGGCAGGCCGGCAGCAGCGCTCACGACAAAACTGGCGCAAGGCTTAACAGCGCCAAGGCGGGAAAGCGAAATTATGTCGGAAACCATGTCGAATGACATTGCCGCGCGCACGATTGACATGATCGCCAGCCGTTCGGGGATGGAAGCGGGGAAAATTACCCGCGACACCGAACTTGCCGAAATCGGCGTCACCTCTCTGGAATTGACCGAGATCGTGATGGATCTGGAAGATCTGTTCGACATCCGAATTGATCTGAACGCCGCCGAAGCCTGGGATACGCTCAGAAACGTCGGCGACATCGTCGATGCCATCGAAAAGCTTGTCAACGCCCGGAGCTGACGTGAGCCGCCAACGCGTCGTCATCACCGGGCTCGGCGGCTTGTGCGCGATCGGGACCGACGCCGATTCCATTTGGCAGTCCATGTGCGCCGGCCGATGCGGTCTTGGCCCCCTGACCATCGACCGCCGCGACCTGAGGACCAATATCGGCGGCGAAATCGGCGCCATTGCCGAAGACGGCATCGATCCGCGCCGGCGGGTGACGATGGGCAGGTTTTCCGTCCTCGCCGTTCTCGCCGCCGGCGAAGCGCTTGCCGCCTCCGGTCTCGATTTGCGCACAGCCGACCCGAAGCGTATCGGCGCGGTGATCGGCGTGGCGATCTGGGGTGCCGACGCCGTCGATGAGAGCTACCGGGACATTTTTCTTGAGGGCAAAAAGCGGACCAACATTTTTGCCGTGCCGCGCGCCATGCCAAGCGCTCCAGCCGGCCAGGTCAGTATGCAATACGGCCTGCGCGGCCCGGTCTTCGGCGTGACCTCGGCCTGTTCCTCTTCCAATCACGCAATATTGGCGGCCATCGATCAGCTGCGCCTTGGCCGGGCTGACATCATGCTCGCCGGGGGCACCGATACGCCGATGCAATATGGCATTTTGAAAGTCTGGGAAACCCTTCGCGTTCTGGCGCGGCAATCTTGCCGGCCCTTCTCCGCCGATCGCGACGGCCTGGTTCTTGCGGACGGGGCCGGTGTGGCGGTGCTGGAGACCTGGGAGCATGCCACGGCCCGCAATGCGCCCATCCTTGCCGAGATCGTCGGCTGCGGAATGTCCGCCGACGCTGGCGATATTGTATCTCCGAGCGTCGAGGGACCGGTCGCCGCGATGCAAGCCTGTCTTAACGATGCCGAACTTCCCGCCACCGCCATCGACTACATCAACGCCCACGGCACGGCGACCAAGGCCAACGACCGCATCGAGACCCAGGCAATCCGTGCCGTGTTCGGGGACCATGCCGACAAGCTCGCCGTGTCATCGACCAAATCGATGCATGGACACTGCCTTGGCGCCTCCGGTGCGATCGAACTGATCGCTTGCGTCAACGCAATCCGTCACGGCATCGTTCCCCCGACCATCGGCTATACGACCCCCGACCCGGAATGCGATCTCGAAATTACCGCCAACGTGGCGCAAGAGCGGCCCGTAAATGTGGCGATCAGCAACGCCTTCGCCTTCGGCGGCCTGAATGCCGTAATTGCCGTTCGCAAGGTGTGAAAAAGGCGGAACGGAACCCACGACGAGGCGGCGGCTCTTGACGGTCTCAAAACCCCCTGCCTGGAGCCGCCGATCGCGGCGGAGCGGGAATTCCCTGTCGCCGTTTGAAAATTGACCGTTGGCAGCGCGTCATGAACCGGTCTACTTGACGCACTATTCCTCCTCTCCTGGTAAAACCGGACATCGTTGCAGCACCCGTGAAGGCTGATTCACCCAAAGACAAGACGTGGAAACCGGCGATGCAATTGACCGGCGACCAAAGCAGCGCGATCACGCTGATCCGGCGGCTCGTTCTGGAAAACGCCAGGATCTATGCCGGCCGGTACGTGCTGGCGTTCCTGTGCATGGGACTGGTTGCGGCCACCACCGCCGCCAGCGCCTGGGTCATGCGCGATGTGATCGACCGCATCTTCGTCGCGCGCGACGAGCGCATGGTCTGGATCCTGGCCGCTTTCATCATGGCCATTTTTCTGATCAAGGGCCTCGCCAGCTATGGCCAGGACATCATTTTGAACCGCATCGGCAACGACCTCGTCGCCCGCAGCCAGAAGCGGCTCTTCAGCCGGCTCGTCGAACAGGGCATCGATTTTTTCAACCAGCATTCCCCCGGCGAGCTGACGGCGCGCATAACCCACAACGCCAATGCGGCGCGCGCCGTGCTCAATGCCGTCATGGTTTCCTTCGGCCGCGATCTGCTGACGCTTTTGGGCTTAATCCTTGTGATGATCGCCCAGGATCCGCTGATGTTCGCCATCGTGGTCGTGATCATGCCGGTTTCCATCTATGGCGTCAGCCGGCTGATCAAGCGCGTGCGGGTCCAGGCCGAAAGCGCGTTTCTCGCCTTCACCCAAATCGTCTCGGCCACCCAGGAAATGGCCCGCGGCATTCGCACAATCAAGGCCTTCAACCTGGAGGGCCGGATGAATGCCATTGCCGAAAAGGCCATCGACAGCGCCCGCCAGCGCGCCGACAAGATCGCCACGATCAATGCCCGCTCCAGCCCGCTGATGGAAACGCTTGGCGGCATCGCCATTGCCGGCGTCATTTTGTATGGCGGCTTCAGCGTCATCAATCTGGACCGGCAGCCGGGGGCGTTCTTTGCCTTCATCACCGCTCTTTTAATGTCTTATGAGCCGGCCAAGCGGCTGGCGCGCCTGCATATCAATCTGGAAAAGGACCTTGTCGGCGTCCGGCTGCTTTATGAGGCGATCGATACCGATATCACCCAGCCGGACCGTCCCGATGCCCGCGCGCTGACAGTCTCGGCCGGCGAGGTCGAATTGCAAAACGTCTCTTTCACCTATGACAACGGCAAGGTCCTGTGCGATGTCGATCTCAAATTCCGCGCCGGCACCGTCAATGCCCTTGTCGGCCCGTCCGGGGCGGGCAAATCCACCGTCTTTTCGCTGATCGAGCGCTTCTACATCCCGCAAAAGGGCCGGATTCTGATCGACGGAGTCGATCTTGCCGGAGCGACCGGAAAATCGGTGCGCAAGCATATCGCCCTGGTCAGCCAGGAGACGTTCCTGTTTGAGGGCACGGTGGCGGAGAACATCGCCATCAGCCGGCCCGACGCCAGCCATGACGAAATCGTCGCGGCGGCCAACGCTGCCAACGCCAGCGGTTTCATCGAAACCATGCCGGAGGGATATCAAACCAGGCTGGCGACCAGTGGCGATACACTGTCCGGCGGCCAGAAGCAGCGTCTAGCCATCGCCAGGGCGATGCTGAACGACGCCAGGATCCTGCTCCTTGACGAAGCGACCTCGGCGATTGATTCAGAATCTGAAGCTCTCATTCTGGAGGCCCTCGACCGGCTGATGGTCGATCGCACGACCATCGTCATCGCCCACCGGCTGTCGACGGTCCGCCGCGCCGATTGCATCTATGTCCTGGATGCCGGGCGCATCGTCCAGAGCGGCCCGCATAACAAGCTGATCGCAGAGGACGGGCTCTATGCCCGTCTCCACGCCTTGCAGTTCGACGCTTGAGATCGCCATGATTTGGTCAGGGCTTTGCGTGCTGTCTGGTGGCATGGTAGGCGGAAACGCGCAATGCCCGCATGAGGATTGGGGCACGAGGATGAGGGCGCCATGACGCGGATCGCCATTCTTGCCAGCGATGCGCCGGAAGCCGTTGCGGCGGCGCAAAGCCTGCGCGGCCAATACGGTGACGTGCCGCCAGAGGAGGCCGACGTCATCGTCGCCCTTGGCGGCGATGGCCTGATGTTGCAGGCGCTGCATCGTTTCATGAGTTCCGGCAAGCCGATCTACGGCATGAACCGTGGCTCGGTCGGCTTTTTGATGAACGAATACCGCGCCGACGATCTAATTGCCCGCATCGCCGCCGCCAAGACCGAGACCATCCGCCCGCTGACCATGCAGGTCACCACCGCCGACGGCGGCAAGGCAGCCGCCCAGGCGATCAACGAGGTCTCGCTCCTGCGGCAATCCTATCAGGCGGCAAAACTTCGATTGTCGATCGATGGCCAGGTGCGGCTTGAGGAACTGATCTGCGACGGCGTCCTGGTCGCCACGCCCGCCGGCTCGACCGCCTACAATTTGTCGGCGCACGGCCCGATCATTCCGATCAACGCACCGCTTCTGGCCTTGACGCCGATCAGCGCCTTCCGCCCCCGCCGCTGGCGCGGCGCGCTTTTACCCAACCATGTCGAGGTCTATATCGAGGTGCTGGAACCGAAAAAAAGACCGGTCAACGCGGTCGCCGATCACACCGAATTCAAGAGCGTTCGTGATGTCACGATCACCGAAGACCGGGAGACGAAATGCCTGATCATGTTCGACGCCGACCGCTCCTGGGACGAGCGCATCCTGACCGAGCAGTTCCTCTATTAGAACTTTTTCAGCCAGAAATCCGCCGATGCCAGAATCATCCGCTGCCCTGAAGCCTGGAGCTTTTAGCAAGTCCCAGACGCCTCCATGCGGCATGTTCAGAAATGAAGGATAACGCCATGACAGCCCCGATGCTCGGACAGCTTCGTCCCCTCGTTTACCGGTTCCAGGTGGGTGCCTTTGAGATCACCACCATTTTGGACGGCGCGCAGATCCGCCCGGCGATAAGCCCGCCATTCGGCACCGATCAGAGCGCCGAAACGATTGCTGCTCATGCAAGGGAAAATTTGCTGCCGACGGACAAATTCGAGAACACGTTCACGCCGACGATTGTGAACACCGGCGAGAAGCTTGTTCTGTTCGATACCGGCAACGGCGCCATGCGCCGCGAGGCTGGCGCCGGCCATCTGCGCGAGCGCCTGTCATTGGCCCGGTACAATCCGGAAGATATCGACGTCGTCGCCTTCACCCATGTCCATCCCGACCATATCGGCGGCGTGCGCGAAGGCGACGAGCTTGCCTTCCCCAATGCGCGCTATGTGATTGGCCAGGTCGAGTTCGATGAATGGTCGAGCGGAGACAGGATTCCCCTGCAGCGCAAGGAAAACCGCGACATGTTCCAACGGCTGATCGTGCCCTTGGCCGACAACATGACGTTTTTGAAACCTGGCGATGACGTGGTCGCCGGCATCCGCGCTGTTGAAGCCTTCGGCCACTCGCTGGGCCACATGGCCTACCTGGTGGAAAGCGAGGGCAAAACCGTCCTCATCTGGGGCGATATCACCAATCACTACGCCTTCTCCTTGCAGAAGCCGGAATGGCAGGTCGGATTTGACGATGACAAGGACCAGGCGACCGCCACCCGCAAACGCATCCTGGATATGGCTGCAACCGACAGATTAACCATCATCGGCCATCACATGCCGTTTCCCGCCATTGGCTTTGTTGAAAAACACAACGGCCTCTATCGCTGGCTGCCCGCTAGCTATCAGTTGCGCAATTAGCGCCGGGCCAATCCATTCCCAGCGCCGTGGCCGCGCGGCAAGGGTTTCCCGGTCAATTCAGGCGGCGGCCAAGACTTGTTTGACGTAGATGCGGGCGGCGTCGCGCTTGGCTTCGGTCGCAAAACGGCGTAGCAGGCCGAGGATCTGCTCGATATTGCGGTCCGGGTTGGCCTGGAACCGCTGGATGATTGCGTCGATCAGATGCGTCGCGCGGCGATAGTCGCTGCCCGCATCCTCGCTGCCGTCGAACTGGCGGATCACATCGATCGCCGCGGCAAAGGCCGGGAACGTTGCTGCCGGCAGTTTTGCCTTTTCCAAAAGCGCCTTGAGATTGGCCGCCCGCCCCGAAACCACCAGCGCCTCCACGCGGGTTGCCGGAACGCCCGATAGCTGTGCCAGCGCATGGATGAAAAACAGCGTCTGGCCACCGGCAACCGCGCGCACCAGCAAGGCTGGCGTCAAATCTTCATCGGCGATCAGACGCCTGATCAGCGCCGGGATCTGCGCCGCCGGCGCCTCGAACGCCATGACCACCGTCGCCTTGTCGCGCGCCTCGCGCAACACCTTCTCGGCCCGCTCCGCGCTCAGCCAGTTGCGTTCGCAGAGCATCGTCTCCAACCGGCTGGTTAAATTTCCGACCAGGATCTGGCGCACATCCAGCGGCAAATCGTTGCGCAACAGCAGGGTTTCGCGCAACTCCGGGTCGTCGCCGTGGCGATCGACCATCCGGTCGAGCGAAAACCGCGGCACCCGCGCGCCGCTATTGCACAAAAGTTCCAGACACGCTTCGGCCGTTGCCACTTCCGAAACAGCCGCTGCAACGGCCCACGATACGACTGGCCGGCGGGCAATGGCGATCTGGATCACCTCCTCACGGGTCGCCAGCAGATCGACGAGCTCTGTATCGAGCAAGAGGGGCGAACGTTCCGCGACGAGCGCCGCGACATGCGGCTGATCCTCCGACAGCGCCAGGATAATGTGGTGCGGCGCCTTGTCGCTGTCGCCAAGCGCATGGGCCAGGGCAAACCGCACCGCGACCGCCGAATCGTCAAGCAGCACCGTCATCGCCGCTTCCAGCCCGTCCCGCTCATCGGCCGACAGCACCGAGAACAGATAGGACCGCGCCAACACGTGACAGCCTTCGGCGCGGCGCGCCACGGGGGCCGTGCCTATCCATTCAAGGAAGCGCTCAACGATCATCGGATTGGATCACACCTTAAGAGCCAGGAGCCATTAATCAGCCTTAACGGATCGTGCACGGTGAGGATTAACGATTGGTTCACTACGATGGCGTTCCGCCGCGGAATTGACGATAAATCGGCAGCAATTGAGTCTGCGGACTAAAAAAAGGGAGATTTGACCGATGCCGGGATATTATTTTGAAGAGCTCGAAGTCGGCCGGAAATTCGAGCACGAGTTGCGGCGCACCGTTACGGAGATGGACAATATGCTGTTCTCCAACATGACGTTGAATCCGCAGCCGCTCCATATCGACCGGCATTTCTGCGAAACGCAGACCGAATGGGGCCAACCGCTGATGAACTCGCTGTTCACGCTCGGATTGATGATCGGCATTTCCGTTTCCGAGACCACCATCGGCACGACGATCGCCAATCTCGGCATGACCGATGTGCGTTTTCCCCATCCGCTGTTTCAGGGCGACACGCTGCATGTGACGACAGAGGTCATATCCAAACGCCAATCGAAATCGCGCCCCGACGCCGGCATCGTCGAGTTTGAACACAAGGCCTTCAACCAGAATGACGAATTGGTGGCGATTTGCCGGCGCCAATCCTTCATGCGCAAAAAACCAGAGGCCTGAAAATGCGATCCTGGCTGTTTGCGCCCGGCGACGATCCAAAAAAACTCGCCAAGGCCTATGGATCCGGCGCCGATATCGTGATTGTCGATCTTGAGGATTCCGTCGCCGCCACGGCCAAGGTCGCCGCGCACCGCTGCGCTTTGGCGTTTTTGCAAGAGCGCACGCAAAACCGGTCGGGGCCGCGCCTTTTTGTACGCATCAATGCCTTGCAGAGCGGCCTGGCCGAGGCTGATCTCGACGTGGTCATGACCGGCGCGCCGGACGGAATCGTCCTGCCGAAATCGGTCGGCGGCGCCGACATTACGGCGCTGGATGCAAAGATCGCCGTGCGCGAGGCGCTGCACGATCTTACCGACGGTTCGACCGCGATTGCCGCGATCGCGACGGAAAGCGCGGCGGCGATGTTTGGCCTCGGCACCTATGCCGGCGCCAGTCCTCGCCTTGCGGCGCTGACCTGGGGCGGCGAGGACCTGGCTACCGATATCGGCGCCACGTCCAGCAAGGACGAGGGCGGTCGGTGGACCGGGCCGTTCCAGCTTGCCCGCAATCTTTGCCTGTTCGGCAGCGCCGCCGCCGGCCTTGCGGCAATCGACACCGTCTACACCGATTTTCGCGACGAGACCGGTCTTGCCGCCGAATGCCGGGCCGCCGCGCGCGACGGATTTGCCGGCAAGCTGGCGATCCACCCGGCGCAGGTACCCATCATCAACGCCGCCTTCACGCTATCGCCCGAAGCGCTGGCGCACGCCACTCGGGTGATTGATGCTTTCGCAGCGGCGGGCGATGCCGGCGTCGTCGGCCTGGATGGCCAGATGCTCGACCGTCCGCATCTGAAGGCGGCGCAAAATCTCCTGGCCCGCGCAGCATCCGCCAAAACAGACAGCGCTTAGACGCCCTCGCGCGTGCCCTCCGGCCGCGACATTTCAAACAGCCCATCGACGACCGCATAATCGCGGTACCCGCAACGGGCGATCGTGCGCACATCGCTCATGACGAAGCGGCCGTCGCGGATGCATTTGTCGTCGATATAGACGCCGGTGACTTCGCCATAGACGATGACCGAGCCGGACCATTTCCCTCTAAGGTCCTTGATCCGGTCCGATTTCAGATGCTTGCACTCAAGCGCTGCGACCACCGCGGCGACCCGCGGCGCCTTGACGGTCCGGCTCGGCGTCATCTCCAGCCCGGCGGCGGAAAATTCGCTGACCCCGCGCGGCAGCGATGCCGAGGTCTGGTTCATCGCCTCGCGCAAATCCCAGGTCGCCAGATTGCAGACGAAATCGCCGGTCGCCTCGATATTGGTGACGCTGTCCTTTTCGCCGACCGAGGAAAACATCACGATATGCGGCCGCGCCGAAACCGCGTTGAAAAAGCTGTAAGGGGCGAGATTGGGCCGGCCTTGCGCATCGAGACTGGAAATCCAGCCGATCGGACGCGGTGCGACAATCGCCTTGAACGGGTCGAACGGCAGACCGTGGTCGCCGGCCATGGGATGATAGAACATGGGTGTCAGGCGTCCTTATACCAAAGGAAGTAGGTTTTGACCCATTTGATGGAGTCAAATCGGCTCATTCGGCTAGGCGCGGCGCGCCGCGCGATGCGGTGTATCGGGCAAGCGCGGCAACGACGCCGATGGGCGGATTTGGCCCACCGGAGGCCGGTTTTTCGCGGCCGCCGGACGTCGTTATGCTTGCCTTGTGGTCAACCAGACCACGGCGCAAAGCATGCCTGGCCGGCAGACGCGAAAAACCGGTCAAATGGGTCAAAACCTACTTCCTCTGGTATTAGGCGCGATCCAGTGGGTCGTCAGGTCCTCAACGTCCGGCCGATCGCGTTCCGCCGGCGGCAATTTCGGCGTGCCAATGTGGATAAAGCCGGCGATCTGCTCCCCGGCGTCAAGACCGAGATAGGTTCGCGCTTCGGTGTCATAGGCATACCAGCCGGTCAGCCATTGCGCGCAAAAGCCCAATGCACTGGCGGCGTGAACGAGATTTAGGCAAACCGCCCCCGATGACAATTGCTGTTCCCACAACGGAATTTTCGGATGGCTGACCGGGGCGCTGACGACGCCAACGACAAGCGGCGCATCGCCGAAGATCTGCGCCTTGTTGGCCCGCCTGCCGGCTTCGGAAGGATTGTCTTCCAGCGCCGCCCGGCGCTGCAGCCAGGTAACGGCTTCCCGCCGCGATGATGCGTCGTAGACCAGGAACCGCCACGGCGCCAATTTGCCGTGGTCGGGCACGCGCACGGCGATGTTCAAAATCCGCGTCAGCGTTTCTGCGTCCGGGCCCGGCTCGCCAAGCTGCGCCGCCGGTATCGTCCGGCGGGTTTCCAGATAGGCGGTGAAATGTTCGTTCATGCGCCGATGCGGCCTTTCGCGTCTTGAAATTGCCATGCTCGTCCGATTAGCACAGGGGCCGTGGATTTGATAAGTCTGGCCGTGATGATCGTACCGTTTCCGATATTGGCCCTCCTCGCCCTCATCGCCGTGCCGGCTTTGTCGATCGATGGAGTTGGCGCGCAGAATAAGAGCGAACCAGACACCGCCGGCGCTGCGTCTCTTCTGCCGGTGCCGAGTCCGGTGTCCAGCATCGAGACGATCCAGGCCGACGAGACCCTGCCGATCCCCTATGCACCACCGCTATCGGAGATCAGGGCGATTCAGGCGGGCGAATCGGAACTGATCCTGGAAGCCCGCCTTACCGATGACACTGCGCCGCTGACGCACGGTGTCACCTGGCGCGTTTTCGCCGCCAAGCCCGGCGCCGACGGCAGGTTGCCGCTGCTGGCGACATCAAGGGGCGGAACGACGTCATTCCGGTTGGCCGGCGGCACGTATTATGTTCACGCCGCCTATGGAAGGGCGGGCGCGGTCAAACGGATCGATATGCGCGGCGAGCCACGGGTCGAACCGCTGATCCTCGATGCCGGCGGCCTTCGCCTGACCGCGGTCATCGGCGAGGACCAGCCCGCCGATCCGCAAACCATTTCTTTCGAGATTTACAAAGACACCGAGTATGGCGAGCGCATCCAGCTTGTCGATGACGTCGATGAAGACATTGTGCTGCGCCTGAACGCCGGCATCTATCATGTTGTCAGCCGCTACGGCACGGTCAATGCCATTGTCCGCGCCGACATTCAGGTCAACCCCGGCAAGCTGACCGAGGCGACGATTCGCCATGAGGGCGCCGAGATCACGCTCAAGCTGGTTGAAGAGGAAAACGGTGAAGCGTTGGCCAATACCCAATGGACGGTCCTGACGCCCACCGGCGACGTCTTGCACAACAGCGTCGGCGCTTTTCCCTCAATCATCCTGGCGGCAGGCACCTACTCCGCTTTAGCCCGCCACAGCAATCAGAATTACAGCCGCGAATTCGAAGTCGAAACCGGCATTGACCGCGACGTGGAAGTCCGTCTCACCGACATTGACGCCCCCCCGACCGGGCTCCGCCTCAACCGTTAGGGCAATATTCAGGAACGCCGCTTCAGATCGGGCGCTTTGGCCTCCTGGCAAATCTGCGCGACCGCCTCGTCAAGGCCAAGCACGTTTTGCTCCTTCGACCCCAGCCGGCGCACCGAGATGGTTCCCTCTTCCGCCTCGCGCCGGCCGGCGACGAAGATCACCGGCACCTTGGCGATGGAATGCTCGCGGACCTTGTAGTTGATCTTCTCGTTGCGAAGATCGGCCTCCACCCGCAATCCCGCCGCGCTCAGGCGCTGGCGCACCTGGCGCGCGTAATCGTCGGCATCGGACGTGATTGTCAATACCACCACCTGCACCGGCGCCAGCCATAAGGGCAGCCGGCCAGCCGAATCCTCGATCAGGATGCCGATGAACCGTTCAAACGAGCCCAGGATCGCCCGGTGCAGCATGACCGGAACGTGTTTTTCGCCGTCTTCGCCGATATAGCTCGCACCGAGCCGCTCCGGCAGCACAAAATCGACCTGCAGCGTGCCGCACTGCCACTCGCGGCCGATCGCGTCGGTCAGCACGAATTCAAGCTTCGGGCCATAAAAGGCGCCCTCGCCCGGATTGAGCTCAACCTCAATTCCGGCCGCCGCCGTCGCTTCCCTGAGCGCAGCCTCCGCCTGGTCCCAAACCGTATCCGACCCCGCCCTGATATCGGGGCGATCGGCATATTTGATGCGGAAGTCGGGAAACCCCAGATCGGTATAGATCGAGGCCAACAGCGCGCAGAACGTTTGCGTCTCCGCCGCGATCTGGCTCTCGGTGCAGAAAATATGCGCATCGTCCTGGGTAAAGCCGCGAAGCCGCATGAGGCCATGCAAGGCGCCGGAGGGTTCATTGCGAAGGCAGGAACCGAATTCCGCCATCCTGAGAGGAAGATCGCGGTAAGACTTAATCCCCTGGTTGAAGATTTGCACGTGACACGGACAGTTCATCGGTTTGAGCGCCGCGATCCGCTTTTCCTCGTGTCCCTCCGCCTCCACTTCGGCGATGAACATGTGCTGGCGGAATTTTTCCCAATGGCCGGACAATTCCCAAAGCTTACGGTCGAGAAGCTGCGGGGTGCGCACCTCCTGGTAACCGGCGCCATCCAGCCGCCGCCGCATATAGGCTTCCAGAGCCAGCCAGATGGCCCAGCCCTTGGCA
>Ga0209988_10000907_pt1 | contig 19006 bp, 16 predicted proteins | sample N075metaG_FD_183115 | JGI IMG/M metagenome (GOLD analysis project Ga0209988, IMG submission 183115) | Deep subsurface microbial communities from Kermadec Trench to uncover new lineages of life (NeLLi) - N075 metaG (SPAdes) (version 2) | ecosystem: Environmental > Aquatic > Marine > Ocean trench... | reverse complement strand
ATAAATGTCCAGGCAACGAGATAGCCAATTAACATGCTGCCGGCATCGCCCAGGAATATTTTTTTCATGCCTAAAAGGCCAAGGTTCGACATCATGTAGGGGATCATGACAACGGCTAAAAGCAATAATTTATCCGCGTGTACGTAAGAACCTGTTGCGCTCTGGAATGCGAATATGGCCAGAATGGCCGTCAGCACCAGGCCACCGGCAAGACCATCTATGCCATCGGTCATATTCAGTGCATTGATGAATCCAACGACCGCGAACAGGGTAAAGGGTACGCCCCAGATACCCAGTGTCACTTCGCCGAAACCCGCGATATTGCCAAGCGTTTTTACATAGATGCCGGTATTGAGCATCATGATCAGGCAGGCAATACATTGAATCACGATGCGCGGTATGGCGCCGAGATCCCTGTAATCATCTGCCAATCCCATGATCAGGATGATGGAGCTGGTGGCCAGCAGGTAGGCCAATTTTTCGTTTGTAATGGAAGCCGGGAGGAACAGGGAAATGGCCAGTGCACCGATGATTAAACCGGCAAAAATAGCCAGGCCACCCGTTAGCGGTATATGTCCTTGATGTTGCTTGCGCTCATCGGGCACATCAACAAGGTTGGTCTTTAAAGCAATTGGTCGCAGCAGGCGGATTGATAAGAAGGTTGTTATCAATGCGGCCAGGGCAACGGGCCAGGCTTCCAGGACAATGTTCATTGTTTTACAGTCAATTGTTCTTCAGTCAATGGTTTTACAGCTAATTGTTTTACGGTTAATTGTTTTACGGTTAATTGTTTTACAGTTAATACTATTTCTTACCGTCAATACTATTTCTTACCGTTAACTGCATCTGATTTCTGGTTGTTGACGGCTGGAAATCCTGTCCCAGCGGTTTGTTCCCTGTTCGTTGCAGGTTCGTACCTTAGTTTGAATGGGCGACTCAGGCAAGGGGTGATAGCTGTAAAGCCGCTAACGCTTACAAACGGTTTACAATTTTGGCAGGTACCCGGGTTCCCGCTAACAAAAATACCAGGTTGAATCCGATCTCTATATTTTTTGTCGTTTGTATATTATTTTGTACTATCCTGAAAGCAGGTATTTTGCAGACTCAACATTTTGAATCAGGATATTTCAAGGTAGGGATTTAGCGTTGTGTTCCCTTTGGGTTAGATAATATCATCCTGGTATTCCCATTTTGAACATTATTAGCGCATAAAATGTATGGTTTAGAACATTATTCCCCTGTAAAATGTTCCACTATAGACTACAATACCCGTAATTCGCTATCTCACTGGTGGTCAGATGCACCGCAACCTACTCTCACAGCTGATCCGCTGGAAGAACAGTAAAGACAGAAAGCCACTGTTATTGCAAGGCGCACGCCAGGTCGGGAAAACCTGGCTGTTACGAAAATTAGGCGAGGAATTTAACCAGCTTCATTATCTGAATCTTGAGGACACGATCCTGCAATCAGTCTTCGATGGTAGCGTCACCGATGTAGCCAATATCATTTTCCGAATCGAGGCACTCAACAATACTGCAATCAATCGGGATCACGACCTCATCGTTTTCGATGAAATACAGGCCTGCCCCAAAGCCATCCATGTGCTGAAGTATTTTCATGAAAACATGCCTGAATTGGCAATCGCCTGTGCAGGCTCAAGGATCGGCATATCCGGTAGCGATCATCCCTTCCCGGTAGGCAAGGTGTCTTTTCTGAATTTGTACCCGATGGATTTCCAAGAATTCGTTATTGCTTCAAATTCCCAACTCGCGGCGGTACTGCAAGATATACCCAATACGCTATGCATCGATACATTCATGCACGAGCGATTATGGGAGTTTTATCTGCTTTATTCATTGATTGGCGGCATGCCTGAAGCAGTTGTCAGCTATCTGGACAATCGTGAATCGCTGTTCAGAGCACTGCAGGGAGTAAGGGATATCCACCAGGCGCTGATCCAGGGCTATGGCAACGATTTCTCAAAATATAGTGGCAAACTGCTTTCACAACGTATCACCAGCGTATTTTCCAGTATTCCCCACCAGCTTCAGGCTGTTTACGAGGGTTCAACCCGGCGCTTTCGCTTCAAAGACGTCGTGACCGGTGCATCCCGCTTCAAGCATCTGCAAGACCCCATCAACTGGCTAGTGGAATCCGGCCTGGTGATTCAAATTCCAATAACCAGTCAACCAGCCCTGCCACTTTCCGCTGCGGCCAACATATTTAAGCTGTTCATATTCGATATCGGTATCCTGGCGAGCCAGCTTGGTCTTGACTATCAACGTGTTCTGGATCAAAAACAGGGTAGCTACAAGGGCTTTATCGCTGAAAACTATGTTGCCCAACAGTTACGATCTGCATTTCAGGAAAAAATATTTTCATTTGCCAGAGCAACCAGTGAGATCGAGTTTCTGTTACCCCACCATGGTAATGTATTACCATTGGAGGTGAAATCGGGAAGCCGTACCAAGGCAAAGAGCCTCGCTGAATACAAAAAGAAATACTCTCCGCTACTGGCAATCAAGTTAAGTCCAAACAACTTGAGATTGGAAAACGGGCATCTCAACGCACCCATCTATCTGGCCGGTCAACTTGGGCAGATCATAGATGCGATTTTTAGCCACTGATATAGGGCTTCTAACCCCGCCTGGCAACGGCATCCAACTTGAGCGCAACGCTGCTCTGCCGGCCCAGGATTTCTATCAGGATCATCACCCTGTCTTCACCCTTGTCCATCTGGTAGACACCTTGCAATCCGGTGAAGGGTCCGTCGACAATTTGTACGCCATCACCCTTTTCAAACAAAGGCTTGTCCGAGCGGTGCAGGCCGGTATCAGGCTGCTCGTTTAGCTTCAGGTATTGGATGACATCATCTGGAATCGGCACCAGGGCATTGCCGAAACGGACGATGCCGTTGACGCCCAGGGTTGAACGGATGGGTGTGATGCTGGTCTGGTCCGGATCCACATGCACGAAGATATAGCCGGGGAACAAGGGTTCTACCACATCAACCCATTTATTCCGTCGCCTCTTTCGCAGTTGTAACCTTGGCAGGTAGCATTCGAATGCTTGTCGCTCGAGATTTTCAAGGGCGAGCGTTTCCTGCCGGGATTTGGTGCGAACCACGAGCCAGCGTAATCTTTCAGGCGGATTATTTGTTGATTCATTCGTCATTAGTGGGTGATTATAGCGATTCCTGATACCAATCTTGAAGCGCCGGATTAACGGCAAGCTAAATCCATCTATGTATTTGCACTTTTATGCGTCTAAACAGACACCAGATGAAGGGCGACCAACACAAAAACCAACCTGTTATAATTATATTATGAACTTTAATTGACATATAGGTCATTTGATATACATTATCAATTATGACATATACTCATCGACAACAAAGAGAGATCTTCCATTTTCTGTTCCTGAAGAAGCTGCTTAAAATCTCAGATCTGAAGTTATTCGTATTAAAAGGCGGCGTGAATCTCAGATTCTTTTTCTCCAGCCCACGATATTCAGAAGACATGCACCTGGATGTGCTCGCGGGTTCCGTTTCGACTCTCAGGAAAAATGGATACCGTATTTTGCAAGACCTGGCCTTCAAACGATCACTACAGTCATTTGGAATCGCAGATATCAGTATCAGTGATCCTGACAAGGCCAAACACACAAGCACTACCCAACGATTCAACCTGCACCTCATCAATATCGCTGGCGAGTCCTACCCGACTAAAGTGGAGTTTTCCCGCCGAACATCTGAAGATGAGTACCTGCTCGAGCCGATTGATCCAATCGTCGCCAGATTTTCCCGCAGTCTTTCCTTTCCCTGCCAGCACTACACGCCTCTATCGATGGTATCCCAAAAGCTAAAGGCATTAGTAAACCAGGCGCACCCACAATCTCGTGACGTTTTTGATCTCTATGTTTTGTGGCTTGGCGGGTATCTTAGCTTGCCCTGCGAAATCTCACTCTCTGAAACCGAGTTACTCAACGCCACAGAAAACGTCTTCAGCTTTAGCTACCAGGATTATCAAGGTCAGGTCCTTGAGTATCTGGAGCCTGAGCAGCGCGATGAATATGAAGGTGAGGTTGTATGGAATGCTATCTGTGAAAAAGTGCTGACAATTCTTGAATTCGGTTGACAACGGATGCACCCGGCAACATTCCTGAGCCAACATCCTGTGTTTACGACTCGTGAATACGCTTTGTTATGTGGGAAGGGTATCGACTCAGCCTCACGCTCACTCAACAAACTTGCCAGGGGAGGAGTGATTACCCGTATTACTCGAGGTATCTGGATCCAGCCAGACAATCCGGGATTCACTCCAAATGTACTTATTCCCTATCTGCTCGGTACCGAGCAAGGTTACTTGTCTTTTCTGTCTGCCTTGCATTTGCATGGTTTACTCAGCCAAATCCCGGTTAGTATTCAAATTGCGACGACAGGCCATACCCGGAACCTGTCTTCCCCGGCTGGCTATTTTGAATTCATTCACCTAAAGCCAGTGATGATGACAAACGGCGTGAGCGCATTCGAAGTCGGGAATACCTTCTATCCACGTGCAACACCCGAAAAAGCCTTGCTGGACACACTCTACATCGCCACCAGGCGCGGCAACCGATTCGCAAGTTTACCGGAATTGAACTGTGAATCGCTTGACCCTGGCCTTTTTTACACGCTACTGAAGGAGCAGGTTCCGGCGAAACCAATCTTAACGGCGATCAGAAAGAGAGCGGCGCAGATTGGATTGCCGAGCAAATAGACCAACTTGTCAGGAAAGGGGCCAGGAGCCTGACCACGACACTATTGTCGATAGTATTCCCGGTACCAGTCGATGAATCTGGCCACACCTTGCTCGATTGAAGTAGCAGGCTGGTAGCCGAATTCATTCTGCATGGTTGTAATATCGGCGAAGGTGGTTTCAACATCACCGGGTTGCATGGGCAGGTTCTCTATGATGGCTTTTTTACCAATGGCATTAGCCAACCGGGTGCATGTGCAATTTTTGATTTAGGCGGGCTACTCTATTCCTGAAACAAAACACCCAGGGGAATGGCGACTAAATCAATATCCCTCTGCTTGAAGGGCAGTATCCTGTCACCCCCATAAAACAAGATACCTCGCTGAAAGTGTCCAGGTACAAAATCAGCGAGACTTACCAGGCCCCTAAAATCATTGATCCCGACACTGGCAGATGACTTGACCTCAATGCCAGTAATATCGCCATTATCCTGCTCTAGTACGATGTCCACCTCATGTTTCCTGTTGTCCCGGAAATGATACAGCCGTATTTCTTCTCGCGCCCAGCCGTTTTGTTTTAAGCATTCCAGATAAACCAGACTTTCAAGTAGGCCGCCATAATATTGACTTCTAATAAGTTGTTCCGGATCACGAAGACCGAGAAGATGACAGGCGAGTCCGGTATCAATAAAATGCAATTTCGGCATCCGGGTAGCCTCCCGTTTCGCCCGATTTTTTAAGTAGCCTGGTACTCGCCGCAGGATGAACATCAGTTCCAGGATTTCAATATAGTTCTTGACCACCTTATCGTTTAACTCAAGGTCATTGCCAATATTTGAGTACTTCATCAAATTGCCGGACAATCCAGAGAGATAGGGTAACAGTGCCTGCAGTTTTGAATGGTAATCACCGCGGGCTGCATGCAGACTCTCAAAATCTTTATACAGCCTCCCTTCCATGTAGGAATTAAACCAGATACGCCTGGCTCGAAGACTTTTACTTTGTATTTCGGGATAGCCCCCATTCAGGATAGCGTTGGCAACCTGGGTCATGTCCGTACCCATAGCAGAACCTGAATAAAAGTCATCTGCCACAATATAGTCGATGATATTCAAAGACTGGCCGCCCAGTTCACTCAAGGAGAGCGGGTAGAGTTCCAACCTGGCCATGTGTCCGGGGAGTGCTTCTTGTGTGCGAGCCGATCGAAAGATATCGGCTGAACCTGTGAGTAGAAACTTCCCTTTTACCGTGGATCCCAGCAAATCTGAAGCCTCCTTTATCGCGGGAATTAATCCCGGGGCATACTGAAATTCATCAAGAACAACCTTTTTGGAACCCAATGAACGAATAAGTCCGTGAGGATCATTTATAGCAGATTCCAAAATGGCCTGATCATCAAGCGTCAGGTATTCCATCTTCAGGTCACTTGCGATGGCTCTGACCAGCGTGGTTTTACCTGCTTGCCTTGCGCCTGTGAGGTAGAGGATGCGAAACTCAGAGAGTAATTCTTTAACAATGGGCTGTAGACTTCTTGTATAAAGAGGCATTGTCGTTTTCACTCCCGCTGGAACTGGTTGTGCATTCTAACCCTTAATACGAGTATTACACACTCTTAATACGAGATATACGCTTCCTTAATACGAATAATACATCTCTTTGAATACGATTTATCGAAACAACAATCCAAATCAAGCTGCAGGTACACCACGCCGGGGACAACTGCACGGCTGGTGTTTTGAAAATTCACTCCACAAACTTTGATGTTGACAGGCAGTTCAGGACGGTCCCAGGAGCCTGACCACGACACTATTGTCGATAATATTCCCGGTACCAGTCGATGAATCTGGCCACACCTTGCTCGATTGAAGTAGCAGGCTGGTAGCCGAATTCATTCTGCATGGTTGTGATATCGGCGAAGGTGGTTTCAACATCACCGGGTTGCATGGGCAGGTTCTCTATGATGGCTTTTTTGCCAATGGCGGCTTCAAAGACTTTCACGTAGTCCTGCAGGTCCACCGGCTTGTGATTACCGATGTTGTGGATGGCGTAGGGTGGTTCATTGCCTGGCGGCGAATCCAGCACACGAATGACACCATCGACAATATCATCGATATAGGTGAAGTCGCGTTTGTGCTTTCCATGGTTGAATAACTTCAGAGGCTTGCCTTCAAATATTGCCCTGGCAAAGATGAAGGGTGACATATCCGGCCTTCCCCAGGGACCGTAGACGGTAAAGAACCTGAGCCCGGTTGTTGGCAACCCATACAGATGGCTGAATACATGTGCCATCAGCTCGTTGGATTTTTTGGTGGCGGCATACATGGATATCGGGTGGTCAACATTATCTTCGATGGCATAGGGGATCTTTTTGTTTTTCCCATAGACCGAGCTTGATGAAGCGTAGACAAGATGTTCAACCGGGCGCTTCTGGCAGGAAACCAATATGTTGAGGAAGCCTTTGATATTAGTGTCGATATAGGCACCAGGATTCTCGATGGAATATCTGACGCCAGCCTGGGCAGCCAGGTGCACCACGCTGGTTATCCTGTATTGCTTAAATAGTTTGTCCAGACCAATATCATCCAGGATGTCCAGTTCGATGAATTGAAAAGATTCATGGCCTTCGGATTCCGCTATGTTGGTGAGTCGTGCATTTTTTAGCGAGACATCATAATAGTCGTTGAGATTATCCAGGCCGACGACAGTTTCACCGCGGCCAAGCAGGGATTTCGCCACATGAAAACCGACGAACCCGGCGCAGCCTGTGACCAGTATTGTCATTGTGTGGGGGCAAACCCTGCACTTCTGCCGATACCGACATAAGTCAGCCCACAATTATGGACGTGTTCAGGGTCATACATATTGCGGCCATCGAAGATAATCTTCTCCTTCAGTTCCAGAAGAAGCTTGAAATCCGGTTGGCGGAACATTTTCCATTCGGTCATGATGATCAGCGCATCTGCCCCCTTAATGGCGGCGTATGGACCTTCCATGAAATTAACGGATGGCAGCTGAGCCGTGGGCAATTCCGCTTTTGCTGTGGTCATGGCCTGCGGGTCGTAGGCATTGATGATACCGCCTTTGTCGACGATAGCTTGAATCATTTCAAGTGCGGGCGCCTCACGAACATCGTCAGTTTCCGGTTTGAATGCCAGGCCCCAGAGCGCGAAAGTTTTCCCCGTTAGGTCTGCGCCAAAATGTCTTGTGATGCTACTCATCAAGACTGTTTTCTGGCTGCGGTTCCTTTCCTCAACAGATTTGAAAATCCTGGGATCAACGCCCACTGATTCTGCCATGGAAATTAGCGCCCGTACGTCCTTGGGGAAGCAGGACCCGCCATAACCACTTCCGGGGTAGATGAAGGAATAACCGATTCGATGGTCCGAGCCGATGCCCTTACGTACGTTTTCAACATCTACGTCATATCGATCACAGAGAAGTGCTATCTCATTCATAAAGGAGATTTTTGTCGCGAGCATGGCATTAGCGGCATATTTTGTCATTTCTGCATCGCGCAAGCCCATAAACTGGAGCTTGTCATGATTTCTGGAAAATGGTGCGTACAAATCCTGCATGACGATCCGGCTCGTCTCGCTATCGCAGCCAATCACGATTCTGTCAGGAGACATAAAGTCCTTTATTGCATTGCCTTCTTTGAGGAATTCCGGGTTGCTGACAACATCAAATTTTATCTCTTCACCCCTTGCCTTCAGCGCCGCAGCAATTGTTTCACGCACCTTATCGGCTGTGCCCACGGGTACGGTGCTCTTATCAACGACGACAATGGGCCCCTTTAGTTTCGAGCCAATTTCTTTGGCAACCGCCAGCACATGGGACAGGTCCGCACTACCATCCTCGTTGGGCGGCGTACCCACGGCAATAAAAAGTACTTCCGACTGATGCAGCGAACTTTCCAGGTCGCTTGAAAAAGACAATCGGCCAGCTGCCGTATTTCTTGTGATAAAGCTGTCGAGCCCGGGTTCATGGATAGGCACGATGCCCTGGCGAAGCTTGTCCAGCTTTGCCTGGTCTATATCAATGCAGTTGACTTGGTTGCCCATCTCGGCAAAACATGCGCCCGTGATCAGGCCCACGTAACCGGTGCCAACAATCGTTATTCTCATGATTTCTTGCTCGGATAATTCGCGCCTTCGGCATAATAGCTCGAATATATGAAATTGGTGGCATTGACAAATCCTTCAATGCTACCGCAGTCGAATCTGCGCCCCTTGAATTTGTAAGCGAGCACCATCTTGTCTTTGGCTTGTTCTGCGATGGCGTCTGTTATCTGGATTTCGCCTGCTCGACCCGGCGCAATATTTTCAAGAATAGTGAAGATGTCAGGCGTCAGGATGTATCTGCCGATGATGGCAAGATTGGTGGGCGCGTCTTCGGGTGCCGGTTTTTCAACCATCTTGGTGACCCGGTACAATCCGTCCTCAATTTCGTCTCCGTCAATGACCCCGTAATTCTGGGTTTGATCAAAGGGGACTTCTTCTATCGCGACGATTGAACATTGATACTGTTCATACAGGCGCACCATCTGGCGGAGCACGCCTTCATCGCCATTAGTACACAGGTCGTCCGCAAGCAGTACAGCAAAGGGTTCTTCGCCGATGAGGGTTCGGCCGGTCAGAATTGCGTGGCCAAGGCCCCTCATCTCTGTTTGCCTTGTGTAGGAAAAAGTGCAGGTATTGATGATACTTGTAATCCCATCCAGCAGAGCTGCCTTGGGCGTACCCAAAATCTGGTGTTCCAGTTCGTAAGATATGTCGAAATGATCTTCAATGGCACGTTTACCGCGCCCGGAGATGATGGCAATTTCAGTTAACCCCGCCTCAATGGCTTCTTCCACGCCATACTGAATCAGGGGTTTACTCACAATCGGTAACATTTCTTTAGGCATTGCCTTGGTCGCAGGCAGAAAACGGGTACCGTATCCTGCGGCGGGAAACAAACACTTGGATAACATCAATATTCCTTTTTGTTACTGTAGGTGAATTGAAAACAAAACAGTATCCGGGTGAATAAAATTTAGTCAACCCGTTGCTATTCTCTCAATTTTCCGCCGGATCAGCTTTCTAACGCTACCCCTGGGCGCGAGTTGCCAGATGCGTTCATGGAAGTAGTAGATCACGAATTTAAGGACGAATTCTATGCTGCCGATCATGACGGCGGTTTCGACCTCCCCGGTGATGAAATAGGCGATAAGTCCGGTTGTCAGCGTGGCGATTATTCGCCAGGAAAAGGCTTTCAGTATCGAGCGCAGATGCGATTCTCTCAGGTTCTGGCTAACTGGAAATTCTTCAGGAATATCCTTTGCCAGTGCGCTCGCCACTGGTGGAGGACGCCCCTGTGGACCTAACCCAGACACTTGAGAATTTCCTTGACGCATTCTTCAACAGAAAGTTCGTCGGTACTGAGAATAAGTTCAGGGTTTTCAGGCGGCTCATAGTTGCTGTCGACGCCGGTGAAGTTTGGAAGTTCTCCCCTTCTTGCTTTCTTATACAAACCTTTAGGGTCTCTTCGTTCTGCCGTTTCGAGTGAGACGTTCACGTAGATTTCAACAAACTCACCGGGTTCGAATAACTCGCGGGCCATATCGCGTTCCGAGCGAAATGGTGAGATAAACGAAGTGAGCACCACCAACCCGGCATCGACCATTAACTTTGCCACCTCGGCAATACGGCGAATATTCTCAACCCGGTCGGCATCGGTAAATCCCAGGTCTTTATTAAGACCGTGGCGAACATTATCACCATCGAGAATATAGGTTCGAATCCCTTGCCCGTGAAGAGACTGCTCCAGGGCATTTGCTACTGTCGATTTCCCCGAACCACTCAGGCCGGTAAACCAGATAACCTTACCTTCATGGCCGTTGAGTTTGGCCCTGGCCTTCTTATCAATCACCAGCGCCTGACGATGCACATTTTGCGCACGCCTCAGTGCGAAGTTGACCATGCCAGCACCTACCGTGGCATGGCTATAACGGTCAATCAAAACAAAAGCGCCCATTGCCTTGCATGACTGGTATGACTCATAAGGCACTGCCTTATCAAGGCTTAGTGTCACCTCTGCAATCTCGTTCAGTGCCAGCTCTCGAGTAGAGAGTTGCTCAAAAGTATTGATGTTGTATTTGAATTTAATGTCAGTAATCGTGGCATTGACTCGCGCTGTACCCATGACCAGCCAGTAAGAGCGCCCCGTGAAACCCTGCTCCTGATCCATCCAGACGAGTGATGCCTCGAATTGATCTGAAACTTCACATGGGTCATCTGCGGTAACCAATACATCGCCGCGAGAAACATCAATGTCGCGGTCCAGTGTAATCGTCACGGCCTGGTCGGCGATCGCCTTGTCGAGATTCATTTTGTAGAGCACAATTTCTTCAACATTGGCGACCTCACCTGAAGGCAGTATTCGAACCGGGTCACCTTTAGCAATGCTGCCCGCGACAACCGTGCCGGAATAACCCCTGAATTCTGAATTCGGCCTGTTCACCCATTGCACGGGAAAACGAAAAGCATGCTCCATCTGTGACTTGCCAACTTCAACTGTTTCAAGGTAACCCAGCAAGGTGGGCCCTGAATACCAGCTTGTCTGACTGGAGCGTTCAATCACATTGTCCCCTTTAAGCGCGGACAAGGGTATTTCCGTGATGCTTTTGAACTTCAGGTTGTTGGCAAATTCCTGGTATGAATCCACGATGTCCAGGAATACCTGCCTGTCGAAATCAACCAGGTCCATCTTGTTCACCGCAAGTACGACATGTTTGATACCAAGTAGTGATGCGATAAATGAATGTCTTCGAGTTTGCGTGAGCACACCTTGCGTCGCATCTACCAGGATGACAGCGACATCTGCGGTGGAGGCGCCCGTTACCATATTGCGTGTGTATTGTTCGTGGCCCGGGGTGTCTGCAACGATAAATTTCCTGCGATCGGTATTGAAGAAACGATAGGCGACATCAATGGTGATGCCTTGTTCGCGTTCTGCCGCCAGGCCGTCTACCAACAAGGCGAAATCAATATCGTCTCCCTGTGTACCGTGCTTTTTGGAATCGGCCCTGAGGGCAGTCACCTGGTCCTCGAAGATCATCTGGGCCTCGAATAACATGCGGCCAATGAGGGTGCTTTTACCATCGTCCACGCTGCCACAGGTAATAAAGCGCAGCAGGTCCAGTTTGGCCTGTTGGGCCAGGTAATCTTCTATTTTTTCCAGTTGGGCACTCATTTTTTAAAAGTACCCCTCTTGTTTTTTCTTTTCCATGGAACCGGAGGAATCTGAATCAATCGCCCTGCCCTGGCGTTCACTCGTTCGGCTCTGCAGTAATTCAAGCACAATGGATGACAGGTCATCGGCATCGGATTCGATTGCGCCCGTCAGCGGGTAACAGCCGAGCGTCCTGAAGCGGACTTTCTTGATTTTTATCTGCTCACCTTCAAACAGCTGCATGCGATCATCATCAACGAGCATCAACATGCCGTCACGTTCTACCACCGGGCGTTCGGCCGCATAGTAAAGTGGCACGATTGGCATCTGTTCCCGATAGATGTATTGCCAGATATCGAGTTCAGTCCAGTTGGACAAGGGAAATACGCGAATACTTTCACCCCTGGTTTTATAACCGTTGTACAGGTTCCAGAGTTCTGGGCGCTGGTTCTTCGGGTCCCAGCGATGGGCGGGTGTCCGGAAAGAAAAAACCCGTTCCTTGGCACGGCTTTTTTCTTCATCCCTTCGCGCACCGCCGAAAGCGACATCAAACTTGTATTTATCCAGCGCCTGCTTGAGGCCCTCGGTTTTCATAATATCGGTATGCAGGGCACTGCCGTGATCGAATGGGTTGATGTTTCTCTCCACGCCGTCGGGGTTGATATGCACAATCAGATCCATACCCACGTCTTTCGCCATTTCATCCCGGAATTGATACATCGCCTGGAATTTCCACCGTGTATCCACGTGCAACAATGGGAATGGCGGTGGGCTGGGATAGAAGGCTTTTTTGGCCAGGTGCAGCATGACGGTTGAGTCTTTGCCGATTGAATAGAGCATGACCGGGTTTTCCGCCTGCGCCATTACCTCGCGAATAATGTGGATACTATCGGCTTCGAGACGGTCGATGTGTGAGAGGTGGTCAACTTTTGTTTTCGGTAAAGGCTGGCCTGACATTGGTTTACTACCGGCGGCTTCCTGGTAAGCCGTTGTTCCAATACGAAGTATCTTGCCACTTTCAAGGTTAAAGTCATGGCTGCCATGATCTGTCACCAGCGCCCTCAGTTTTCTGGTGATTGGCCCGTGTGGCCAGATGATGAGATTCTTGCCCAGGCTAAACGCCTGCAGTGACTCGAGCAGTGCCTGTGGCGCCGACCGGGGTTTATCTAATGAATCAATATACAACCAGCGGCGACCCTGGCGACCATCATTGGCAAATAACATCGTCCCCGATTGCCTGCCTTCATGAACTTGTAAAACCAGGGTCAGCCATCTTTTCCGTTTGGCCTGGGCTTCCAGGCTGCTGATGACCAACATTTTGGGAACTCGCCCATATTCATCTTTGAGCTCACTGGTTTTCAACGTTTTTGGCAGCAGGTTGGATGCCTCTAAAGCACGCTCTGTTGCACGCAGTGTCTGCCCTGGGGTCGATCGCAGGATAATCTCGTGAACTGCATGCGTATCCCAGGGCAGTATTTTACCCTCAACGCTGGTCCGATTTTTGTAGATTTCTTCTGGTAGTATCATGATCGCCTGAACTGTTTATTTGTCGCAATTTGCAATTATTCATGATATTTCTATTTTTTCAAGCGTTATCCATCGGATAATCTAACTTTATTCTATATTCTGCTTATAGCGACAAGGCGGAAAAGTCGAGCTACCACTCTTCGGCAGACTGCATCGCCATTTCCAATTTCTGCAATATAGTAAGAAATCCTGCAGTATCTTATACTCTGCAAAGATATATCCGGTCCCTGACAACATGGTTCAAACTCTCATAGACGAACAAACTGACGATAAGTCAGCAGGCATACCGGTTTCGCTTATCAATGACATTATCAGTGAAATATGCCGGTCGATCGCAGGTGTATATTCAATCTATATTTTTGGATCATTCCACCAGGCCAGCACAAACAGGGATAGCGACATTGACATTGCAGTTCGAGCGCAAGAAATTATCAGTCCATCGGTACTCTGGAATACAGCCTCAACACTTTCGACCGTCTGCCACCGCGAAGCAGACCTTGTCGATCTCCACTCCGCTTCAACTGTGATGAAAATGCAAATTATTTACCACGGTCGAAAAATCTTCTGTGCAAATGAGATCGAAAATGAAACCTATGAAGACTATGTCTTTTCCAGCTACGCACGGCTGAACGAGGAACGCGCCGGTATACTTGAAGATATCCGGGCACGCGGCTCTGTCTATGGATGATGTTCTTCTCAACAAGGCAGCAACAATAGAACGCTGTCTCAAACGTATTCAGGAAGAATATGATGATCATAAGGAAGAGCTGGAATCCAACTTAACAAGGCAAGATTCCATCATCCTTAATTTGCAGCGTGCCTGTGAAGCGAGCATCCGTGTTGAGATCAATCCTTGAGGAGCACTTGACGGATTTTCGATCGTTCGCAGCCTTTCCAACTGAAACCGCGAGCAGTAAGTAATTCAGTAACAGGACCGTTAAGTCTGTAAATTTATATTCAGGTCCATCAAAAATATCAGCGGCCGTAGTGATCATCGAAGCGGATGATGTCGTCTTCGCCGAGGTAATGACCGGACTGGACCTCGATAATTTCCAGGGGTATCTTCCCCGGGTTTTCCAGGCGGTGAATGGCACCTAATGGAATATAAGTTGATTCATTTTCGCTGAGCTGGAACACCTCATCGTTCCGGGTGACCTGGGCGGTGCCGGTAACGACTGTCCAGTGCTCGGCCCGGTGGTGATGTTTTTGCAACGACAAGCTGGCTCCGGGTTTAACGCAGATTCGTTTTACCTGAAAACGCGGACCTGCATCCAGGCTTTCATAGTAACCCCAGGGTCGATGGACTTTGCGATGAGTGATGCGCTCTTCTCTTTCGCATGACTTCAGTCTGGAAACGATATTCTTCACATTCTGCGAATGGCTTTTGGAGGCAATCATTACTGCATCCGCTGTTTCCACGACAACGACATTGTCGAGGCCAATGACCGAGACTAACCGGTGTTCCGCCCTGATATAACTACTTTTCACACCGTCGATAAGCACATCTCCCACAAGGGTGTTCTGATCATCGTCCTTGTCCGATATTTGCCAGAGCATATCCCAGGACCCAATATCACTCCAACCTGCATCCAGGGGAACCATGGCGGCAGATTCAGTCCCTTCCATCACAGCGTAATCAATCGAATCGGCCGGGCAGCTGGAAAATACTTCAGCATCCGGACGGCTGAAATCAGCGTCCGTTTTCATGGCGGCAAAAGCCTGTCGCACTGACGCTTCAATATCGGGTCGCTGGCGTTTAAGTTCCGCCAGGTACAGGGATGCCTTGAATACAAACATGCCGCTATTCCAGTAATAGTTACCGGAAGCCAGGTACTGTTCAGCCGTGGCTGAGTCTGGCTTCTCGACAAATTCATCGACATGCATGCCGCCCCGGATCTTTTTCCCCGCTTTAATGTAACCATATCCTGTTTCAGGACTGGTAGGCGTGATACCAAAAGTGACCAGTTTATCTTCACTGGCAAGATCAACGGCAAGGCCCAGGGCAGATTCGAATGCCGCCTGATCTGGAATCACATGATCAGAACAGAGCACAACAATAATAGATTCTTTATCCTTGTTTTCAGCCTGCAGGGCTGCGAGGGCAACGGCCGGGGCCGTATTGCGGCCAACAGGTTCAAGGATAATGGTATCAGCTGCGACCGAGACTTCCCTGAGTTGTTCCGCAACGAGAAAGCGGTGGTTTTCATTACAAACCAGTACAGGCGGCTCTGCACCAGCATAATTCTGAAGTCGCCTGGCAGTATTTTGCAGTAACGAGAGATCATCGACCAGTGACAAGAGCTGTTTGGGAAAATGTTCACGGGACAATGGCCACAAACGGGTTCCGGCACCGCCACAGAGAATGACAGGAATGAGTGTCAATTTGGAAACCTCAATGTTAATCAGGGTGCGATTATAGAGTAATATCTGTATCGTGACGGTAAATATGCAGGGAAGGCAGGTTATTTTTTTAGAGAAGTTGTTTAAGGTCGCGAATATCACGCTAGTGGGCATGTTGGTATTAACTGTCGTCACCTATTATCTGGCGGGAAATGGAAAGATTAATAATTTTCCAACTTACCTTGCAGCCCTGGCCTTTTTACCTTTCATCATCGTGAGGCCGGATTGTTTTTCCTCTTTTAACAAGCCCATCCTGTCTTTGATTATTATATTTCTGCTGTACCTGTGCACATCTGTCTACTGGTCGAACAATACGAGTGGCATTGTCCTGGCAAAATACGCTGGTTATTTTTTCTTGCTGATAACCTATGTATTGGGAATTGCCTTGATGAGCAGCCAATTCCCTTCATTCCTGAAGTGGCTTTTGGTCATTAGCATTCTCTCGGCAACCATTTCCAGCATCTATTCGATGTTCCTGTACCTGGCTCTTCCCGACTATCAACCACTGATCGAAAAAAGGCTCTATTCCCTCGGGCGCCTGCATAATCCTGTGATAGCCAGCCTCTCTTATGGCATGGCAGCAACGCTCTGTGCCAATTTTCTGTTGATTCATATCGGGCGGATACGAGTTTTATGGGCGATATGTCTGGTCATATTGTTGCTTGCCATCATGCTGACCGAAACCCGCAGCGTATGGTTCGGATTGATCATTTCACTGCCTGTGGCGCTCCTGTTACAAGAAAATCTGGGTAGCCGAAGAAAAATAACGGTTCTGCTCAGTGCTTTTGGGATATTGGTTGTCCTGGGTTCGGGAACCTGGGCCATGGGTTATTGGGATGAGATTCTTCATCGTGCATACAGCTATCGACCCGAAATCTGGTTGACGACGATTCAGAATACGTTGGCAACCAACTTGCTTTTTGGAAATGGTATCGTCACCAGCAGCGATCTCACCTTCGACGGATATTATTTCCAGCACCCACACAGCATTTATATTGCAACGTTTTTTTATGGCGGTGTCGTTGGGCTGGGCCTGCTGTTACTCCTGATTGCCACCTGTTTCTGGCAGGTCTTAAAAGTCAGACTTTCACCGCTGGCCATTCTTGCCACCAGTTCCTTAAGTTATGCGGCGGTCGTGTTTTTCTTCGATGGTAATCGACTACTGACCAAGGTCGATTTTGTCTGGATTGCGTTTTGGCTACCTGTGGCCCTGTGTCTGATTGCGACATTGAGAAATGGTGCTATCGATATCGATTGGAAACAGGAATCAGGCGCGACGGAATATTGACGAGCCCAACCCGATTGAAACTGTGCTAGGACCCGACGATCGCTTCCAGGGTTTGCTTTGCAGTTTCATCCCAGGAGAACCTGTCGGACTGTTTTTTCGCTTCAACGGCGAGGATCTGCCGGACATCAGGATCAGTGGCGAGTTTTTTCATGGCAGCGGCGATGGCGGCAACTGATTCAGGGTCAACCAATATGCCACCCTTACCAATGACTTCAGGTAGGGAAGAAATATTTGAACCGATGACAGGTACGCCATAACTCATCGCCTCCAGGGCTGGCAGTCCAAATCCTTCGTATATCGACGGTAGCAGTAAACACAATGCCTGCTGGTAGTAGCCATGTAAGGCATCATCTTCAAGGTAACCTAACAGTTCTACTGAACCAGCTAACCCTTCCCTTTCGATCTGTTTTTTAATGTCGTGCATCCAACCCTGTGCACCAACGATGACCAACTGCACCCCAGCCAGATCCGATTTCACACGGGCGTAGGCCTTGAGTATTCGAACCAGGTTTTTCCTCGGTTCCAGCGTACCAACGAACAGCATGTAGGGTTTGTTCATATCCGGCACCCTGACTTCCACCACGCTTGAGGCGGCGAGCGGTGTGATTACTATCCTGGATTTGCTGCCAGGGAAGCCGCGCACTACATCGTCAGCTGTAGACTGTGAGACACATAGAATCTTATCGGCCTGCTGCAAACTGGGCGGCATTAACATCTTTTCAATTAGCCTGTTAGCAAATAACATCGTTTCAGGATGTTGTCGCCAAACCAGATCATGCACGGTCACAACACTGCGGATTGACGGATGGAGTCTTATGGGCAGATGGTGCCGCGGAGACCAGAATACGTCCACCTCATCTGCTTTCGCCCACCTTGCATACTGGATTTGGGTGCGCAGCAGACTCTTGATTTTGTTTACGCCAGGATATTGTCTGGTAACGACATTGTCATGGTGGTCATAACCTCGAAGAATCGGCCTGTCGGCATACAGGAACCACTTGATTTCCGGATGCCCCGGAATAAGTATATCCAGGATGCAGCGAGTATATCGGCCGATACCAAAAGTCGGCACACACAAGGCTCTCACATCAACAGCGACTTTCACAATTTGCTATCGAGTAGCTGCCCATATTCATACAGGTAAGCATCTGTCATCTTCTGGCTGGTAAAGTGTGACTCAAAGCGAGCCAGTGCATTCTTCCCCATCCGCGCAGCTTCATCCACATTGTCACCGAGCTTGTTAATGGCATCTGCAAGCTGTTTCGAGTTTTCAGGTTGCACAACAATACCTGTCTCCCCGTCTATATTCACATAGCTGGTACCAGTGCCAACTTCTGATGAGATCATGGGTTTACCATACATGGCGCTTTCCAGCAGACACACTCCAAATGCTTCTGACCTGAGGTGTGACGGAAACACCATGCCGCGGGAAAGTTTAATCAGGGCGACTTTATCTGCATTGGAAACATGACCTGTAAAGTGCACGTTGGACAAACCAAGTTTTGTGGATTCCTGCTTCAGCTCATTTTCAATCGGGCCTGCGCCAACAATAATGATCTTTTGCCTTGTGTGCTGCGCCGCCTCCAGTAGCGTATGCAACCCCTTGTAATATCGAAGCAAGCCAACGAAGAGAAAGAAACCCTGTCCATGCTTCGATCGCATCGGCTCAAGCTCTGCCTCATTGACAGCAGGATAAGATTCCCTGTTCAGGCCAATGGGTATAACACCGCAAGGCCGATCAATTGAACCAAGCACCTCGCTCGTTGCAAGGTAGTTGGGCGAAGTGCAGACTATTCGCGTCACATCCTGCATGAAACGTTTCATCACGGGAGAATATAAACCCA
>Ga0209988_10000905_pt1 | contig 19023 bp, 16 predicted proteins | sample N075metaG_FD_183115 | JGI IMG/M metagenome (GOLD analysis project Ga0209988, IMG submission 183115) | Deep subsurface microbial communities from Kermadec Trench to uncover new lineages of life (NeLLi) - N075 metaG (SPAdes) (version 2) | ecosystem: Environmental > Aquatic > Marine > Ocean trench... | reverse complement strand
CTCGGGGAGCCCCACATTAAGGGCGTGGCCAGGCTCAGGACGAATTTCGAGGATCGAGCCGGGTATGAAAAAGTCCGACGCGGTGAGCCGCTGCACCGCGCTCGAGACACCGAGGTCGAAGAGGTCTGCCACGTACTCGCTCGCAGCCTCGATCGCCACGATGCGCCCTCCCTCGCGCACGAAGCGGTCCAGTGCCCGTTCGCCCTCACTGCCCAGACCTCCCACATAGGCCTCCGGGACGACTCCACTTTGAAATCCCGCGCTGATGGATGTCGGGGTCTGCCCCTGGAAGAGAATCACGTCGTAATCCCGACGGAGATCTCCAGCCCGAACCCGTGCGTCCTTGAGCGTGTCGTATGCGAGCTCGTACTGGTCGAAGACCCAGCGCGTCCATCCGGCCTCCATCGGCTCTCGCCAAGACTTGTAAAGAGCGATCCGTGGTGCGTCCTCACCCTGAAGGGCTTCGGGCAACTTAAAAATGAATTCCGGCGTTTCGATCGGCGTGGACTCGATCACGGCAGCCACACCCGGATCCAGATCCTCTACTGCAACGGCCGAAACGTTCATGAGCAATGGCAACGTGTGGGCCGTCACATCGTACGGCCGGCGCGGCGGACCGCCGGGGTACTCGCGCAGATCCGGATAGTGTTGCACCTCGAGGAGCGTCTGGGCGAAGGACGCGTAGGGCTGGTTCATCGGAACCACATACGTGCCTGATGGGAACAACTCGCCATCGGCCTCGAACGCCTGCCAGGCGCGATACACCTCCACGTCGCCCATTCGCAAAATCCGCAGCAGGTAGGCCAGGCCCGTCTCGTTGTCCTGGTCGGCGGGAATGACCCACGCAGTGGGCCACGCGTCCCAACCGTTCACCGCCCGCTCATTGATCCGGTAGAAGTTCTCCAGCCAGTAGGTTCGGTTCTTGGCCGCGTTACTGAGCAGCGCCATCGCCCCCGCGTCCATGTAGTCCACGATGTCCGGGAGACCCCACGCGCCGCCGGTCCATGGATTCGGGTAGTTCACGGAAGAGGTCCCGGCGTCGTACCCTCGTCCGCCCCCGATCCTCGAGGGGGAGATGTTCACAGAGGTTGCGAGGTCCGCCGAGGCAGTCTCCGATAGAATTCGGGCGGCGCCGTGATAGTGCATGTAGGCGCGCGCCGGGCTGAAGCCATCGTAGATTGCGTCGGTCACAACGCCGGGTTTCCCCTCGGCCGCAAGTTCGGCGGCCATCGCCGTACCCAGCATGTTCACAGCAGAGATGATGGCCGGATCGACATTGTGCTCGATAGGATCCAGGTACGGCGGAAAGAAGATGCGAGCACCCGTACTACCCATCTGGTGGATGTCGTGTACGATCTGCGGGTGCCAAGCGTTGTGGGCCCCGAGCACCGTGTGCTGCGTCTCCTTCTGCGTGAACGCGTACCAGTCCCGGTTGTTGTCATGGCCGACATAGTAGTGGTAGAGCCACGGCAGGGCCGAAGCCTCGTACTCGGTGCCGAGCCACTCGTTGTACCAGTCCGCCACCCACTCCGTCCCGTCCGGATTCAGGGAGGGAATGTCCAGCAGGATGACGTTGTCCAGAATTTCGCGGACTCGCTCCTCGTTCGAAGATGCCAACCGATACAGCAACCGCGCGGCAGTCTGCGCCCCGCCGACCTCCGTCGAGTGGATACCGTGCGTGATAAGCACGACGGTGCGCCCAGCCGCGATGAGCTCCTGAAGCTCCTCGTCGCCGGACACCCGGCGAGGATCCGCAAGCCGCATCTGGATGTCGTGAAGCTCGGATAGACGGTTCTGGTTTGCCTCGCTCGTGACGGTCACCATCACGAAGGGCTGGCCCATCGTCGTGAGGCCGAGAGTATCGACCTTCACTCGCTCACTGGTCTGTGCGAGCACCTCGTAGTACGCGGTGAGCTCCGTCCAATTGGCCAGATTCTGCTCAGAACCGATCTCGTAGCCGAAATGGGATTCGGGCGTCGGAACGTCCTGAGCCGAGAGGAGGCCGACGGCGGCCAGCGTGAGGCCCGGACCCGTCAGGACCCTATGCAGCATGCGGTTGCCTCCAACAAGTGTTGAACGAAAGAGCATGGAGATCGTACCCACGAGCAGTGCCCAGGACAACCTTCGGGGGTGCCGCTGCCTGCGGTTAAGGCCATCGTCGTGGCCATCGTCGTGCCATTGTCGTGGTCATGGTCCTGGCCACCGCTACCAGAGAGGGGCCACCTCGCAGACTGATGTGTGAGTAGCGGAGCGGGTAGGTCGCGGTCCTGCTAAAAGCCGGTGGGCATGTCGATGAATTCTTGCAGGAGGTCGAATCGCTCCTCCAAATGAGTTCCCAGCGCCCTCACCCCCCACGTCTCGGTAGCGTAGTGCCCCGCATACAATACGTTTACCCCATACTCCATGGCGTCGTGGTACGAGTGGTGGGGTCCCTCCCCCGTGATCAGCGCATCCAGGCCTTGCCGGGAGGCCTCGGGGATGAGGTTCGCGGCAGCGCCGGTGACCAGCCCCACCCGATAGACGTGCTCCGGTCCGCCCGGGATGAGCCGCACCGGACCACCCACCACCTCTCCGACGTGGTCCACAAGTGCGTCTCGTTCGTAGTCGACCTCACACCACCATCCGATGTCATGCTCCTGATGTCCTCCGAACCGCTCCTTTGGGCTCCAACCGAGCGCCCTGCACAGAACGGCACAGTTGCCCACCTCAGAATGCGCATCCAGAGGCAGGTGCACCGAGTAGAGCGCGACCTTGCCTTCGATCAGGGCTCGGATCTTTCGAAATCGTGGACCCACCATCTTGGTCTCGCCGTTCCAAAAGAGCCCATGATGGACAATCAGGATATCCACCCCCCGGGACACAGCCTCGCGGATCACGGCCTCACTGCCGTCCACGGCCACCGCAGCGCGCTTTACCTCGATGGGTCCCTCCACCTGAAGGCCGTTCTGGGCAGGCGAATAGTCGGGGAACCCCTCGATTGAGAGATACTCGTCCAGATATTGGACCAGCGAATCCGTGTTCACCCTGTCGTCGGGCGGCAATGTGGAAAAGTGCGCATAAAACGGCGATGAGCCCGTGTGTCGCCCCATTTACACAACGTGTAACTCATTGTCACACCATGAGTTGAGTCAATTGTCCACCTCTGTGGATAACTAAAAGGCTGTCGAAGGGGTACAGTGGCCCACGTTGTTGGGCCGCGTTATTGGGACCTCGCCGGTACAACCACTCCGGACCGTGCCATTTTAATCTCTGGGAGGTTGGTGAAGCCCCTTTTCCACGTCCTTCGACTCCGTCTGCCGCCTCTCTTTCGACGTCTCCGGTTCCGTCTGCCGCTCAGCCTTTCCTCCGCCACCAAGCTGCTTCGATTCCGTCTGCCGTTCAGCTCTTCCTCCATCACCGAGCTGCTTCGATTCCGTCTGGCGCTCAGCTTCTCCTGTGCCGCCGAGCTTCGGTTTCGTCTGCTGCTTAGCTTTTGCTCCGCCGCCGGTCTCCGGTCTCTCCGCGGCCGCGGCCTTCATGGCCGACTCGCCGACAGCCACTCGTCCTTGGACCTTGGCACCTTCCTCAACCTGCATCCGCGGAGCCACGATTTCGCCCGCTACCTCGCTGGTCGCTTGGAGCTCGAGGCGGGATTCGGCATGAATTCCACCCGAAACCCGACCGGCGATCACCGCGTCCTGTGTGAAGACGCTCCCGTCCACCAAGCCGTCCTTGCCGACCACCACAGATTTTCCGGCCCGAACACTACCGCGGACCGTACCCTCTATACGTAGAGAACCGTCCGTGTCGGTGTCACCTACCAAAGTCATGCCGACCCCAATGATCGAAATCACGGCCTCAGGAGGGGTGGTAGTGGGGGGGGGCTTCTTCGCCATATCGTTTTTCAAACCTCTATGATTTATGGTTCCCTTACCAACTCGAAAGGATCGACGGCCTCTCCCTCGAACCAGATCTCGAAATGCAAGTGAGGCGCCGTCGATTCACCGGTGGACCCACTCAGCGCGATCACCTCGTTTTTCCGTACTTCCTCGCCGAGTTCGACCGAGGTGTCGGACGCGTGGGCGTACAAGGTCTCGTACCCATTTTCATGATCGATCCGCACGTACTTTCCGTACGTGGGATCCTCGTCAACCTCCATGACTCGACCTGCCCCCGCTGCCCGAATATATGAGCCGGTGGGCGTGGCGATGTCCAAGCCCGGATGCACTCGTCCATCCTCGTCGTACCGGCCTTGCGTCACGAACCCACGCTCGACGAGCGGCCAGCTATCGGGCCGGTCGTCGCGCCCCTCATCACTACCCGACGAGCGGCTGAGGGAACCTGGCGGCGGGAGCCACAGCTCGGAGGGCGCCCCCGAACCATCGGGGGCAAACAGACCTCGAATGTCCGCGTACTGGCGTTCGACGGTAGTGAGCCGTCGACGAAGTCCCGGAATCCGCTCCTGCTCCGCACGCATTAACGCGACCTCCGCCTCGAGCTCGACCATGTGGGAAACACGTGAGGCCATGTATCCCCAGGTCGCGATCATAAACACCACCACCGTACCGAGAACCATGCCGAGGCCGCGGAGCATGCGCAGGCGCTTATACGACATCTCGTAGGTCCGACTCTGGCTGGTGGCAGGCACGACAATGATTCGCAGGACCGGGTCTGTCACGACACGACCTCCGACACTTCTCGGCCCGTGATCAGGTGAAAGACTCGTTCGAAGTCCTCATGGTCGCGGAACGGTACCTCGATCACACCGGAGCCCCCTCTGCGAAGACGGACGCTAGCCTTGGTCGCGAGCGCCGCCCGTAGATCCTCCTCCAGAGCCTGAGTGACAGGATCCCGGGGCCTGAACGCGCGGTTCTTCGATTTCTTCGTTTTCCTGACCGAATTTACCCCAGCATGACGTTCCATCTCACGGACAGACCAACTCTCCTCAACGGCCTTCCGGGCGAGCTCCACCATTTCCTTCTGATCGTCGAGTGCGAGCAGCGCCCTCGCATGTCCACTCGTGAGGGATCCCGCCTCTACAAACTTCCGGACCGACGCCGGCAGCTGGAGAAGGCGGACCATATTCGCCACGGTGGAGCGGCTCTTCCCGACGGAACGCCCGATCCCCGCGTGACTGAGGCCATGTTTGTCCATGAGAATCTGGTACCCCTCCGCCTCTTCCAAGGGGTTCAGGGCCTCGCGCTGGAGGTTTTCCACGAGCGCAAGGACAAGGAGCGTGTCGTCGTCGACTTCCCGGGTGACCGCCGGGACCGCTTTCCAGCCAAGCATCCGGACGGCGCGCAAGCGACGCTCCCCAGCCACCAACTCGTATTTCCCCGGGGCCTTCGGAGCCGGGCGGAGCAAGAGCGGCTGAAGGAGCCCGTTTTCCTCGATCGATTGGGCCAGCTCCGCCAATTCATCGTCCGAGAAGGCTTTTCGGGGTTGTTGCGGGTTCGGCCCGATCGCTTTCACATCGATAAGCTGCGGCTCTCCTCGCGGAGTATCGTCCATATACTCACCGAGCAGAGCGCCGAGCCCCTTGCCGAGACGAGCCTTCTTCAGTGGCGAATTCACTCGCCTATGTCCTCCAAATGAAGGGACGCGGCGCCGCCATCAGGCCTCCGGTCCCCGCCCCGCCATGAGCTCCCTGGCGAGTGCCAGATAACTCTGGGCTCCGTTGGACAGAATGTCGTATCTGAGGATCGGCTGTCCGAACGAGGGGGCCTCGGCCAACCGAACATTTCGCGGAATCGCTGTCTTGTACACCCGGTCGCCGAAGTACTCCCTCGCCTCAGCGGCCACCTGTCTCGCGAGGTTGAGGCGCCCGTCGAACATCGTGAGCAGCACGCCCTCGATTTCAAGTTGCGGATTGAGCGACCGTTGGACCAGCCGTACAGTGTTGAGCAGTTGGCTGAGACCCTCCAGGGCATAGAACTCACATTGGATGGGAATCAATAATGAGTCGGAAGCCGTAAGGGCGTTCAGGGTCAGAAGCCCCAGTGACGGCGGACAGTCCAGGAGGATGAATTCGTAGTCGGACCGGATCGACTCCAACGCTCGGCGAAGAATCGTCTCCCGGCTCAACGCGCCGACGAGTTCGATCTCCGCACCCACCAGATCCCGCGTACTCGCCAGGACGTCAAGAAGGGGGAACTGGACGGACGTACGCACGGCCGCCTTGGCATCCGCTCCACTCAACAGTACGTCATAGATCGTCAGTCGCTCGTCCCCGCTCCTTGAAAGCCCGAGTCCGCTCGAGGCGTTCCCCTGTGGATCCAGATCAACGACCAACGTGCGAGCTTCGGCCACCGCAATAGCGGCGCCCAGGTTGATGGCGGTCGTGGTCTTACCCACACCGCCTTTTTGATTGGCGATGGCGATGACGCGAGACATACAAAAGGAGGCCGTTGGGATGAACCTTCGAGGGTGAAGCCTAAAATAAACGGTGCTCCAACGAGGAGCAAAACGCAAGGACATGGTCCGTGCCTCTTGCCGGTGTGTGATCACTCACCGAAACTCAACCCTAGCGGAGCGATTGTTGCCCCGCCGAAGCTAGAATTACTCCCCCCTCAAATCGACCGGCATGAGCTCTAAATGTCCTCTTTCCCATACGCCAAGCGGGTTACGGCTGCTCATGGTCATAGGCATCATGACCGCTGGCGCCATTGGCTGCGGAGACGGGCCGACCGAGCCGGACCTCAACCCGGACTTCCATGGTGGGAGCCTGGTCGGCCGAGTCGCTGGTGCTGACGAGCATGGCGAATCCCGAGGTGATCGCCGATCTGGTGGCGCTAGGGGCGAAGTTTAGGCTTGCCGTCGAGCCATCGGGACGTTACTCGGAGATCCTCGAGGGGTTTGGGCCATTCAGCAGTACATTCGGTCGGCTGACCGTAGACGGTGCCTACGTGGTTTTCATGCAGGAGTTACCCATCCCCGATGATTCGATGCTCTTGTGGGAGCGCATCGATGACTCCGTCATCTTGGAGGGTGAGAGCGAGTTCGACTTCAACCTCGACGGCACGACCGAACCCGCAATGCTCAGACGGGTGCTGATTCCCAACTAAGCTACGTTTTGAGACTCCGGGCTGATGGGAATGCGCGCGCTGACCGGGGGTGTTTCACGTGAAACACCTTTTCGGGACGCTCGCTTGTCCGCCTCCGGAAAGGCAGAGTGAGTGCCGGAGCCTGTTTCACGTGAAACAGGCCGGCTCAGCTTTTGGCTACCGCCTCCTTCGGTCTGTTCTGACGCCACCGCCGGACCTCGAGAATCAGGCTCTGCAGATCCGCCGGAGACACGCCGGGTATCCGGCCTGCCTGCGCGAGTGAGGAGGGACGCACCCGCGCCAGCTTTTCCCTCGCCTCGGAGGAAAGGCTCAGCATCCCTTCGTAGGGAAGCTCTTGGGGAAGTTCGAAGTCCGCCTGCTTGCGTAGGCTCTGTGCTCGCTCCGCCTCACGCCTGATATATCCCTCGTACTTGATCTCGATCTCGACGGCGGCCAACGCGTCGGCATCCGTGGCGGGGTCGAACACCGCTCCTCCGGCGTTCGCGAGCCCACTCGCGGGCACTTCCGGACGTTTTAAGAGTTCGGACGCGCGGACAGATTGGTGTATCGGGCTACTCCCGCACTCCTGCAGCAGCGGGTTGACGCCCGCGGGTTCGATCACGGTTTCAACGAACCACTTTCGGATGCGCTCCTCTCGCTCCTCGAGCGTGGCCAACGCCTCACTCTGCATCTCAGTCAGGAGACCGATGTCCCTCGCGCGAGGGCCGAGGCGCCGGCTCGTATTGTCCTGTCGAAGAAGGAGCCTGAACTCGGCTCGGGACGTGAATAGGCGGTACGGCTCATCGGTCCCCTTGGTGATCAGGTCGTCGATCAAGACACCGATGTAGGCCTCGTCCCGCTCCAGCACGAACGGCGCCCGCCCGAGGACCCTCAGAGCCGCGTTCGCGCCCGCCATCAGCCCCTGGCCCGCCGCCTCTTCGTATCCGGTCGTCCCATTGATCTGGCCCGCGAAGTAGAGGCCCGGAAAGGCCCTCACCTCCAGCGTGTGCCTCAGTTGGTGGGGCGGGAAGTAGTCGTACTCGATGGCGTACCCGACCCTCGTCACCTCCACACGCTCGAGGCCGGGAATCGTATGGAGGAACTCCACCTGAACGTCGGCAGGCAGCGATGTCGACAGGCCGTTCACATACAGCTCCGTGGTCTCCAACCCCTCCGGTTCCAGGAAGACCTGATGGCGGGGAGCATCCGGAAACCGAATGATCTTGTCCTCGATCGATGGACAATAGCGTGGTCCTCGCCCGGAGATCTCGCCGCCGAAGAGCGCGCTACGGCCCAGGCTACGCTCGACCACCTCACGAAGCCCCGCTCCGGTCCAGGTGATCCAGCAGGGACGCTGCTCCGGAACGCTCTCCCTCACATAGGAAGAAAAACGGAAATCCTGCGGATCGCCGTCTTGCCTCTCGGTGCGAGTGAAGTCCACGCTGCGACCGTCGATGCGGGGAGGCGTGCCGGTCTTGAACCGAGCGATTTCGAGACCTCGTGCCTCCAGCTCCTCGGCCAACTCGATCGAGGGCGCCTCTCCAGCCCGGCCCGCCCCCACACTGGCATCGCCCCCAATATGGATCCGGCCCCGCAGAAACGTGCCGGCCGTCACTACGACCGCCCCTGCGCGGAACTCCAAGCCTCCGCCGGCCCGCACCCCGGCCGCCTGGCCCTCTTCCATGAGCAGGCCCGTCACCATGTCCTGATAGAGGTAAAGGCCGGACACCTCGTCGAGCGCCTTCCGCACACCTCGGGGGTAGAGCCCCCGGTCACACTGGGCCCGGGGACTCCACACCGCTGGCCCTTTCGAGCGGTTCAACATCCGGAACTGAATTCTCGCCGCATCGGTCGCACGGCCCATGATTCCACCTAATGCGTCCACTTCCCGTGCCACCACCCCTTTCGCTATTCCTCCGATCGCAGGGTTGCAGCTCATCTGGCCGACCCGGGCGAGATCGGGGGTGATCAATAATGTTCGAGCCCCGATCCGTGCGGCAGCCGCCGCGGCCTCAGACCCGGCATGGCCACCCCCGACGACGATCACATCGTACTTGCGATCAAGGTTCATGATGTCCGTGGTCGTCCTTCGCTAAATGATCTCGAAATGGGTTGGCAGACTCCCGTCCGACCGAAAGCCATCGACTCCCTCGACCCGAGCACCCAACGGACCAACCTCCAGTTCGGCGGCAAACGCCTCGAGCGTCTCGAGCTCCCCAGCCGCGTGAACTTCGACCGTCCCATCCGGCCGGTTCCGGACGGTGCCCCGCAGGCCGAAAGCCGACGCCCTACGGCGCGCCCACCACCTGAAACCGACACCCTGCACCCGTCCACGGACCCGAAAGCCCCGCTGGTGCCACTCCGACTCGGAATCGCTCATACGCGGTCCACTCCCGAAAACGTTCTTCGTCCACGAGTTTACTTACCAATACAAAACTCGCGAAAGACCCGATCCAGAATCTCGTCGGTCGAAATCAACCCGAGCAACTCCTCCAAAGCCGTCTCTGCCGGCCGAAGCAGCGCAGACGCCACCGCAACCGGCGTCCCCTCATCCAACGCTTCTATGAACGCCACCACCTGATCACGAGCCTTCCGGACCGCCTCGGACTGCCTGTTTCGGGTCAGCGCGGGCACAGACACACCAGTCCGAACGAGCCCCCCATAAACCAGCTCCGGAAGAATCGCCCGAAGGCGTCCCAGCCCGGTCCCGTCGACCACCGACAGATCCACACTCTCGCGCACATTGGCCACATCCACGCCGTCGCCATCCATCAGATCCTGGGACGCTCGATCCCCGGACGCCCGCACCAAGTCGGCCTTGGTTCTGAGTAGAACCGCCGGCACGCCAGCCAGCCCGGCTAAGAATTCTCGCTCGGCCGACCCGAGGTCCGCAGAGGATTCTACACAAAAGAGCACCAGATCCGCGCGGTCGAGATACCGGCGCGCCACCTCTATGCCCAGCTCCTCCACCCGGTCGTGCGAATCGTGGAGCCCGGCTGTATCCACCAGGCGGAACGGGAAACCCCCAATGGAGATGACGGCCTCGAGGGCGTCCCGAGTTGTTCCGGGCACCTCGGTCACGATGGCCCGCTCTTCGCCTAGCAAGGCATTATAGAGACTCGACTTTCCACTGTTCGGTGGACCGGCAAGCACCGTCAGGGCACCTTCCCTCAGGAGCTCACCCTCCGGCGCCGTCTCCAAGAGCTCCTCCAGGGCCTCCCGCAGTGCCGAGGCCGCATCCACGACCCGATCCATCGACACGGGCGCTTCGTCCTCCTCCGGGAAGTCGATGTGATGGGCCAGGTACGCTTCGACCGTGACGAGTTGCTCTCGGAGCTCCGCGATCCTCCGGCTCAGACCTCGCTCCACCTGGAACAGAGCCGCATCGTGCTGCGCCTTACTCCGTCCTTCGATCAAATCGAGCACGGCCTCGGCCTGCACCAAATCCATCTTCCCATGTAGGACCGCGCGGCGGGTGAACTCACCCGGCTCGGCCAGCCGTGCACCCCCCGCGACGCAAGCATCGAGGATCATCCGGGGCACCAGCCAACCGCCGTGGCAGGAGATCTCGACCATGTCCTCACCGGTGTAGCTGTCCGGCCGTGGGAATGCGGTCACGAGCGCCCTGTCCAAGAGGTCTCCGCCCTCGCCCTTCGTGATCGACCGTAGGGTTGCGGTCCGCGGTGGTTGATCAGCGTGATCGGGCGTGAGAGCCCGAAGGATCTTGAAGGCTTCGGGCCCGGACATGCGCACCAGAGCGATCGCGCTCAGCCCGGCGGCCGTAGCCAAGGCCGCGATGGTGTCCACCGCCAGCTCGGGAAGCTGGCTGGAGGTTTCGTCAGTCACCGCTCTTGGCGGGCTGCTTGCCCGGCCCCTTTTCCTTGAGCTTTTTGCGCTCCTTGGCGATCAAATACTGCTGAGGGATCGTCGCCAGATTGGACGTGGTGTAGTAGAGGTTCAAGCCGGAGGCAAATCTGAAGAAGAAGAACACCATCATGATAGGCATGAGCCACATCATCATCTTCATCTGAGGGTTGGGCGGCATGGATCGGGCCTGGATCCACTGCATGAGGAACATCGACAAGCCCATCAGAACCGGGAGGATGTAGAGCGGGTCGGCAGCGGCCAGGTTCGGCATCCACAGAAAGCTCTCCCCCCGCAACTGAATCGTGTTCCGGAACACGAAGAAGAGCGTGATCAGCACGGGCATGGGGAGAAGCATCGGCACACACCCCGCCAAGGGGTTGAAGCCGTGGTCCTTGTACAGCTTCATCATCTCCTTCTGGAGCTTCTCCGGCTGGTCCTTGTACTTCTTCTGGATCTCCTGAAGCAGCGGCTGCACCGCCATGTTCCGCATCTGGGCCCGCATCGCCTTCTGGTTCAGCGGGAAGAGCAGGACTCGCATCAGGACGCCGAAGAGGATGAGCACCCAGCCGTACCCGATGTTCAGATTGAGGTGCATAAAGGTCAGCAGCGCCAAAACGAGCGCCACCACAGGTCGGACGACCGGCCGCATCCAACGATATCCGTACGGATTGGCCTCTTCCAGATCGTTCCCGAACGCGGTCAGGAGGTCGCGGTCCTGCGGCCCCATGAAGAGCCGGTACTCAAGCACCCCGCTGGTGCCCATAGGCTGCGTGACCGTGATCGCCGCTTGGTCATCACCCGGGGCAGGGCTCGCGGTCAGTCCTCCTAGATACTGCTCGCTGCCTTCCAGGCCGGGAACCAACGCAAACATGAAATATTTGCTCTTGAGCGCCGCCCAAACGAGGGGCCCTGCATGGATGCGCTCGGAGTCCACTTGGCTCAACCTCTCGTCGTCGATCCCCTCATTGAGGTGGTTCGTCACGTACCCCATCACTCTCGACTCTTCCCTGTGATCGCTCTCGTTATACGCGAGCCCCGAGCCCATTCCCGTGACCAACTGGGCGCCATCCAAACCCACAACCCGAGTCCGCACCTGTATGACGTACGACGACGGATCGAACGTGTAGGCCGCCTCGAGTGTGAGGGGGGCGGAAGGATGCTGATACCGGAAGGTCAACGTCTGGGGCCCACCCCCCTCGTTGAGTCGCAGTCCGTTCGCCGGTTCGACCTCGAACGGCTCGAAGCCGAGATCGAGTTCGTCCTCGTCAACCCGCAGTTTCATGGCCAACGCACCGTCGCTTTCGGCGACGATCAGCTCCACGTGTTCCCCTTCACGGTCGAACGACTCAAAATCGAGCAACTGCGCAGAAATCAGGCGGGCACCCAACGTACTCCAAACGAACCTGTAAAGCGGGCCCTCGACCACAACCGTGTCTTCAGCGGGGCCGGCGGCGACCGCGGTCCCGAAAACGGAAGGCGGCGCGACCGCTGGCCGCTCCGCAAGGGCATTAGGTTCATCGCCGGCTGATCCCCCGCCGATGACTGCCCCTCCCAGGGGAATGCTCGGTGCACCAGCGACCCCGGCACCATCAAGTTGTCCGGGCTCCTCACCCGCCGGTCCGCTCGCCTCTTCGGGGGGAATGGGCGGAAACAGGATGTTCGTTCCCACAAGAACGAGAATCATCAGTGTAATCGCCATCAGGAACCGTGCTTCTTGCGGCATCTATCTCTTTTCCTCGGATCGCACGTCCCGGGAATACGTGTTCTGTAGACGCGACTCCCCTACAATCGTGTCGCCAAGCCCAACCTCGGGCACAGGGTCATAACCCTGTCCGCCGAATGGATGGCAACGCAGGATTCGCTTGAACGCTAGCCACCCGCCTGAAAGCGCCCCGTGCCGGTCGATGGCGACAGCCGCGAACTCGGAGCACGTGGGCGTGAAGCGGCAGGAGGGCCCCGTAAGAGGAGACACGGCCCGTTGGTAAAAGCGAATGGTCTGGATCAGCCCACGTCCGAACACGGGTCCTCCGTCATCGATCTGAACACAGGTCCTCGGTCACCGATTGAAGCTCATCGCTCAGGGTACGGAACCCGACCCCATAAGCTTCCCGGCGGGCCCTCACCAACACGTCCAACGCCATCCCCTTCTCTTTGAGTCGGGGCAAGACACGAGTTCGGCCGATCTCGCGTAGACGTCGTTTGACACGATTCCGCTCCACGATGGAATGTCGATGTTTGGGGACGATTGTGCCCCAACGGCTGCCTGACCCGGATGAAGACAAAAAGAAGACGTCCAAGCTGGGCGTCTTCTTCCTCGATCCGTCCCTGAGGAGGGATCGAATGTCTCGCGCCTTGTGAATCCGCCCCGAGCGAGGCAAGCGGAATCCTCCTCCTCCCTGGCCCGTCCCCACAGCCGAGTGGGCTGCCGCCATTCGACTATTTCGAGCCGATTTTCACCACGAGGCGAGCGCGTCCCCGAGCCCGCCGCCTCGCAAGGATCTTTCTCCCACCGCGAGTCTTCATGCGTTCTCGGAAACCGTGTTTGTTCACGCGCTTCCGATTCCGTGGTCTGTATGTGGGCTTCATTACGTTTTTGGTGCCCTTCAACAACCTTTGGGGTCGTCGTCCCGTGGCCACGTCGTACAGGCCGCGCAGCGATGCAGCATGATAACATATCCGAGTGTGCGAGCGCAGGTCAAGGTCAGCGACCCCGCCGAGGACGTTACGCATCAGGAGGAAAAATTGACTTTTAGAGAATCGGAATCTACGGTGCTGAGCCCCCGCTTTCCGCCTACGCCAGCGAGCGTCAACGTCCACCTTTGGAGCGCATGGAGTTTACGGCTGACGAGCTCTGGTCTCGGGTTCTCGAGGCAACCCGTGATCGGCTTCAAGGACAGACATACCGGACGTGGCTCGCCGGCACTGTGGCGGTGGGCGTCACCGACTCGGAGATACTGGTCGAGGTGCCGAGCCAATTCCATGTCGAATGGATCGGCGATCGGTACGGACCGCTGCTGAGGGACGTGATTCAGCAGATCCTGGGTCGCCCCCTGGCCCTTACGTTCCGTTGCGCCGACCCGGCGGTGGCACCGCCGATCCCCACCATCGAGGTCACGGCCCAACCATTCGGAGCCGCCCCGCAGGCGACGGCCGCGGACCGTGCCGGACCTCCCGCGACCTTGAACCCGCGATATGTGTTCGAGCGATTCGTTGTAGGGAACAACAATCAGCTTGCCGCGGCCGCATGCCACGCGGTCGCCGACAAGCCGGCGCTCACTTATAACCCGCTTTTCCTCTATGGTGGTGTGGGTCTCGGAAAAACTCACCTCATGCACGCGATCGGGAACGCGGTGCTTCAGGCCGACCCCGCTGCGCGCGTTGCCTACGTGCCGAGTGAACAATTCACGAACGACATGGTCACAGCCATCCAGCAGGGAACAACCGCCGACTTCCGCCGGCGATACCGGCAGATGGACCTCCTGCTCGTCGACGATATCCATTTCCTCAAAGGCAAGGAGCGTACCCAGGAGGAGTTCTTTCATACGTTCAACGCCCTCTATGATGCGCGGAAGCAGATCGTCCTTACGAGTGATCGGCCGCCCAAGGAGATTCCCGGGCTCGAGGAACGGCTCATTTCGAGGTTCGAGTGGGGATTGGTCGCAGACATCAAGTCACCCGACTACGAAACCCGGGTCGCGATCCTGCGCAAGAAGGCCGATGACGATGGGCTCATGGTCTCTCACGACGTGATGGACTACATCGCACAGGCCTGTACGTCCTCCGTGCGGGAACTCGAGGGCGCGCTCATTAAATTGTTAGCGTATTCGTCCATCACCAATCAGGAAATCTCCGTAGATTTGGCGCGCAAGGCGCTTCATGGCAGTTACGTGACCGCCTCGGGAAACGCCGGCTCTGTGTTGACTCCCGAGCGTATCCGGAAATTGGTTGCGGATCGTTGGCAGGTTCGCGAAGAGGCTCTCAGTTCGAAGCGGAGGACCAAGGACTTGACGGTCCCTCGCCAGGTCGCCATGTACCTAATCAGAGATCTGTTGGACTACCCTCTAGCTCATATCGGCCGGCTATTCGGGGGCCGGGATCACTCAACGGTTATTCACTCGATTCGTAAAGTTGATGATGCGATGAGCACGGACGACGAGTTCCGCCGATCGGTCGAGGCAGTACGCGCCGAAATTGAAAGAGGATTCTGAGGGTGGCGGCAGAGGCATCATAAAAAGGGTGTGAATCGGTGAGATAGGGTATCCGAGTTGTGGAAAAGTGTGGCGAGAATCTGTGGGAATTTCTACGACTTTCAACATCCTCAGGAAGAAAGGGGGGTATTCCCGGTTTTCCACAACTGAAAGAATGACTAAATCCGTTGTATACCCACTGGTGAAAGTTGATTTCTGAACACTTTCACGCTCACTACTACTACTAAGTTTTTTATATTTAATCAGGTTTCTATATCTAGATACTGTTCATAAACCCGGCGTACCCCGACGCCGCTGGAGGTTCGATGAATTGCTTGATCACTCGGCAGAATCTGCATAAGGGACTTGTTGCCGTTTCTGCGAGTATCCCGACCAAGACAACTCTTCCCGTTCTTTCGAATATCCTTTTCGAGGCCGGGCAGGATGGGATACGGATGAGTGGTACTGATCTGGACGTTGCGGTTCGTGTGTGGGTTCCTGCCGAGGTGAAGGAGCAGGGGAGTATTACCGCTCCTGGAAAAAAACTCCAGGAGATTGTGAGAGAATTACCGGATCAGCCCGTAGAGTTGAGTACTCGGGGTGATCAGATCGAGTTGAGGTGCGGAAAAAGCCATTTTAAACTTAATGGTCTTCCGAGTGACTCGTTTCCCACGTTACCAGAGGTGGACTTCGAGCAGGGATGGAGTGTAAAGGGGGCAGACCTCCATGGTTTAATCAAGAATACGTCATTTGCAGTTTCTTCTGAGGAGAGCCGACCAATCCTCAATGGTGTGCTCTGGGAGTTGAGGGATGGGCATATGCGGATGGTTGCGACCAATGGGCATCGTCTAGCAAGGAAGGGTGTTGCTGCAGGATCGTCCAGCGCTCCCAGTGCAGATTTTATTGTCCCCCCGGTAGCGCTTCAGCAGGTTCAGCGGCTTTTTGAGAGCGAGGAGAACCTCCAGGTCGCCAAGAGTGGCAATCATCTTGGATTTCGAGCAGATGGCACCGAGGTCTATACGAGGCTCATCGAAGGGACGTATCCCAACTATGAACAAGTGATTCCAAAGGACAACGATAAATTTGCCATAGTTGACAAGGCTGCTTTTGCCTCCGCAGTTCGCCGTATGGCAGTGGTTGCAAGTGACCAGACGCACCGGATCCGCATGGCTTTCGAATCTGATCGTGTCCATCTGACGGTCCTCACGCCGGATCTCGGAGAGGGAGAGGATGAGCTGGAGTTGACGTATGAAGGCGAGGGAATCGAGATCGGATTTAATGCGGCGTATCTACTCGAGGTGCTGAAATACATGTCTACGGACGAAATAAAAATCACCTTGAAAGCTCCTGAGCGGGCTGCGACAATCGAGCCGGTCCCAGCCGAGGGCGAAGAGGCGGAGGATTACCTTTGTCTGGTGATGCCACTCCGGTTACTCGACTGAATGGGCGGGAATAGTGACTCCTCTCCCTCGAGCGTGTTCTTTGGAGCCGAACACCGCCCGCCCGGGCGTTGCGGGGCTTTGGCAGGTAGGTGGGTAAGCACTTTTGCTCGGCTTCGCCGAGAGCGAAGCGCTGGCCGGAGCGGGATCGTGAACCCCTCTTCCACCCTCTTGCAAAAAACGGAGGGGCCTCAGACGCCGATCCCGGGCGGTCGCGAGGCTCCGCCCCTCGCTTCCTTTGCCGCCGCAAGAAGCTCCAGGCCCGTAAACGCCGCGAGTAGAGGTACCCCGAGCTCATCCAGCTTTGCACGCCCACCCTCTTCTCGATCCACCAGGCAAATCACGCCGGCAATGGTCGCTCCGTGCTCCCGAACCGCTTCGATGGCCCGAATCACGCTCGCACCGCTCGTCACCGCATCCTCGACGATGACCACGCGGGCATTGGTGGGTAGGCCCCCCTCGATCTGCCGTCCGGTCCCATGGCCCTTCGGTTCCTTACGAACCGTGAAGCCATCGAGTACCCTGCTGCGTGTGGTGCTGTGATGCGTGATCGCATACGTAACGGGGTCGGCGCCAAGGGTCAGCCCTCCGACGTGTGTCACATCCCATCCCGCTTCTTCGATCAGGTCGTAGGCGATCTTACCGGTGAGCCTTTGCCCCTCGGCCGTCATGGTCGTTTGTCGCGCGTCGATGTAATACGGCGAATTGGCTCCGCTCGAGAGTGTAAAGTCGCCGAGGCGTACCGAGCGCTCCAAAAGTAGGTTCTTCAGGCGTTGGCGATCATCCATCGGCTGGTTCATCCGGCTATGTCCATCATTAAACAGACCTTCAGGGTTTGGGCGCTTCGAGGTCTTCGAACCCCTCCCGGACCTCCTTCGGAACCCGTATCGGACGGCCGTCCCCCCCGATCCAGACGGCCACGACGCGAGCTCGCGCCACCGGTGTCGAGTCGGACTCTCCCCCTCGGGGATCCCGACGGGCTTCCTGAAGGAAGACCAAACTCGTGCGCCGGAACCCCTCCGTCCAGGTTCTGATCCGCAGGCGGTCTCCAAGAAGAACCTCGCTCAGATAGTCCACCTCAATGCGCACAACATGGATCGCCCACCCGCGTTGCGCGAGCTCGTCGTAGGTGAAGCCGCAGCCCGCCATAGCCTCGAAGCGGGCCTGCTCGAAATAGTTGAGATGCACGGCATGGTTGACGTGCCCGAAGGAGTCCAGCTCGTAGGCGCGGGCGTCGATTACCGTTTCGGCGACGCTCAGGATGTTTTGCCGGCTCCGCCCCCTTGCTCGGACCGCTGTCTCTTCTGGTCCCCAACGGCGGTGATCGCGTCGACCACCCCCGTGACGGCGCCGTCTGCGTTCCGGAGGGGCGTCGAGATCACTTCGACCGGCAGAACTTTGCCGTCCTTGTCGATGAGCGGCGCCCTGTACCGAGTACGTTTCTTCTCTCGCCGAGCAGTCATCCGCTTTTCCTGTCCCTTCCAATTCTTAATGTCGAATAGCAGCTCCTGGGCCTGCTTTCCGTCCAGATCCTCGGGGCGGTGCCCCGTGAGGTCGGTGATGCGGGGGTTCACGTACTCGATGCGGTCGTTCAGGTCGGTGATAATCAAGCCCTCTCGCAGTGATTCAACCACCGAGCGGAAGCGAGTTTCAGAATCGAGTAGCGAACGCTCGGCGTCCCGCTCCTTCCCGCGTGCCCTGTCCTGGACCGTAACGGATACACCCGTCGCCGAGGGACTGATAAACACGTCGAGCCAGGGTCCGTCGCGTTCCAGCTGGCGGCGGAGCCGAGCCGGCCCACCGCCACGCATCGCCTTACGAACCTCGGCCACGATCGACCTGTCCTTGACGCCCTTCATCGATTCCTCCAGAGCACGGCCTACGAGGGCGTTGCCGTCTACCCCGCGGTCGTCGAGCCACTGAAGGACGGTCGGGTTGAGGAACGTGAAACAGAGCTTCTCATCAAGATGGATGAAACCATCGACCTTACTGGTCGCCGCAGATGGAAGCGCCGCGGCCTCCTGGGGCTCCTCAGCGCTCGGGGTCCCTCTGGCTCTGCCGGCCTCAACGATGAGCGACATGCGGTCTCCAATGGACGCGGCAAAGTGCCGCTCGCTCAGCGTCCAGGGGCGATGTTCATGATGGGCGAGGACGAGCACGCCGACCACTTTCCCGCGATCCCGGATGGGGACATCCAAGCGACTCGCGGCGTCAGGCTCGACGCTCCCCTGGCCCAACAGGGTAGGGGCATCAGGGTCATCCTTGACGTCCGAGGTGACCCTCACCCGGACCTGGTCGAGCGCCCGGAGATACGGCCCTGTTTGCGGGACCCGGACCTCTGGTGTCGAATTTTCCTGTCTTGACGTCGCGTAGCTCAGATGCTCGAGCATCCACTTGGTCCGGGATTCATTGAGGGACCAAAGCTCCCATCGGTCGGGCCTTAACGCGCCGGCCACGAGCTCTGCGACCCCGCGTAGCACTGATGTTTCGTCTGCCTCGGGTCCGCCG
>Ga0209988_10000904_pt1 | contig 19024 bp, 18 predicted proteins | sample N075metaG_FD_183115 | JGI IMG/M metagenome (GOLD analysis project Ga0209988, IMG submission 183115) | Deep subsurface microbial communities from Kermadec Trench to uncover new lineages of life (NeLLi) - N075 metaG (SPAdes) (version 2) | ecosystem: Environmental > Aquatic > Marine > Ocean trench... | reverse complement strand
CGCCGCACTGCCAAAGCCGCTGGCTTGTATGTCCAGGGTCTCCAACATGTTCAGCATTTGCACCAGCAGTACGCCGCCGGATGACGGTGGCGGCATGGACACAATGTCAAATCCGCGATAGGTCCCTCGTATGGGTTCACGCCATACGGAGCGATAAGTTGCCAGATCCTGGTGCGAAATCAGCCCTTCGTTGCGCGTCATTTCGGCGACGATCAAGTCCGCCGTCTTGCCGGTGTAAAAACCATCACGGCCATATTTTTTTATACGCTTTAGTGTTGCTGCCAGGTCAGTTTGTTTGAAGACTTCACCCACAAGCCAGGGCTTACCGGAATTACTGTATACATCCATACTGGCGGCATAGGGCGCAAAGCTTTTCAACCGCCGCGACAATTGTCCGGCAAGGTCTCGATCCAAGGCAAAACCGTTTTCAGCCAGATCAATGGCCGGTTGAATCACCGCTGTACGATTCAGGGTGCCATATTTTTCTAACACCGCCAGCAAACCATCGACCGTACCAGGCACACCCACGGCCAGGTGGGATTGGGTCGACAGACCCTTGATCACAGATCCTTTCTTATCGAGGAACATGTCTTTACTCGCCAACAACGGCGCCCGCTCGCGGTGATCATTCGTCGTCACCGTACCATCTGCAAGGTGAATGACCATGAAACCACCACCACCAAGATTACCCGCAGACGGATAGGTCACTGCCAGGGCAAAACCAACCGCAACGGCAGCGTCTATGGCATTACCGCCTGCTGCCAATATATCTGCACCGACTTGAGACGCGAGCACCGAGCGGCTTGCCACCATGCCGCCGGTGCTGAACTGCGGCGCTTCTGAGGCTGCCATCACCGATACCGGATTGATGCTCAAAATAACAATGAGCATGGCGTACACAACAGACTTCATGAAACTCCTCAGGCTACGTATAGTCGATTCCATGTGGCGATTGTGACTAAAGGCGGGTAACCCAGCAAGCATGGCAGCATTTAAACTCAGTAAGAAAACAGACCTCGCTCGTCTGCGGCGCATCGCACTGGCCGCCCAGGGTCTGTTGCAAACGTCTCCCTTTGGCCGGGGTATGTCTGGCGCTCGTAAAGCCATCGCCCATATTGGTTACGTGCAGATTGATACGATTTCAGTTATAGCGCGGGCTCACCACCACGTATTGCGCACCCGAGTACCAAACTTTGACCTGGCAATGACCAATCGACTGCTCAAAGACCGCAGCATTTTCGAGTACTGGTCACACGCGGCGGCTTTCCTGCCTATGCAGGACTATCGATTTTCTCTGCCGTACAAGCACTCGCTGAAGAGCGGCACGGTGCATTGGTTTCGCAATCCAGATCGCAAACTCATGTCGGACTTATATCGACGCATCGAAATCGAAGGGCCGTTGCGCTCTCGAGACGTTGAAGAAGCCAAGGGTAACTCCGCCGGCTGGTGGGATTGGAAACCGGCTAAACGCGCTCTGGAACAACTCTACATGGAGGGAGATCTGATGGTCAGCGCGCGGGACGGGTTCCAAAAAACGTATGACCTGAGCGAACGCGTGCTGCCAACTGATATTGATCAGAGCATGCCCACAGCAAACGAGTTCGCGGAACATATACTGGCCCAACAATTGCGCTGTCATGGTTTCGTCAGCCTCAAAGGCATTACCTACCAGCGCCGCAACAGCGCACTACGAGCGACAGTAAAAAAGCTTGTCGCTGACAAACTCAGCCGTGGTATCTACGACCAGATCACCCTTGCCGGCGCAGACCAGTTTATCTGTAACGCTGGTTTGCTAGATCAAGCAACCCCACGCGCAGGTGACCGCATGCGCATCCTTTCTCCGTTCGACAACGTGGTCATCCAACGACAGCGGCTGAAATCTATTTTCGACTTCGACTACCAGATTGAATGTTATGTACCCGAGGCTAAACGCAAATACGGGTATTTTTGCCTGCCATTAGTGTATCGAGATCAATTCGTCGGCAGGGTCGATTGCAAAGCCCACCGTAAAATCAAACACCTGGAATTCAAGGCGTTGCATTTCGACGAGCATTCATTTGACGAACAGATCCTGGTGGGCGCTTTTGCAGATGCCGCCGCTGAGTTCAGTGCCTTTCAAGACTGCGACTCCATGACATTGACGGCGGTCCAGCCTGCTCATCTTATACAACAACTGAAGGCAGCCTTGGCAGATAGATCAGTCCCTTAAACCCTCGAAGTGATCTCAATCTCGCCGCCGTGCTGACTGCGGAGCCACAATCTGCCATCGCGTTCGAACAGCATCAGCCCATCCAGATACTCAACCTTCGGACCATCCAGCGATTCCAAGCCGACGCCATGGCGCACGGTATACACGGTCATGTCGTGGGTAACGCAAAGATCCAACTGTGGCCCTTCGCTGGCTTCACTTAGCTTGCCCTTCAGCGCACGCAAAACCATCTGCACAGCGAGCTCCGCTGGCATCATTGCATCGATGGGCACATTACCGGCAAACCACTGAGACACATAGTCCGCGAGGCCATCAGCCTGGCTCAGCCCCTTCCACATTTTCTGTTGATCCAGCGCATAAAAGACACCCAGCGCTTCCACCGGCCGGGTGCGTCCGCCATCTCCACCACCGGCTTGATGCGCCTTTATGACCAACTGAGCTGTTTCCATGCAACGCTCCGGTGGACTCGCGTAGCCGCGCAGGCGTAACTCTTTCGGCAACGCAAGGCCCAGTTGACGGCATAGGTCCCGGCCATGGTCGGTCAATGGATTCAACAAGTCGTGGATACCCGGCTCAAATGTTCGCGCAGAATGACGCAACAGCAGAACCGCGCGTTGCACGCCAGAGGCGTAAACTTCATTGACTAAAGCCGCCGTTGCCTGCCCGTAATGGTTGCTTTGTGTCATGTTCTATTCGTTTCGCAAGTTAGTTTTCAAGGATCGACCTGTACTACTATCCTTGCATACAGCGAACGCTTAAAGGCCTAGAAATGGGACGACTAGACGACAGAGTAGCAGTGGTAACCGGAGCCGGTCGAGGCATTGGCAAGGAAATCGCATTGTTGATGGCACGAGAAGGCGCCAAGGTCGTCGTCAACGATCTAGGCGGACATACCGATGGCACAGGCACCACCAATATCGCCGAAGAAGTGGTGGAAGAGATCCGCGCGATGGGTGGTGAAGCGGTGGCCAACACCGAGTCGGTCGCCGAGGTCGCCGGAGGTGAATCCATGGTGAAATCTGCCCTCGATGCGTTTGGGGGCATGGACATACTGGTCAACAACGCCGGTATTTTGAGAGATAAAACCATCTTCAATATGCAAGAGGCTGACTGGGACGCGGTCATGGCAGTGCATTTGAAAGGCCACTATTGCTGTTCGCGCCCGTTTGCAAAATATATACGCGAAAACAACCACACTGGTGCCCGAATAATCAATTTTTCCAGCGTTTCCGGCCTCTACGGCAACTTTGGCCAGGCGAACTACGGGGCCGCCAAAGCCGGCATCGCCGGCTTCTCGCGAGTGCTGGCTCTGGAGCTTGCAAAGTATGCCTGCACCGTCAACACAATCTCTCCCGGTGCACTGACCCGCATGACAATACCGTTACGCGAAAATCGAGGCGAAAAAGTCGAAGATGAAGATCTGGCAGCAGGCGGACCGCAGCATATTGCACCGATTGTTGTGTGGCTGGCAGCACCCGAATCCGCCGGCATCACCGCGGAGATTTTCCATACCGGGCGCGGTGGCGTCGGCATCATGCAACAACCCCGGGTAATCAAACAGTTTAAGAAAACCAATGGCACCTGGACCCAGGACGAACTTGATCTGGCGGTACCCCAACTCATCGAGGCAAAGGCGGCGAACATGCAGGCTGCTGACGAAAGCGGATCTGTGATTACGATCTGAGTTGTACAGCCACGATGAATAGCGCTTGCCACCAAAGCCCTAATCTCGCTGCCGCTATCAAATTCGAAACACGCTAAGCTGCAAACTTGAAACTCTGGAGGCAAACACCAAGCAACGCGACATGAACCCATCTCCAAACTCTAATCGCCTGTCTGGTTGGACCGTATTCAACTATTCGGTGATGTATTGGCCGATCTCCATGGCTTTGTTGCCGGTGGGTGTTTACGTTCAGCCCTACTACGCTGAACTGGGTGTGAGCCTGTACGCCATGGCGGCCATCATTTTGCTCGCACGGATATCCGATGTTGTCACCGACCCGTTGATCGGCGTGTTGAGCGATCGAACCAAGAGTTCGTTAGGACGCCGCAAACCCTGGTTGCTCTGGGGTACACCGTTGATGATGATATCCATCTACATGCTGTTCGTACCTGGCGATAACCCGTCTTTGCTGTATTTCGGCTTCTGGTCGGTAATGATGTATCTGGCCTTCACCATCGTCGACCTGCCGTACTACGCCTGGGGCGCTGAACTCACAACAGACTACGACGAACGCACACGGGTGACGACCCGGCGCGAACAATTTCACTTCATCGGCACCCTCAGCGCGGTCACCATTCCGCTGATCGCGGCGACCGCGTTGTACATCGCCGCCACAGACTTCACGACGGTCAATGATTTCTTCAACTCCTTCAACCAAGACTTCCGGGACATCATGGCCTCTCGGGCCGGTAACCCGAAAGTTATCCTCAACTGGCTGGCGATATTCATTCTGATCGCCCTGCCGCTAACAGTTTTGATAGCGGTGATATTCGTCGATGAACCTGAGCAGAAGGTTATCCCGAGGCGCAAACCCACGTTGAAAGAGAGCATCTCTGTGGTGCGGCGTAACGGCCCCTTTATCCGTTTGATTGTTTGTTACACCTTCAGCGTTACCGGCTCAGCCATGACGGGCGCGCTTTCGTACTTTTTTGTCAAGCACGTCATTCAAGCTGGCGAGCTTTATCCGATCTATTTGCTGGTTTACTACATGGCCTCGGTGCTGGGGCTACCTTTGTGGATGCGCTTGTCGGCACGTATCGGTAAACACCGGGCTTACATCGTAGCGATTTTCTGGTTCTCCATCTGGGCGTCGTTCATCCCGTTCATTCCTTCGGGGTGGTTTTCGGTGTTCCTTATTGTCATGGTTTTCAAAGGTTCCGCAGTCGGCGCATTGCTTGCCATGCCAGCCTCAATGGCGGCAGATGCGGTAGACATCGATTCGGCCCGCACCGGTCAACAACGCGCCGGACTCTACTTTTCAGTGTGGGGCATGACCAAAAAAGGCGGCGCGGCACTCGGTGGGGCTATCGCCCTGGCGGGCGTGGGATTTTTCGGCTTCGATCCCCAGGCAGATCCAAGCTTAGGTGGCACGCTCGCTGGCAACAGCACCAATTCTCTGTTGTGGGTAGCCTTGCTCTACGCGATCGTCCCGGCGGCGTTCAAAATCGCCTCGCTACCCTTCATCTGGCACTACCCTCTTACCGAAGTTCGTCAACGAAGAATTCGCGAGCGCATCGAGCGGCGAGGTGTAGCCGTGCAGTCCCGTAGCGGTAACACGGCCACCTGACCCAACACCAGCGATCAGACCAATCTTTCCGCGAGGCCATCACCAAGGCACTTAAAAATACGCGAAAGCTGCTCACTGTCACGCACTTCAGGCCGCGCCACCAGCCACACATCGATATCCACCGCTTGATCTGCGGCGATTACAGAGACCCAATCCGGCTCCCCTCGAGCCATCCATAAGGGAAAGGCAGCCACCCCGCATCCGGCCTGAACTGCAGCACGCTGGCAGGACATGGAATCGCTACGCAGCACAATCTGACTGTTATCAATCTTCAGTCCGCGCTGTGCTGCACCCCGGGTTATATAATCCCGCGTCAAACCCTCAACGAAGCGGTGTGCGGAAGCACTTGCCCTGGTCAGCATGCCGAACTCCGCAACGTAATCCCGGTGAGCGAACACACCTATCTGTAAAACGCCCACCTTCTTGCACAGCAGTTCCTGCTGTTCTGGCCGTACATGCCGCAGGGCAATATCTGCATCTCGCTCCAGCAGGTTGAGCAGGTCATCGGTAACCACGATGTCTATGGTCATTGAAGTTTGAGCGCAGGCGCTTAGTTCAGACATCATGACATCGGGTAGCAGGCCGGCGAGTAATTCAGCAACAGATATGCGTACGCGTTGTACAGGTTGCTCACGCATGGTGTCTGAGGCGGCTTGAAAAGCCAGTGCACTTTTGTGCATCACCCGCGCAGCCTGATCCAAACAGGTACCGGCATCGTTGAGCACCAAGCCTTGAGTGGTGCGACTGAAAAGCATCATACCCAGTGAGTCTTCGAGATTTTGAATATGCCGCGCTGCAGTGGGATGGGCGATACCGAGGCTGCGAGCACCCCCGGCCAGACTACCTTCCCGAGCCACAGCGACAAAGGTCCGCACCAGATTCCAATCAAGATCAAAGGCGGGATGTCCATCCATACAAAAGCACTCCACAAATAAACCCCACGAGCTACTGCCCGCATACCAGTGCTTAACCCTGCATATTTTTGCAATCCATGTTCTACGTTACTTATCTTCCCTGATTGCGACATTAACGTTACCTTAGGTAACACTATTATGAAAGATAAAATAACCAACGACTAAACACCCCATTGATCGCTCCATTTAAACTGCTTACAGGATTTACCATGAAAACAATCGTACTGATCACTACCGCTACCGCCCTGCTCGCCTTTACCGCCCTTGCGCAAGCACGTACAAGCTCTGACGCCGAAATGCGCGGCTACGACAATTGCGTCGCCGCTGCCAAAAAGGAAAGTAATGGTTTGATTACCGGCACCAGCTATCTAATCGATAAGGTCCCCGGCAGCACACTTTATTACGTCAACGCTACCCGTTGGGAAGACGGCGAGCGCAAGTATGTGCGCATAGCGTGCGAAACTGCCTCGCGAGGCCACAACCTGGTTTCCAGCGTGATAGAAGATGGTCGTTTCACCAATGTGGACACCCGCGTAACCGTGGAGATAGCACAGCACTAAGCATCTCAAGCAACGAGATGTGCGTGAAAATGCCGGGCAAACACCCGGCATTTTTTTGCCGTATTGACTAACTGACCGATTTGGTTATTCTAGTCATTATGACTTTCAACTATAATGAAATTCAGCGCGTTCTTGAAAGCTTTGTTCGCCCGACAGCAGAGCTAAAGCAGGCACAAAAGCGTGAACGAATATTGAATGCCGCGACCAATCTGTTTGTCATACACGGGTACCGTAAAACCAGCGTCGATGACGTTGCATATGCAGCAGGCGTAGCGAAGGGAACGGTTTATCTCTATTACAACAACAAAGCCGAACTGCTTTTCCATGCCATCGCGCTGGAAAAACTGCGTTACTTATCTGCGTTTAAACCCCTTTTCGACCCATCCATGTCCGCTTTGGATCGCCTGCGAGGATTCATTTCCCTCGCCATCACCTGGACTCATAAACTGCCGTTGCTGGCAAAATTCAGCAGTGGCGACCATGAACTCGAACATGTGCTGCTCGAAGTTGATTCCCACTTGTTAGAGCAGGTAAACGAAATGCAGGTCAGTTTTATCACCCATTTGATCGACGACGCGACTGAACGGACGCTCGCACCGCCAGCATTGCATCAACGCGCGGCAGCGCTACTTGATTTACTGTTCGCCTTAGTTACCGGCGGGCGTATGACTCAAATAGGCATGACACCTGAAGCCTATGCGCAACTCATGGCCGATGTTCTTGTTCAGGGCATTGCCTACCAGCCGCACGAAGTCATGGCACCTCAACTACTCGATCAAAGGAGCTGATATGCGAGCAAATCTTGACTTTTGCGCGAAGTGTCTGGGAAAAATCTCTTTAGGCCTCCTCATCCTCGGGTCCTACGTATCCCTAAACGCTGATGAACCACTTGAATTCGACCCGCTGGACCTGGTAACCCGGTCCATAGACCTGACCCGCGGCCTGTCGTCATATGCCGAAATGACCATGCTGATCAAGCGCCCCACCTGGGAACGCCGCTCTGCCATGGTGGCGTGGACCCGGGGTCGGGATCATTCGTTAATACGCTTTACCGCACCGGCCAAAGACGCCGGCAATGCCTTGCTCAAAAAAGAAGAAAAAATGTGGACCTTCAGCCCAAAACTCAATCGCAGCATCCGTCTGCCGAGCAGCATGATGTCCCAGAGTTGGGCGGGATCGGATTTCAGTTACGACGATTTGTCGCGCACCGATAAGTATTTGCGTTACTACGACTTCGAACTCATCGAAACCAGCACTCACGAGGGCATGCTGTTGTACACCATCGACGCCATACCTCACGACGATGCACCGGTGGTGTGGGGCAAGGAGCGCATGGTCATCCGCGAAGATGCCGTGATGCTTGAACTGGTGTATTACGACCAGGACATGGTGCCATTGAAAAAAATGGAAAGCCTGACCATAGGGGAACTTGGCGGGCGAACCATGGCCACACGCATGCGTATGGGAGACCTGGACACTCCGGAGTCATATACCGAGGTCAGCTACCAAGTAATGGATTTCGGCGTAGAACTGGAAGATCGGTTATTCACAGTATTTTCCCTGCAGTCAGGACGAACCCGCTGATGTCCGAGTCTGCATTGCCGGCAGACATCATACTTGGGCGCGAACTCGCTCACGGCCTCACCTGGCCCATGGCATGGCGCAACTTGTGGCGCAATCGCCGGCGCACCTGGTTAACAGCCGGTGGAATCGCCTTCGCGACTTTGTTAGTCACCATGAGCATGGCGCTGCAAGCTGGCAGCTACGAGACCATGATAAAAAATGCCACCGGTCTATTCATGGGCCACGCACAGATCAGTCGGACCGACTACATTGAAGACGGCAAGCTGGAACAGACTATTGGTAACGCCACCGAACTGATTCGCAAAATTTCAAAACTACCTGGGGTACTGGTTACACCACGAGTTCAATCCTTTGTGCTGGCGTCCGTTGGCGAGCGCTCCTACGGCGGGCTCATTCTCGGTGTTGATTTTGCCGCCGAGCAACGCGCACTGAATTTTTTCGACCGGCTGACCTCGGGCACCCTACCGGTGGACGAAAACGAAGTGCTCGTGGGCGAAGCCATGGCACGTAACCTGGGCGCCAAGTTAGGGGACGAATTTGTGGTGTTGGGCACGGCAAAAGAAGGCGGTATCGCTGCATTGGCGCTCAGGATTTCCGGCCTGTTCAACTCAGGACAAGTCGAGTTTGACCGGGCGTTTATGTTTACCCATCTTGCCACCATGCAAAATGGCTTTGCGTTGGGCGACGAAGTACACACTATCGTCATGCAGTTTAATGATGCAGACAGTGTCATCGAACGCACCGCCGAAATTGGCCGCCAACTACCAACCGGACTCGTAGCCAGAACCTGGCACGAGACACTACCCGAGGTGGTGCAGGCCATCGCGTTGGATCGGGCCAGCGCGCAGATCATGTACGGCATGATTCTGGTGCTGGTGACGTTTAGCGTGGTGAATACATTCATCATGATCGTTTTCGAACGTACTCGAGAATTCGGCATGCTGCTGGCGCTGGGTATGCGTCCGTGGAGAATCATCCGTCAAGTTCAACTGGAGGCAATGCTGGTGTGGTTGGTGGGCGCCATCATGGGGCTGGTGTTGTCGTCAATGATTGTTGGTTATGTTGCTGCAGTCGGCATTCCCCTGTCGGGATTAGAAGAATTGGCTGCTCAGTTCCATATGGATGACCGCCTGTACCCGGCGTTTTCACTGGACAGTCTGCTGACCGCACCTATGGTGCTTTTAGTCAGTACGCAAATCGCAGCTTTTGTTGCGACTTTGCAAATCCGTCATTTGCGACCGGTGGAGGCTTTAAGGGCCGAATGATGCACGTCGCTGACCCAAAAGATGACCTGCCGATTTCCGGCGACCACCCAGGCGCTCTAGAATTCAGAGCCCGAAAACCCATGGGAGCCGGGATCTGGATGCGACTTCTGTCCATTTCTTGGCGCAACCTGTGGCGCAATCGACGCCGTACCTGGCTAACCGTCTGCGGTATTGCTTTTTCGGTTTGGTTACTTGTATTCGCCCGTTCCATTCAGGACGGCACGTTCGAGCTGATGGTCGACAACGGGGCTCGTATGCTGCCCGGACATGTACAAATCCAACACCCGGAATATGAAGCATCTCCGCGTATGGAATACACCTTCAGCGCATCACCCGCGATCGATCGTTTGCGCGGCACCGGGGACTTTGAGTACATCAGCGCCCGCGCCCAGGGATTTGCGCTGGTGTCAGTAGATGAAAAGAGTTTTGGCGCACAAATCATCGGGCTCGAACCCAAGGTGGAAGGCCAGTGGTCCACATTGGCGAGCATGCTGAGTGAAGGCCGCTACCTGCAGCGAAAAGGTGAAGCGGTCATTGGCCGGGTGTTGGCGCGAAATATCGGCGCCAGCTTAAACCAGGAATTGATCTTGCTGGGTACGGCGAAGCAAGGCGGTGTTGCCGCGCTGGCAGTACAGATCGTCGGTGTCTACGACACCGGGCAAGCAGAACTGGATAGAGCCATCGTGCAGATCCACATAGATGATTTCAGACCTACGTGGAACCTGTCCGCCGATGAAGCCCATCTTGTGGTGGCGCTGGGCAAGTCGTTAACCCGCAGCGACGTCGGTCTGGAAAAATTCAGATCCACTATGGATGAAGGCGCGTTCGGCACCTTGGGATGGCGCGACCTGATGCCCGAGGCCGAACAGTTGTGGGACATGAAGCAGATCAGCACGGAGATGTTCTTCTACATCATCGCGCTAATTGTCGGCTTTTCCGTGGTCAACACTTTCATGATGCTGGTTTTTGAACGGACTTCGGAAATGGGCGTGATGATGGCGATCGGCATGAAACCGGGATACTTAGTTGCACAACTGCAGTTTGAAGCCTTTTTACTCTCCGTTACCGGTGTCGCTCTGGGCGCAACATTGGCTGGCGCATTAGTCGCCTGGATGGGAGAAACTGGAATGCCGCTACCTGTGCAAGCGGACGAGTTACTCAAACAATACAACATGCCAGACCGGCTATACCCGAATTTTGACTGGCGCGCGCTGTTCATTGCCAGCGGCATCATGATGTTAGGCACACAATTCGCTGCTTTGATACCCGGTCAAAGGGTTTTCCGTATGCGACCCGTCGACGCCATCAGGCAGGAAGGTTAACTGGCATGCTGAAACTTCTCGTTCAATTGAGCTTAAGAAACCTCACCCGGCATAAGCGTCGAAATCTCATGTTGTTCGCCGCCATTGCGGTGGCCGTGGGCGGCGTCACAGCTATGAATACCCTGATACGCGGTTTCCAGGCAGACATGCTCGACTCGGCTGTATCGAATCTGACCGGCCACATCAAAATTTATGCACCGGGTTATAGAGACGACCCGAACATACAACGCGGTTTTGAATTGGCCGAGAATTTTCAACCCGATGTGGCAGCAGAAGATTTGTTGGGTTGGGCGCCGCGCATCCGTGTACCCGCTGTCATCATGAGCGAAAGAGAAACTCGTGGGATTCAGTTGGTCGGCGTAGATCCTGCCGCCGAGGTAATTTCTTTCCTGAGCACGGTTGAGATCACTGGAGAGAATCTGACTGATAGCAACGACGGACGGGTTTTAATTGGCCGTGAGTTAGCTCGTCAACTGGAAACAAAAGTCGGCAGGCGCCTCGTCATCATCACTCAAGGAGCAGATGGGCTGAACCGAGAAAAAGGCTTTCGGATTGCCGGGACTTTCGACTCAGAGGGCACATCGTTGGAAAAAATATTTGTGTTTACCGGCCTCACCAGACTGCAGTCAATGTTAGACAGCCACTCGGTCACTGAAGTATCTATACGACTACGTTCCGAGCCGAAGACGATTAGCGTCAAAGAGGTGCTGATCGATTTTTTCGTTGGCCTTGAAGTCCGCGACTGGCAGGAACTTGAACCACAAGCCGCTGCCATGTACATATTTGCAGATGGTGCCATATTTATTTGGTTCGCACTGATGATGAGCGCCTTAACTTTCGGTTTGATTAACACCCTCATTGCCGCCGTAATGGAGCGAGTGAAAGAGTTTGGCATGCTGCGTGCAATCGGCATGCGCAAATCGGTGATAATCGCCCAGGTCGTGATTGAATCGACCATCATCATGACAATTGGCGTCGCCGTCGGATTGGTGATGGGTTACCTGGTTTTTCTGTTTTTTGCTGACGGCATTGATCTATCTGCATTCGCAGAAGGCGTCGAGGGCTTCGGTATGCGCACCAAACTGGTACCGGTCATGTTGGTGTCTGACCTCGTGCTGGTCGCCACCTTATCGTTGGCCTTAGGTGTGCTGGCCAGTGTCTATCCTGCCTGGCGCGCGGTAAAAATAACCCCGTTAGAGGCATTGCGTCGGTGATGGCAACGCCCAGCTTCAGTTCAAGCATTACAAGGACCTGACAATGAGTGAGACAGTGGTATCTTGCACCGGCGTAACCCGCACCTATCAGGAAGATACGGTGCCGGTGTATGCGCTCAGAGGTGTCGATTTCTCCGTACAACAGGGCGAATTTGTAAGCTTGTCAGGCCCATCGGGTTCGGGTAAGTCCACGTTGCTGAATGTTATCGGAGGCCTGGATCGTCCGGACCAAGGTACAGTCATCGTCGACGGTGTTGATCTTAGCGAGCTGTCGGAAAGCGAACTGGCAGACATGCGTTTGCACAAAATAGGCTTTGTCTTCCAAGCCTATAACCTCATCCCAGTGTTATCAGCGTTGGAAAACGTAGAGTTCATCATGCAACTCCAGGGCGTAGGCAGCGTTGAGCGAAGACAAAAGGCACAGAATATTTTGGAGTCCCTAGGCATTGGTGAACTCGGCAATCGACGTCCTGGAGAACTATCCGGCGGCCAACAACAGCGCGTTGCTGTGGCCCGCTCGATAGTAACAGGGCCGGTACTGCTACTGGCAGACGAGCCCAGCGCGAACCTTGATTCGGTGACTACCAGAGAGCTGCTTGATCTACTACGCGATCTAAATGAAAAACGCGGCATGACCATCATCACCGCAACCCACGACCCTATGGTGATGAGCTACGCCACACGCCAGGTGCGTCTGCGCGACGGCGCCATAGAGCAGGATGAAACGCCTGTTACGGTCTAATTTCTGGGTTTTGCTCGGCACGCTACTAAGCGTACTGCTTCCATCTAGCGCGTATGGATTAGACGCCAGTGCGCGCTTGAAATGGTTTTCCACCGCTGGCTATCTACCCAGTCACGACATTCGGCGCTCGCAACTGGGCGCGCAACTCGGTTCGCCAAGCAGCGACACCACCGTCGATCTGCGCCTGATGTTTAAACAAGACCTCGGCGCAGTGCGCCTGATACTGGACCACTCGACAATATTGCTAAGTGGCGATGCCGCTGAACTGCAACTGGGGCCGAATGCAAACCTGGATCAGACTGTGGTTAACGACTCTCGGCGCTGGGCCGATTTAACCTGGCAGATTGAAGATGGCGATCGCCATACCAGTTTTCACCGCATAGACCGGCTGGCGCTGCAATGGCAAGCAGGGGATTGGGGCGTAACACTGGGACGCCAGGCGGTCAGTTGGGGCAGTGGCATCGTCTTCCAACCGATGGACCCATTCAACCCATTTTCGCCAACGGTAGTAGACCGCGACTACAAAGCCGGGGACGATTTGCTGCTTGTCGACAGATTGTTTAAAAACGGCAGTGATCTCCAACTGCTGCACGTTGTCCGACGCGACGAGTTCGATGATGTAACCAGTGATGTCAGCAGCACTGCGGTGAAGTGGCACGGCTACGCAGGCGAAGTCGAAATGGAGGTAATTGGCGCCAAACACTTTGGTGAACCTTGGGCGGGTGTAACACTACGAATTCCACTGGGCCAGGCTTTGTTGCGCACTGATGTCGTTGGCGCGCATTTGCAGAGCGGCGGGTGGCAAATCTCCGGTTTGATAAACGTGGACTACACCTTCACCATCGCCAAGCACAATACCTATGTGTTTGCCGAGTATTTCCACAATGATCTTGGTGTAGATGAACTACCCGACAATCCGGCGTTGCTGCCTGCTGAATTATTACAACGTTTGGATCGCGGTGAAGTATTTAACCTGATGAAGGATTACACAGCCTTCGGCGGAAATATTGAGTGGCACCCGCTGATATCACAATCGGTTACATTAATTACCAACTTGCATGACTCCAGCAGCCTGTTTCAGACCAACATTTCATACACCCCTTCGGACAATCAAAGTGTGCAGTTCGGTTGGATCGAACCGCTGGGCAGTCGTGGCGACGAATTTGGCGGCATTCCCATCGTGGTCACTCCAACAGGTGAACAACTGACCACTGGTGGCGCCAGTCGTATCTATCTACGCTGGGTCTATTACCTGTAGCTGAGTATTTTTAAACCATGTCCCGAAGACAGGAAAACAAAGCCCGGGCGACAGCCAGAATTCTAGCGGCGGCCCAGGCACTGATCGAGCAGCACGGTGTCGCGCGAACCACGACCCGGCAAATCGCTCAGCACGCCGCTATCAGTTACCAGACGCTATACAACTATTTCCCCAGCAAGTCTCATCTGCTCCAGGTTCTTATGGGCCAGGATATAAGCGAGTGGCGCAGCACCGTAGACAATATCATCAAGCAACATGCCGGTGATCTACTTGGCTCCTTGCGGCGGATAAACGAAGTTGGTTTGCAGCAATTCGACGGCGACGCGGGCTTGATGTGGCAAGAAATTGTGCCCCAGTTTTTTGCACGGCAAGCAGATCCTCAGCAATTAGAGTCGCTCAATCAAATTGCCCATGAGCGCTATCATGCATTGTTGAGTATGGCTCAAGGCATGGGGCAACTAGGTCAGGATGTCGACCTGCATCTGCTGGCACACACCTTGTTTTGCTTGTCCGATCACGCCTTTTTACGATTGTTCCAGGCACACATGCAACACCCGGAAACTATTCTGCGTACCCTGGACGAGCAGACTGCCTTGCTGCTCGCGCCTTATCTAGGGAGCCTCTGAGTTCCCTGCTTCTGAGCAGGGTCTATCGACGCCGACGGGGGCTGAACGAAACTACATTACTGCCACTGACGACATGTTGTTTTAGTCTGAACAGAATCTCCCAAGTGCGCGTTTTGCCTCCTTCATGCCAAAAGCCACGACAACCTATGCCATTATCAGTCTTAAACAAGGCAACGGTTACATTCTGCGTATGACCTTCATTCCACAACAAAGCAAGGTTTGGCTCACTCTCCAATTTTGCTATCCCATCCAGCGCAACTGCCGCCACACGTGCGTCAATAATATAAGTACCCACTTCATCTGGCGCGACACGTATCGACACTTCGCCAACAAAGTCTCCGAGCAGCGTGCCACTCAGGGTCATACCACTTCCATCTTCACTGATTTCAATATCCAGTTGCACATCATCGCCAATGCTGGCGCCTTCGACCAACAAGCTGCCTTTGCCAAACCATTGGCCCTTATTCAGTATCAACTCTAATCCTCTCTTATATAGCTCAAACGGGTATGCTGGGCGAAATAGATATTGCCGCAGCAATGGGTTGAACGCACCGCTCATCTTTGTGGCGGGCATTGTTTACGTGGGTTGAAACTGGAATGACGTCTAGAGATATCGGCAGTGTCGATGCAAACAGATACTCCAGTTCACTTGTCGGTGTCGCCATGTCCAACCATAACCTGGCCTCATCGATGGACAACATGACCGGCTGCCGATGATGCACAAACTGCAACGCGTCGTTCGCCTGGGTAGTCAAAACTGTAAAACTCAATATTTCTTCGTCGGCTTCCTTGTTATGCCAGGCATCCCATAAGCCTGCCAGTAACATGCCGTCATCTTCTTGGGGTGTTATGAAATAGGGGAGCTTCTGATTATTTTGCCGGCACCACTCATAGAATCCGCTGATTGGCACCACGCAACGACGTTTTTGATATGGCGCTTTAAATGCAGCGCTTTTGTGCGCCGTCTCCGACTTCGCATTGAACATGCTGTACTTGGTTGAAACTTCCTTGGCCCAGAACGGCGTCAACCACCATCGCATGGGCACCAGTTGTGGTTCTGAATCAGGCTCGGCACGCAATACCCATACAGATTCTGTGGGCGCCAGATTAAAATTGTTCGGACCGGTATGGGTCAGACCCACCATTTCCAGCAGTAACTGAGAAAGTGGATCTGAAGTGACGTTGAATCTACCACACATTGCTTATCGCTCAGCCAGCGTGTTTATCGATCTGCCAGCCACCATCGCCGAGTACACGTTGGGCGAATTCAACCGGAGACGATTCGAGTTCGGTGGCCATAGTGTCGTTCCAGCGATTAAGAAAACCGAACAAAGAAATTACCGCCACAACCTGCACGATCTGACGCTGAGAGAAGTGTGCCTGCATTGCAGCAAAATGATCGGCAACTGCATCGTTAGGTACCTGCCCTGCCGCTAACGCCAGCGCCACCACGGCTTTTTCTGCAGCGGTATACAGCGCTGAATCTTCATAGTTAAGGATCTGCGCGAACTTCTCTTCGTCCACCCCAAGCCGATGGCCGCTGTGGGAAGTGTGCGCCTGACAATACCGGCAACCCGCGCTGAGGCTGACCGCGTAGGCAATCAGCTGCACCAGATCAGGCGCCAACTTGTCCTCCACATGCTCGTCGGCAGGTACGATTTTCTGAAAATTATCTATCATGGGCTGCAAATCGCCACCAAAAACAACACCGGCCAACATGGAAAAAGCCATCGTCAACTGGGGCATGTGGGCCATGGTCACCATGCTGTTGGGCACGAAACCCATGCTGGCCTCGGTGCCCGCCAACACTGGATCCAAGGCGGCTAATTCTGCACGTGGCACTGGCTTCACATGCGCCATAAATTTCTCCAGACAATCAAAACGAAGCAACAGTGTAGTGGTTTGCGTTTTGACCTTCATTAAGGAATGCTTGCCGCTTTTTAGCTATGACCATACTCGAACCTATCCCCGAGGCTGCGCGTAAGCCACATGCCTTCACACATCACGGTGTCACCATTGAGGATCCCTATGCGTGGCTCAGGGACCCTGCCTACCCGACCGTGGACGATCCGGAAATTCTCGCCTACCTGGGTGCCGAGAACGACTATTTCGACGCATTCATGCAACCGCTGCAACCCCTGATAGACGAACTCTTCAAAGAACTCAAAGACCGTCAGCCGGCCGAAGATGAAAGCGTCCCATACCGTAAAAACGGCTTTCTTTATCAATGGCGATACCATAAGGACGCACAATATCGAACCTGGTATCGGGCACCGATCGACTCACCGGCTGACTGGCACGTATTGCTGGATGAACGCGAACTGGCAAAAGGCCATGACTACTTCAGCCTGGGCGCGCTGGCAGTCAGCCCGGATGCCAGCAAGCTGGCCTACAGTATCGACACCGATGGCAGCGAGCGCTATCTCTTGCATGTGGTGGACATCAATAGCCGCGCCAGCCTCACGCCACCCATAGCCGATACGTTGGGCTCACCGACCTGGAACAGCAGCAGCACGGCGATGTTGTACGTGATGGTCAATCAACAGTGGCAGCCGTTGCAGATATATCGCCGAGAACTTGACGCAAGCAACGCAAGCGCACAGGACCCGCTGATATTCGAAGAAACAGATACCAGTTGCCGGGTCAGCCTGGATACCAGTCAGTCTGAAGAGTATGTATTTATTAATTCCGGTGGACACACCAGCAATGAAGTTTTTCTACTGCCGCGCCACGATCTGAGCCAGACACCGAAACTGATCGCCGCCAAGCAAGACAATCTTGAGTACTACGTCGACCATGGCAATGGTGAATTTGTTATTCGCAGCAACCTGCGTCAATCAAATTTTGATATATATCGCACTACCGAAGACCGCCCGGAGCCGGAGCACTGGCGACTGTGGGTGAGCGGTGACGAACAGCATTATCTCACCGGCTATCTGGTCATTGCCGATTATCTTTTAGTCGAAGAGCGCATCGACGGTCTGGATCAGATCCGTGTCGTGCCGCTGGTGGGTGATAGCCACTACGTTGAATTTCCAGAAGCTGCCTACAGCGCCGGTATCGGCACCAACGCTGAATTTGAAACCCAGAGTTTACGACTCAGTTACAGCTCCATGGTGACACCGCAGACGGTATACGAATACGATCTGGCCACTCGCCACTTGACTGCCCTCAAGGTCCAGCAGATTCCCAGCGGTTACCTCCCGGCAGACTTTGTCACGACCCGGTTGATGGCAAAGGCACGCGACGGCGCCAGTGTGCCAGTAAGCTTAGTACACCACCGAGATACGCCACTGACAGGCAGTGCACCTCTTTATCTGTACGGCTACGGTGCTTACGGCTACGCCATTCCACCTAGCTTTTCCGCTTCGCGGATTTCATTACTAGAGCGAGGCTTTATTTTCGCCATCGCGCATATTCGTGGTGGCGATGATCTCGGCTATGACTGGTATACCCAGGGCAAATTGAGTCTCCGCACCAACACCTTCAACGATTTCGTCGACGTGGCGAAATACTTGATCGCGCAAAACTACGCCCGGCCCGGCAACATTGCCATCGCCGGCGGTAGCGCCGGTGGCGAACTGATGGGAGCCGTGGTCAATCAGGCACCGGAACTGTGGGGGGCGGTGGCCGCGCATGTGCCCTTTGTCGATGTGCTGAACACGATGCTCGACGAAACCTTGCCGCTGACACCACCGGAATGGGAAGAATGGGGCAATCCGATGACCGATGCGCAAGCGTTTGCCTACATCCGCTCCTACTCACCCTACGATCAACTGCAATCAGGTATCTACCCACCAATGATGGTCACAGCAGGTCTGAACGATCCGCGCGTGACCTACTGGGAACCAGCGAAATACGTCGCCAGGCTCCGCGCCTTGAAAACCGACAACAACCCGCTGCTGTTGAAGACCAATATGGGTGCCGGCCACGGCGGTCAATCCGGCCGTTTCGAAGCACTCAAAGAACTGGCCGAAGAATACGCGTTCTTCATAACGGTGCTTGATGGTGAATAGCGTAAGTCACCGTTAGCGGTGGCT
>Ga0209988_10000903_pt1 | contig 19031 bp, 17 predicted proteins | sample N075metaG_FD_183115 | JGI IMG/M metagenome (GOLD analysis project Ga0209988, IMG submission 183115) | Deep subsurface microbial communities from Kermadec Trench to uncover new lineages of life (NeLLi) - N075 metaG (SPAdes) (version 2) | ecosystem: Environmental > Aquatic > Marine > Ocean trench... | reverse complement strand
CAGAGCTCGATATTACGCAGCAGATGCGCAATCGGTACGAGGACCTGTTTATCAACGAAAATACCTGTGTGTCACGCTACGAATGGGGCGGCATTGACTGGGATCTGGCGGTCGGGGCTTTGTTTCACTGAAGACGTCAAATTGTGTCGTGTTATCTTTGCTTCGGTGCTTGCCGCTGGTAGTTGATTTGCACGCTGAATCGAATCTGGCGGCTAAATTATGTCGTTCCGCGGTTCGCTTCGATACTGCACAAGCAACGCATTAAACCAGGAATTCGTGGTTTGCTGCGGCGCGTTGCCACATTGAATCAGGTAGACCTTTCCTGACCAGGAGCTTTTGCTCGCAAGCCGTTCGATGAATTCTTCCGTATTGTCGAAATAGCGCTTGCCGCGTCTGCGTTTCATTTGCAGGTGCTCACGAGCATCGATCGCCTTGTATTTCTTGCCATTGCGAACGAACACGCATTTGCTGTTCACGACCGAATCAAGAAGGTAGTCGATCTCTCTATCCATGCGGAAATCATCGGCCCGCGCTGCAGACATGCCGACCACGATGAATGCAACGAACACGACCCATTTTTGAAAATAAGCAGCCATATGTTCTGATGCCTCGTTAATCCCCGCCGCCGATTACTCAACGATAAGTGCAGCCACGACAGTCGCACCGCAACTGCTGCCAGCGCCGTACGCAACCAGCCCGGTATCAATGCTGATGACCTGGTCGGGTGCAATGCGACCCCTGACGGATCGTTGTGCTGTTCGGGAATATCCTGCCGGATCCCTGTAGGTAACATTCATCGCCACACCCTTGATGGTGACTGTCGTATCGTTTTTCACTGTCACAATTAATTTGCCACCGTTATCCACATCGCAACGAGTGAGAATATAGGTGCCCGGATGATCGGCAAGATCCAGTCTTACCAGAGAAACTTTTGCGGATGTTGCAGACTCGCCCTGGCCACCGGCCGCCTTTTGATAGTGTTCGATCGCCGCCGCCTTGTCGCCACGCTTTGTTGCGATGTTGCCGAGAGCAAAATAGGCGGGGCCTGTTGGCAGCAAAGTCAGACTTTTTTCCAGATCCCGTACGGCCGCATCATCCGCTGCAAGTTTTTCGTTCGCGCGACCGCGTTGCAGGTAGTAATAGAAGAAGCTGTCGCGCCGCCGTATTGCGCTGTCATAGTTGGTAACTGCCATGTCGTATTGTTTATCCAGATACCGAGCATCGCCGCGAAGCGCGTAAAAGTTGGCTTCGTCAGGAAACAGGCCAATCGCCTTTTCGGCCTGCATTACTGCTTTTGCCGAATCGTCTGCGGCCAGTGCTTCGCGCCCCTCATCGTAGGCTTCATAGGCGGGAATGGCTGCCATCGTTTTGGCCATCACTTGCTGAAATCGTTCGGCGCCGATTTCGCCGCCTGCCGGCAACTCTGCTGCCGTGCGTTTGTTGGTCTCCACCCGCTCACGAGATGGCGGATGACTCGCGAACAAGCCACTCAACCAGTCCGAGTCACCTCCTTCGCTAAGGCGCACGAAAGTTTCCTGTAGCGAGACGGCGCCCTGCAAATCGTAGTTGGCTCGAGCCATGTAACGCATGCCATATAGATCGGATTCAAGTTCCGCGCCCCTGCCGTACGCCTGCGATAATAATTGCGCGCCTATGTTCGCACCGCCGGCAGCATAGTTGCCGTAGTCACTGTCGCTGGTTGCGACGGCAGTTACCAGCACTACGCTCTGAAGCAACATGCCGCGTTCAATCTGGCGAGCCGAATGGCGCGCGGCCGCGTGCACAATTTCGTGGCTGAGAACCGCTGCGAGTTCAGATTCCGAGTTGAGTTCCGTCAACAGTCCGCGGTTGATCGCAATCTTTCCGCCGGGCAGCGCCCACGCGTTCGGCACGGAATTGTTCAGTACCACGAATTCATAGGGCAATTCCCTGTCACTCACGGCAGCAAGGCGATCGCCAATTTCAGTAACGTACTCCGTCAGGACCGGATCAACATCATATTCGCCACCCTGCGACTGTCGCATCGGCTGGTAGTTCTGCTCACCCATGCGGATTTCGCTCTCGGTCCCGACAAACGTGATCTCCCGTTTGCCGGTCACGGGATTGACCGAGCAGGCGGTCATTACGAGTAACAGGGGGAAAAGCTGAAAAAATCGCTTCATGCCGGTCATCCAGAGTCTCCGGGCTAGTTGTATCGAATGCAGTGTTGCCGATGGTGTATGTGCGGCATCACCAGGGAATGCAATTACATTTTGAGCGTTACCGACATCGGGTTGTGATCCGAAGTGCTTACGTCATGCGTTTCGGAAGTCACTACGGAGAGGCCCCGAATATAAATGTGATCGAGCGGTCGGCCCATGACTCGCACCCTTTGATCATCTTCGAATTGCAGGGATTCGAGTCCCAGCGCGAGAGCCAGCGCATCGATGATTGCCATGCGCTTCTGGCGCCAGGTATTCAGATCTCCGGAAAGAATGATCGGGCCGCTGTGGTCCGCAAGTGTTTCCTCGATCTGGGTAAACTGATCCTGAAATGCACCAAGACCGAGTGAAAAATTCACTGCATGAACATTCACCACAACGAGAGTCTCTGTGGAACCTGTCAGGGCGTACTGAGTAATACTCGTTGCTTTTGGCGTGCGCAACAGGGGCTCGAGATTTACGAAACTGCACTGCGTAAGCGGCCGAATGCTGGAGAGCGTAAGCACGCCGGTGACCTCTCCAGTCGTCCTGTATCCTGGCGCAAATGACCAGTGCATGGACTCATCCATGTCATTTATGGAATCACTGCGGAGCGACGCTTCCTGGATAAGGACCAGGTCCTTTTGGTCAGCTAGCACATCGTAATCGACCGTCCAGGTCTCCGCCGACCCTTTGTGAATATTCCAGTTCATCAGGCGTATGTTGCCCGCATCAAGAGCATGGCCGGTATTGACGTCATGATCCCGGATCGCGTTTTTGCAAGTATCGACACTGAGGGCAGTCGGTATGTGAAAGGCGGTCGAATTTGTAGCAACTTGCGACAACTGATTGACGTATTGACTGGCACAGGACGCGGTCATGAATGCCAGAAGCATCACAAGGCCTGCTCGCGAGAATTTCGACGACAGAAACGAGTTTTTATGACTGACTAATAGCATGCATTCCAACCAAGTAAGTGTGACGGCGTCGCGCCTCAAAACCTAAGATCCGGAGTACTCATGAAAGACGGATGATTCTACCCAGAAGAGGCCTTCCAGACCATCGACCAACCCTCAAATTCACTCCGCAAACATTGTGACAGATGGCGAATCCTTGAGACATGGAGACTGCGACATAGTTGCACCTGAAGCCCTACTTGTCGGCTCAAGTGCCAGATCGCTTTTCTTCCCATCGCCATTGCCCGTGATCCGCTGCCTGATAACAATCTAAAGTGTATGGCCTGTGGCCAAACTCAGTCCAGGCTCATTGACTCAATTCGTTGTCTTTTGAGGTCAATAAGCAGGTCTTTCGCCAGCGGCGATGTGATTGCGACCCATGGGGAAGATTACCTGGCAGCGATCACTCTGCGTTGGGCAGCAAGGAGATTTCGCGCATACCCGAAGATTCAAATCCTGCCACTTCCTTGCCCAAAGGCCAGACAAATATCGCCCGTACGCCATCGGGGGAGTTGGTTCGGTGGACGACCAGGTCGGGCTCGCGAACAACGCCAACCATGCCGGGTTTCAACACGTGTGATTCGCCATTTACAATGTGGTCAAGCTCGCCTTCTAGAATGTAGATAATCTCAAGCTCGTGCGGGTGGGTCGTTCCGCTGAAGCCCGGTGGAAAAAATATTTCCGCGACTTCCGCATCTTTTGAACCCAGTGTGGATTCCTCGACCAGTACTTTAATCCACCCTGGGCCCGTATCGGTATCCCATTCGAATCGCCTTTGCGCGATTGGCACGATGTCGTAACTTACATTTGTCATCGCAAGCTCGGTGTCATCCGACGTGCACGCTCCAAGAACGAAAAAAACGCTCACAAAACAAGCCCGACTCAGGGTTTTCATTAGCATGTCTCCACCTCCGCCCGATACAACGAACATACGTCGCAGTGTTTCCTAGAGTTCGTAAACAATTTCTCCGTTTACGATAGTCATCAATATGCGCCCGAGCAACATGTCGGCTGCAACTTCATCAGCCAGCACAAACGGATCCACGTCCATCACCGTCAGATCCGCCCATCGACCCACCTCAATTATTCCGGTCTCGTCTTCCCTGAAGCTCGCATACGCTGACCAGATTGTATATCCGCGCACTGCTTCGTCCGCATTTACCGCTTCGTGCGCATACCAGCCACCTTCCGGTTCAGAGTTTTTATCCTGGCGGGTTATCGCGGAGTGCAGGCCATAAAAAATACTGTGGTCTGAGCCGGGATTGTCTGCATTGAACGTCAGGCGGATATTTTTCTCCCGCATCGATCGCCATGCGTATGCACCGGTGGTTCGTTCTGCGCCCAGGCGTTCCTCAGCCCAGGTTTTATCCTCCACCGCATGTGGTGGCTCCATCGAAGCAATTACGTCAAGCTCGGCAAAGCGTCCAAGGTCATCCGGATGAACGACCTGCGCATGCTCGATCCGATGCCGCAATTTTCTCGTTGCTGGCGCCTCCTCGAAAATCGACTCCAGTATGTCCAGCGACTCCCGATTGCCCGCGTCACCAATGGCGTGAATAGCTACCTGAAAGCCCCGCTTCATCGCATCTGCCATCAGCTCCTGGTTAAAGCCATAGCCGTCCCCGCTGATCCCGCGATGCCCGGGCTGGTCCGAATAATCGTATAGCAATCGTGCGCCGCGTGAACCCAGTGCACCGTCGTAGTACGCTTTTACGGTACGTGTTACCAGCATGCTGTCGTTGTCTGAATCGGGGCCACGCTCAATCCACGACCTGATGAGATCCTCATCGCGCAGTGACAACATCGCGTAGACGCGAATTGGCAACCTATCCTGGGCTTCGAGCGCTTCAAGAACACGCATCATTTCAGCATCGTCACCCGCATCATGAACGGTGGTATATCCATCTGTGGCCATTTGCTCGAGGCCCGCCAGCAGATGCCTTGTGCGCGCTTCGAATGACGGCGGTGGAACCGCTCCGCGCATCAGAGGCACGGCTCGATTCAGGAACAGCCCGGTTGGCTCACCGTCCGCTCCCAGGCGCATCTCACCACCGACGGGCACCTCGGTAGCCGACGTAATGCCGATTTCATCGAGGGCCATCTGATTTGCCCAGCCAGCAAAACCGTGCAAACTGGCAAGAAATACCGGATGCTCCGGCACGGCCTCGCTCAGCAGAATCTTGTCCGGGTAACGGTTTGCCCAGGCACCTTCATCCCATCCCTGGCCGATGACCCACTCTCCCTTCGGTATTGTTTTTGCGCGCTCTACAACGAGTTTTACTGCGTCTTCCTCCGTTGCAACGTCCGTTAGATCGATGCCGTCCAGCATCGCGCCGAGTTCGAATACATGTGTGTGCGAATCAACCAGGCCCGGCAAGACCGTCGCACCCGCAAGATCGACTACTCGACTGCCGTCACCACGTAATGCCATCGCGCCGGTCGTGTCGCCAACATAAATTATGTCGCCACCCTTGGTTGCGATGGCTTCGGCGTCAGGATGCCAGCCCCCATCGTCTTTTGGCGCATCAGGATCGAGTTCGCCATCTGCTGCGGGGTCATCCCAGTTCAATGTGTAAACACGGGCGTTGATCAGAATCAGATCCGCGCCTTGAGCGCCTGCCTGCTCGACGGGGTTTTTGGTACAAGACGACAGAGTTGCAACGATTAGAAATGTAATGGCTGGCAAGAAGAGCTTCATTTTCATGACCTTGTTATCCGCGCGAATCGGTGAGCTTATATTAAGTTGGTGAGCTTATATTGAGTTGGTGAGCTTATATTAAGTAATTGTCGACGATTTGTAGATGCTCGATTCAGCAATCCGCTTCGCCTGCAACTACCAGCAAGACTTGCCTTCACACAATCGTGATCTCTATTTCGTCCAGCCCGTCAATCCCGCCCGTGACCCTGTCGCCCGAAACCAGGGGGCCAACTCCTGCCGGTGTACCGGTGAACAAGAGGTCACCAGGCGCTAATGTGTAAAGCGTCGATAATTCCGCAATGGCCTCCCGCACGCTCCAGATCATGTCGGCGAGATCTCCTTCCTGTCGCAGCTCATCATTAACGGCCAGCCAGATACGGCCCTGCGTCGGATGGCCCAATTCGTTCACGGAGTGTAATGCGGAAATTGGTGCGGCCTGTTCGAAACTCTTGCCGGGATCCCAGGGTTTGCCGTGACTCTTCGCCTCTGCCTGCAAGTCTCTGCGCGTCAAATCAATCCCGACTCCGTAGGCAATAACATGGCCATCGACATCATCCTCGGCGATGTTTGCTCCGCCCTTGCCAATTGCTGCAACGAGTTCGATCTCGTGATGCAGGTTTTGCGTTCTGGGTGGGTACTTGATCGGACCGCCGCCGGGGACAATTGCGTCCGCCGGTTTCATAAAAAAGAACGGCGGCTCCCTGTCTGGGTCATTGCCCATTTCCCGCGCATGGGCGGCGTAATTCCGTCCAACGCAATAGACACGATGCACAGGAAAAGTATGCTGGCTTCCGATCAGTGGAATCCTGGTCTGCGGTACATCGAACAGATCGATTGCCATCATTTTCCCCTGCAATACTTTGTACTCTGTTGAAAAACAAAGTTTATCAACAAGCTGCCAGCCAGCGTTTGAATGAATGTATCATCAAAATAACGGCAGCCCGACAGTTGCAATGGATACAGAATTAACAAGAACCCGGTATTCTTCCTGTGCACGAATCGCATATCGCCGGGTCAGGTTGCCAGGCAATCGAAAAACAAGAGAGGGCCAGTATGTCCATAGTTGTAATTGGCAGCATCAATACGGATCTCACGATCCACGTTCCTCACTTTGCCGCTTGCAACGAAACCGTCCTGGGCAATGGTGATTTCGCCACGTCACAAGGCGGCAAAGGTGCGAACCAGGCAGTGGCGGCCGCCGGCGGTGAGTTTCCGGTCCACATGATCGGCAGGGTTGGAAACGACGCCTTTGGTGACGCAGCGATCGCCGACCTGCTTGCGGCCGGCGTGTTGTGTGACAACGTCACGCGAGATGCCGATCATTCAACCGGCATCGCAGCCATCTTCCTGGACCCCGATGGAAATAACTCGATCACCGTCGCTCCCGGCGCAAACGCTTGCGTCACCGTAGATGACGTCCGTGCGGCACAAGCCGTCATTGCGGAAGCGAAAATAATGATGCTGCAGCTCGAGATTCCTGTTGACGCTATCAGCGAAGCAATCAGGCTTGCCTACCAGCATGGCACCGTGATCATCCTGGACCCTGCACCTGCCAATGCCGCGCTGCCGGCTCTCGAAGGGATCGATTACCTGACGCCCAATGAAATTGAAGCAGAAATGCTCACCGGCATTTCACCACTGGCCGAGGGTGGCCCGCGAAAAATAGCTGCCGAGTTTCGTAACCGAGGCGTAAAACAGGTCGTTCTGACTCTCGGCGAAATGGGCTGTTACATAATGAGTGACGATGAAGACACGCATCTCGAAGCCAAGAAAATAAAGGCCGTCGATTCAACGGGTGCCGGGGACGCATTTAATGGATTCCTGGCGAACGCGCTCGCCAAAGGTCTTCGCTTCAGGGAAGCGACAGAAATAGCCTCTGCCGCGGCATCCTTGTCTGTCACACGTTCGGGAGCGCGGTCAGACTTGCCGAGCTGGGATGATGCCCTGGAATTCATGCGTGGCTAGGAGCCTGTCGGACTTAGGCCGAATCTACTGCTCGCTCCTGTGATTAGCCAGATTTTCATCGTGTCATTCGATATCAGTGATCGTTCTGCGTTGTGGCGGAACGGGCGGTTTCATCAGAGCAACCGCGACCAGGCAGATGGCCAATACGACTCCGTACCACTGGAACACACTCGCAAACCCGCCATAATTATCCGCCACGTAACCGCCCAAAATAGGACCAAACGTGGCGAGCGTCGTAATCAGATACATCGTGCCCATTGTTTTTGGCGCTTCTTTGGGCCCGTAATAGTTGACCAGCAACATGGTGGTCGTGAACATACACATGCCAAAACCATAGCCCTCTCCGAGCGCGAAAATGACGATGTTTGTCATGTTGTCCGCTGATGCCAATGCCATCATGCCAATGATTTCGGCAAAAAGTGCAGAGACCAACAGCCATTTTGGATCGACCCGGGTTGCCAACGCCCCACCGAAAGCCCGCGACAACGAATTGATCAGTGCATGGGCACTTAACGCGCCGGCCGCGATTGAAATCGCAATACCGAGATTACCCATATGAGCGACCGCCCAGCTGTTCGTAGTGACGCCGCTGAAAAGTGTCATCGTCATGGCCGCAACAATGATGTAGTACTGCGGCGTGCGTATGACGTCCTCGAAGCGCCATTCCCATCGTGTCGTGTACACGCTTTCAGAATGCTTTTCCGTGGATTCTGTGGGCTCGGCATCGGCATCCGCATGCTCTTTAGGACTGCTCAATAACAGTAATGCTGCAATAGCCAGCACGGTGATTGATGCCGCCATCAGCCACCAGTGCAGCCGCCATGAACCCGTGGATGCGACGATCCTCGTGACAATCTGCGGACCAGCGACGCCGCCCAGGCCACCGATGGTCATGTAGGCGCCGATAGCAAATGAACGCCGGTGCGGCAGCCACTGATTGATGACAGCAACGCCGGGAATCACCGAACAAAGGGTGTATCCCAACCCGGCCAGACCGGCACCGGCCAGGTATTGATTAAGACCGGTCGTCGTGGCCAGAAGCACGAATCCCGCGGCCATCACCACTCCACCGATGCCGAACGTGGCGCGCGTGCCGAATTGCCGCAATGTCCAGGACGGAATGCGGCTGCCGACGCCAACCATGAATGCAAGCACTGAAAAGCCGGCGCCCGCCCTGTACCAGGTCCATTGCATTTCTTCGATCATGAAGGGCAGCGCAACGCCGAGCGATGTAAACGTCGCTGCCGTAATCTGAAAAAAGATCAGGCTGACTAATGCAAACTTCAACCAACCGCGCCAGTTTTCGTTCGCTGCGGACACTGTATCGGGTACACCTGACATTTATGCTAGCCTTTAAAACAACCATGAATCTCGCAAATCAGATGATCCACGCGAGCAATGCGTACGCAGCATACCCGGCAACTGCACAAGGCACCACGATTTTACACTGCTATGAAGAAGAGCGCGGAGCGCCGGATATTTTGAGAACCGACAATGGGCCAGAATTTTTTGGCGAGGTTTTTGTCAGTTGGTGCAAAGCAAATGGCATCGTGCTCGATTACATCTAACCCGGAAAACCGAACGTCGCTTTCAAAAATTATTCAATGGACTGCAGCGGCGCTTTGTCTGGGACTCGCAGCAGTATTTCGTCTGACAGGCAGGCAACGCCAAATTACGTTCAGGCATGACTCCAATTGTCCGGGTTCTCGGAATCTCCCGGAGATAAGCCAATGATGTCACCGTCGGTATTGATACCAAGGCCAAGAACGGTGCGGTTTGCATACGAAAAATAGGCGGCCACCTGATTGATCTCCAGAATCTCGCCGTCCTCAAAACCGGCAGCGCGAAGGCTCTCGATATCTGCCTCGGCCAGTGACGATGGCTCCAATGTCAGGCGGGCAACATACTCCAGTCCGGCCATCTCTTTAGGGTCAAAACCCGCTGATAGAATGCTGTCTTCGAAGGCGCTTCGAATCGCTGCCTCGCGATCAGGGTCGTCGAGCAAACGTGCCATCCCTGACATGTGATGGTCAAAACAATAGCCGCAATCATTTAGCTGGCTGACATAGACACCAATCGCTTCCAGATACCATTTGGGCAATTGGTTGCGCGGATGGTGCAAGACATACTTGTATATCGTCATGTGCCCTTCCATAGTGTGCGGGCGCAAACTGTGTGCAAGCATAATATTATCGACGTTGTTATTCGGGCCCTTGATGCGATCGTAAAGTTGTTTTAGCTTTCCGGTCGCTTCTTCGTAGGGAATGCAGGTTATCCACGTCATGGTTTTGTCACCGCCGCCAATTTGAACAAGAAAGGATACGCGCTGGAATGTTAAACATGGATGCAGATCGCTTGCAACGCATTCTAGGCCTTAGCCTGCCAATCATCGGCGGCATGATGTCACAGAATCTGTTGAATATCGTCGATACCGCGATGGTCGGTTTTCTCGGAGATGCAGCCCTGGCTGCTGTCGGCCTGGGTGGTTTCGTCGTGTTTGCGTGCCAGGCACTGATACTCGGAATTTCAACTGGCGTCCAGACCATTGCCGCGCGCAAGAAAGGTGAAGGTCACCCGGATCGCTCGGCGCGAGTTCTCAACTCGGCATTGCTGCTCATTGTGGTCGTTGCTCCACTTTTTTCGCTGCTGGTTGTATCCCTGGTCGAAACCATTTACCCATTCATTAACAGCGATCCAGAGGTGATCGCTGAAGGCGTTCCCTATTTGCAGTATCGACTGGTGGCGATTGTATTCGTCGGCATGAATTTCGCGTTTCGCGGTTATTGGAACGCGATGGACATGTCACGGATTTATATGACGACGCTGATGCTGATGCACGCTTCGAATATCGTGCTCAATTATGCGCTCATATTCGGCAACTTCGGCGCACCGGAACTTGGCGTCGCCGGTGCCGGACTCGGCACCGCTATCTCGATGGCAATCGGTACAGCAATCTATTTTTATCTTGGCATGAAGCACGTCGTCGGCAGTAGCTTCCTCAAAGGACTGGCCGACCGCAAGGATTTCAGATCTCTCATTAGAATTTCCCTTCCCGCCGGAGTTCAGCAACTTTTTTTCGCCTGCGGTCTTGTTGCCATGTTCTGGATTATCGGCAAGATCGGAACACCGGAACTGGCTGCCGCTAATGTCCTGACAACGGTACTGCTTTTCGCAATATTGCCTGGGATTGCGCTCGGCATTGCCTGCACGACACTTGTCAGCCAGGCGATCGGTCGACAGGACCTCGATGATGCCTACCTTTGGGGATGGGATGTCGCGAAAGTTACCATCGCCCTGTTGACCGTTCTCGGACTGCCCCTGTGGCTTGTTCCCGATCTCGTATCATCCATCTTTATTCACGATCCGATGACCCGCGAATTGGCGCGCTGGCCGATGCGCCTCGTCGGCCTGACAATGCCGATCGAAGCTGTCAGTTTCGCGTATATGTACGCCTTGCTGGGCGCAGGCGACGCACGCCGCATTATGATAGTCAGCGTTGGCGCCCAGTGGCTTTTCTTTTTACCGCTCGCATTCCTTGTAGGTCCAGTCCTGGGATGGGGTCTCGCCGCCATCTGGATTGCGCAGGGTTGCAATCGAGCGATGCAGGCGGGCATATTCTTCCGGAGCTGGCAACGTCGCGATTGGCAGCACATCAAGATTTGATGTGTCCTGTAGATGCGGTCGCTCCGACGAGTGCTGGTGAATATGATGCAAAGTTGAAACCGGGCATCGCCCATAGTGAATGGAGAAAGTCATGAGTTTGAATATCGCAGTGGTTTACGGCAGTGCTCGCCGCGACCGACAGGGGATCAAGGTAGCTCGCTTCTTTGTCCGGCAACTCGAGGAACGCGGCCATACTGTCACGCTGGTCGATTCTTCGGAGTACGAATTGCCCTTTCTCGATTTGATGTACAAGGAATACGAAGCAGGGCAAGCACCTGCCGCGATGGCGGCCGTTGGCGAAATCCTCGCGGCGGCGGATGGCTTTGTCATTGTCAGCGCTGAATACAACCACAGTATTTCAGCAGCCCTCAAAAATCTCCTGGACCATTACCAGAGCGAGTATCTGTACAAGCCCAGTGCTATTGTCACCTATTCAGCCGGGCCATTTGGCGGCGTCCGGGCATTGGTCAATTTGCGTGCAATTCTCGCCGAGTTGGGTACACCGAGTATTCCAAGTGCATTGCCTGTATCCGGCGTCCGGGGTGCATTCGATGATGAGGGCAATTCTCACGATGGCACGTATGACAAAAGAGCCGTCAAGTTTCTCGATGAATTTGAGTGGTACGCAAACGCGCTGCGACGGGGACGAAACAAAGAAGCTTGTGAGAGCAGCCCTCCCATGCAGCAGGCGATGTGCCGGAATTCCTACGCAGATTGACCCACAGGACTCTACAAATGAAATTTCTTACGGATATGAATTCGCGCTCGACGTGCAGCGTCCGCCGGATAGCTTTGGCGTTACTGCTGGTGTTTAAAGTATCGACTGCTCAGGCAGAGGATACTTTCGCCGGCATTGTCTCGTCTGCGACACCTGAGGCCACTGCGGCGGGCGTCGGGATTCTGGAGAGAGGCGGCAACGCCATCGATGCCGCTATCGCAGTTTCACTGGCGCTTGGCGCCACGGAACCGGCGGGGTCCGGTCTGTTCGGCCAGACCGTCATGCTGGTCAGGCTTGCACCGAACACAGATCCTTTCGTTATCCACGGAACAACCTATTCACCGGGCACTCTCCCAAGTGATGTGGAACGCGGCCAACTGACTCGCGGACATACCGCATCAACCATCCCCTCGACACTGCGTGTCCTGGATTTCGCCAAGCGAAATTACGGCAGTTCGGCAGTGAGTTGGGCGGATGTCCTTGCACCGGCGATTCATTATGCAAGCGAAGGATTCGTTGTCGGTCCTTTTCGGCATCGTGCATTTCGGAACGAAATGTCGGAGCTCGCTGAGCAAAAGGCAGCACGCGAACTGTTCGTGCGCTCTGACGGCATTCCCTACCAGATCGGCGACGTATTCAAGAACCCGAAACTGGCAGCAACATTGCGGCGAATCGCGGCAGACGGCGCGCTGGATTTCTATCGAGGGAAAATTGCCGCGGAGATTGTCGCTGATATGGAAAGCAACTCAGGCTGGATTACGGCCGAAGATCTCAGTCGCATGCCGGAACCGGAAATAGTTCCGGCCCTTCATTCCAGCTACCGCGGCCACGACATTTACACCTTACCACCACCGTTTGGTGGTTGGGTCGTGTTGCAGATACTCAATATCCTGGAGAAGTCGCCCGTTTCTGCCGTCGATGCAGACGACGACAGTCGGCGACTGGCGTTGCTCGACGCCATGAGCATTGCACACAATACTCGTCGCTACGATCCGGTTCCCGGATTCCATGATTACGCCAAGGACATCGCAACCAAAATTTCCAGGGAAGAAGCACAGCATCTGCTCGATGCATACATGCAGGACAACGGCGGCGAGACGACGCACTTCTCGATCGTCGATGCGGACGGCATGGTCGTCTCTGCCACACAAAGTATCGACAGTTACTTCGGCTCCCATGCCGCACACCCGACATTAGGGTTTCTTTACAACAACTACATGCAATCATTCAGGCTGGAAGACGACGGTTCACCCTATGTGCTCGCACCATGGCAGATGCCGCTGTCCTCAATGAGCGCAACGATTCTTTCACGAAACGGCCAGACGGAGCTCGTACTTGGCAGCCCGGGCAGCGCTCGCATCATCTCTGCAGTTGCGCAGGTCACCAATCACTGGGTTGATATCGGCGCAGGAGTCGAAGCGGCGGTCAACGCCTACCGAGTGCATGCCGTACCCGACAAACTTGCCTACGTTGAGGGGGACTCGATTTCGTCAACGTTATTACTCGGCCTGGCAAAGCGCGGGTTTGCATTGCGGCGGCCCGCCTACGGTGTGTCGGACAGCCAATTGGATCCGTACTTCGGTGGTGTTCACGCGCTGGCGCGGCAGAACGATGTCTGGACAGGCGCCGCTGATCCACGGCGCGATGGAGCGGTGGGGATAGCGTACAGAGACAAAAATGACTAAGGCGTTCTGTTACTCCGGACAATTCGCGCTGGATTATCGAGAGTTGTTCTGGCGTGGTATCACCGGCAATACAATGCGCGAAGCATATTCACCACCAAGGTAAATCGTCTGCTTCGCGACCTTCATCTCCGTCGTTTGTGCAAACGGCGCACCGGTATTCAGATTGCGTGCAAGTCGCGGAAAATTGCTGCTGGTAATATCGACCCTCAGACGATCACCCGGTGACAATACATAGCTGGTCGCCCAAAGATCGATATCGTATTTGTAAATTTTTCCGGGCTCGATCAGTTCCTGTTCTTCAAATCCGTTGCGGTAACGCGCTCGAATGACACCGTCGACCAGATTGAAAGCGACTCCATCGGGCTTGACGACAATGAGTTTGGCCATGAAGTCAGTATCAGTAGCGCTGCTCGCCGCATAGATTTCCGCACGGACAGGCCCGGTGATCTCCGTTTCTTCGGCAAAAGGACTCGATGTGAATCGAAGTACATCGTCTCTGCCGTCCAGCGGGGACTGATCGTAAGGCCCGCGCAAACTCGGTTCCATGATGTTGCCTCCCAGGGTTGGCACCGGGTCGGCAGGATCGTATTCGTATGATTTCGATTGGCTGTTTGCGCTCGGGCTGTCCGTCGAAAGAGAGCCGTCCGCGTGCAGAAAATAAGACTGGTAGTCCGTCCTGGCCAGCGGCCATTCGACCTCGTCACGCCAGACATTCTCACCCATGACAAAGATGCGGATCGGTGCTCCTTTTGGCTCCGGCCCGTCCTTCAACCAGTAGTTGAACCACTCAAGATACAATGGCTCGACATCGATTATTGACGCTTCACCAAATTCCTGATCACCTGTCCGCGCGGACTGATTCCAGCCATGTGGCCACGGTCCGATAATGAGACGTTGACCCTCTCTTGCTGAGGCGCTCGCCGCTTCCGTTTTCATCGTCTGGAAACTGCCGAGCGTGCTCCGCAGGAACACATCGTACCAACCGCCAATATTGAGTGCCGGTACAGACATTTCGGACGCTCGCGCTTCCAGGTTTATGGGCTCCCAGTAGGCATCGTACGAGGGATGCTGCAACCAGTCCTGAAAATGCTGCACGTTAAAACCCAGGCTTTCACCGAGTGTATCGATGGGTAAATGGTCGATCTCATTAATCCAGTCGACCGGAAACATCGTCGACGTTCGGCTGCCCGCGAGACCGATTCCCCATCTTGCTCTTGACAGCAGCGAAAACGCCCCGCCCGGATAGGCAACATCACGGTAATAATTGCCCGGACTCATGGCCGGAATGATTGCCACCAACGCCGGATTGCCGTTGAGAGCGGCCAGCCACTGAACCGAGGCCAGGTAGGATGTGCCAAACATCCCTACTTTGCCGTCCGACCAGGACTGGCTCGCTATCCAGGTCAGCGTATCGTCGCCGTCGTTGATCTCTTGGAAGTATGGATACCACTTGCCTTCTGAGTCGTAACGACCCCTGACGGATTGAAATACGAATGCAAAGCCGTTTGCCGTCGCGAATTTTGCGTAGCGCTGGCGAACCGCGTTGGTGCCGTTGGAATACATATCGCGAACCAGCAGGGTGGGGAATTTTCCAGCCGCAGTGGGCAGGTAGACGTCCGTCGCAAGCTCAACGCCGTCACGCATCTTTACGCCAATGTGATAGATCGATTTGAGCGTCGCAGGATATTCGGCTGTCGACCCCTCCAGGTTTTGCGCCCCGCCGAACACCGGCCACAGCAAGGAAAAAAGGGCGATGGGTATAAAGCGTCGAATCATGCGAGGTTCCCCGGTTTTAAACTCATGGATCAGGATACTGAAGTTTAGCTGACGATGATTTTTTATCGCCAACTTTTGCTATGAATGGTTTTCCGCCAAGTTCCCGCGGATCAATATTACTGAATTTATGTACCCTGCGACCCTCAGTGGACATCGTCGTAACATGGACGTCGACCCGGCCCCATTCCTGGAGGCCGATATGAACGGGTTTCGCATTTTGTGCGTTGTAGCCGCTACCCGTATCAACCATTCGCAGCCCGAGTAACTCATCCGTACCGGTCCTGTATACCCGAACTTCGGAACCCGCGCGCGTGTAGTGGCCAGCGGCGTCGAGAACAAGAACCTGGATTGAGCGACCAGCTATGTCGGCAGGCAAATCGTTGCGGAACAGGTAATGTGAACCCGCCGGATCGTTCGCCGTCAACGCCAAATCGAGATCGCCATCCTGGTCGAAATCCGCCCACTGCACACCGTGGTCGGCATCGTTCATCGCGATGATTTCCGGGAGACGATTTTCGAATCGATCTCCCTCGTTTATGTACAAGTAATCCGGAGTGCCCGGCTTGCCATTGATATATCCGACGATGTACAGGTCAGGCCGGCCATCGTGCTGGATGTCTCCCCACACGCCGGTCACGATGTGGTGCTCGTTTGCGATACCCATTTCTGGCGCCACATCGGTAAAGCTGCCGTCGCCATTGTTACGATAGAGCTTGTCGTTGCCATATGCGGCAACGTAGAGATCAAGGTCACCGTCCGTGTCGAAATCTATGACCGCACATCCGACGCTACCGTCGGTGAGTGCACGCCTGGGCTGATCCATGTCCAGTTCAATCGCGACATCGCTGAAAATACCCTTGTCATTGCGAAACAGGCCGTCCCGATCACCATTCTGGTTCGCAGTGAACAAATCCAGATCGCCGTCCGCATCCATGTCGAACCAACACGCCCCGACAGTCCGCCGTGGCTCCATGATGCCGCTGCTCATCGTCACATCGGTGAAAATGCCGTCGTTATTTTGTAAGAGTCGATTGACACTGGCGCGCATTGCCACGTAAAGATCCAGATCACCATCCGAATCGTAGTCGATAAAAGATACCTGCCGCGTATGTCCATGCAGTGCTACGCCGGAGGCTTCACCCACTTCGGTGAATCCGGCCTGTCCTTGCTGCAGATTGTTGCGAAACAGCCGATTCGCAGGACCGTCGTACCCTGCATAACCGATATAGACATCGAGATCGCCGTCGCCGTCATAATCACCCCACGCGACAGAACGAGGATTGCCGCCATCGGTTGGCAAACCATGACTGGCACCGACGTCTTCGAAACCATCCGGCCCATTTCGGTAGAGCCGAACCGGCGCGTCACGAAACGTGATGATCAGATCCAGGTCACCATCGTTGTCGAAGTCACCCCAGGCATTTGACTGCCCGCCGGGTGCCGAGAACAGCGAAGTCTGGACGGGTGTAAAGCTTGTATCCGCGGCGAGGCATTCGAAACCGATGCAAAGACACGTAATTAAGGCTGCTGGGAGGATTGATGATGGGCGGGTCATGCAAACACCCATCCTGGTGATCGTAACGTTACCAACATTCGGATATCCCAATCGTTCATCAATCAATTGATAATACCGGAAATGGGGCCGTTGGTTTCGATCAAGGAAAGCGCGGTCGCCCGTCAGGACACGCTACAGTTTCTCTATTGGGAGTGCGGCGGAATCTCCCAAGGGTGCTCCTCCTGGAAAGTCTCTTTTAACATTGCCTTAAAACCGCCCGTGGCGCTTCTGCAGCATTCGTTTTGATATCATCTATCACCATTGCCTCGGGTCAGGAGCCAGGAATTGAAAGACAATTTTTCATACATGCTCATCGCATTATTGATTTTCCTGTTTGGTATGCCGATAGCGCTTGATCTTCAGCTGTTCACGCCCGGCATTGTTCGAGCACTGGGCTTTTCAACATTGCTCGTTGTCGGCGTTGGGAGCCTCAGGTATTCCGGCCATTCGTTCACCGCTGGCATCGTACTGGTCATTGCAGGTCTTGCCATGAATTTGCTGCATACAGCTTGGCCACACTCAGCATGGAACGCTGGTTCCATGCTTACCCTGTTGGCGTTCATGGCGCTGGCAACGGCTGGTGCATTTCGGCAAATCGCCGTCAGTAATGTTGTTAGCCCGAACAGAATTATTGGTGCAATCTGTGTTTACCTGCTGATCGGCGTAATTTGGTCGATTATCTATGCCTTGCTTGAATTGCTGATTCCTGGCTCGTTTGGGGGGTTTGCAGAGAAAATGGGAACTACCTGGAACCCTGACTGGATTTACTACAGTTTCGTCACGCTAACCTCACTGGGTTATGGCGACATTTTGCCATTGAGTCATTTGGCCAGGACATTTTCATACATGGAGACTGTTGTCGGGCAGTTTTATCTGGCGGTAATGGTAGCTGGATTGGTAAGTGCCTACCTCGCGGCCAAGAGCCGGGACCGTGACAAGCACTGACAGTCGTCCGTCACAACAATTTCACAGGTCGTCGATGAGTCAACTCGCCACCTGCGAATGTTTTCCCGCTATTTTTTCGGGGGCCAAAGCGTATCGAATACGAATACAGCCCCGATCGCGTACAGCGTCGCCATGATGAACATATTAAGTCGCGACCAGAATGCAGCATCCGCGCCTGAACCACCCTGCCCGTCCAGAACCGCCGGTGCCAGGATGACGATCATCGTCAGGAAACCGTAAGACCAGGTTGCGCCATTTGCCTGCATTCCCTGTCCCACGAAAATTTTCGGCCCCATGACCAGACCACAGAGCGCCACTAACAAAATATACATGGTCAGCGACGGCCAGACGCTCAATACCTGCCAACCAATGATCGCAGCCACGCCGCCGATAAACGTCGACATCAACAACGATTTGCCAGCCTTTTTTGTCTGGTCAAGACCTGCTTGCTGGGCCATGGACGATACTTTTATCAATACGGCCAGGTAACTGGCACTGGCACTCGATAGAAGAAACCAGATTACGATTGGCAATACGATGAGCAGTGAACGCCAGGCGCTGCGACGCGCCATTTCCGGGTCCAGCTCGACGGAGGCGGGTTTTTGCGCGGCGGCAGATACTATTTCAGCCCGCGCAGATGAATCTGGCAGTATTGCGTGTCCGACCCAGACGAAAGCCAGACCCACTACCGCACCAACGATCACGCCGTTAACCACTCCAAGCACTGCATCGAGCGACACGGTGCCAATGGCAGTTGCAATCGCCAATCCAACGGTAGCGAATGCACCAACAACCGGCGAACCACCGCGGGCCGTGTAATAAAAACTGTGGAATAACGCCAGTGTGAGCAGCAAGATGCCGACCATGCGCTGATTGAGAATGAAAGGCAG
>Ga0209988_10000902_pt1 | contig 19035 bp, 16 predicted proteins | sample N075metaG_FD_183115 | JGI IMG/M metagenome (GOLD analysis project Ga0209988, IMG submission 183115) | Deep subsurface microbial communities from Kermadec Trench to uncover new lineages of life (NeLLi) - N075 metaG (SPAdes) (version 2) | ecosystem: Environmental > Aquatic > Marine > Ocean trench... | reverse complement strand
CCTCAACAACGCCAACTTCGGCACGCCGCCGGACGGCTCGAACCCGCGCATGCAGATGTTCCTGTTCCAGTATCCGGGCCTCAGCATCAGCTCGCCGTCGAGTCTCGCGGGCTCGATCGAGGGCGGCACGGCCGCATTCGGAGCTGCGATCACGGCGACCCCCATCGCGGCAGAGCTGGTCCAGGCCCTCGATGCCGCCACCGGCGGTGACCCCAGCACCACTGACGCCTGCTCGGCGCTCACCAACGGAGGCCCCAGCAGCGCCATCGAGGGCAACATCGCCCTGATCGACCGGGGCGAATGCGACTTCACCGTCAAGGTGCTGAACGCCCAGAATGCCGGTGCCATCGCCGCCGTGATCGTGAACAACCAGGGCAACGCGGTGATCAACATGTCGGGCACCCAGACCCTCATCATCATCCCGTCGATCTTCATCGGGCAGGGAAACGGGGACCTCATCAAGGCCGAGCTCGGCGGAACCGTCGCGGGCTCCATCGCCGAGGTGGTGAAGGACGGCGACTTCGACAACGGCATCATCATCCACGAGTACGGCCACGGTGTCTCGAAGCGGCTCACGGGCGGCCCGTCGAACGTCGGCTGTCTCGACCAGTCCCAAGCTTCGGGCATGGGAGAAGGCTGGAGCGACTTCTTCGCGCTGGCGCTCACCCACAAGAACGGCGACACACGAACGACGCTGCGATCCATCGGATCGTTCGCGGTCGGCCACCTCGGCGCGCCGCGAAGCGGCCCCGGCATCCGCAACTTCCCGTACAGCACCGACCTCGCGGTGGATCCCCAGACCTACGTGACCGTCAATACCACCAACCGGCCCCACGGAATCGGCGAAGTCTGGGCCATCGGTCTGTGGGAGATGTACTGGAACCTGGTCGACCGCTTCGGCTTCGATCCCGATCTCTACAGCGGCAGCGGCGGCAACAACCTCGCCCTCCAGCTCGTAATGGACGGCATGAAAGAACCGGGCTGCGAGCCGACGCTGCTCGACGGCCGCGACGCGATCCTGACGGTCGACAACTTGAACAATGCGGGCGCCAACCAGTGCCGGATCTGGCGCGCCTTCGCCAGACGCGGCATGGGCTTGAACGCCGACGATGGCAATCCGAATCCACCAACACCGGGCGTCACCGAAGACTTCACAATCCCCGCAGCCTGTGTGTCGACCTGCGGCAACAACCTGATCGAAGCCGACGAGGTCTGCGACGGCACGTCCACCGGCAGCTGCACGGCGGCCTGCAACAGCCAGTGCTTCTGCCTGCCGGATGCCGACGGGGACGGCCTCGACGACGACCTCGAAGCCAGCCTCGGCACCGACCCGCTGAACCCCGACTCCGACGGCGACGGCCTCAGCGACGGCGAAGAGGTCAACATCTACGGCACCGACCCGCTCGACCGCGACACCGACAACGACACCTTCAGCGACTTCGTCGAGGTCGCCAACGGCACCGACCCGCTCGACCCGAACTCGGGCTTGGCTCCCCCGCCGGTGCCCGCGCTACCGGCGAGTGGGCTCGTGATCTTGATGTTGGGCCTGGCGTTCGCGGGCCAGCGAGCGCTAGGGCGGCGTTAGCCGCTCACCGGCGCGAAGCACACCACCGAGATCGCGACCGCCGTGCGGCGGGCGTCGAGGTTTCGGTAGCTGTGTTTCTGGTCGCCGCGGAAGACGAGGCTGTCGCCGGGCTCGAGCTTCCAGCGCTCGCCCGAAGCCACCAGCTCGATCCGGCCCCGCTCGCAGCTGAGATACTCGCGCGTGCCCGGCGTGTGGGGGACCCCGATCATCTGGCCGCCGGGTTCGAATTCCATGCGGCCGATGTCGAGCCCCGGAATCGCTTCCGGAAGCAACGGCCGCAGCGTCACGCCCTGACGTTTGCGGCTCTTGATGTCAGCGGCCGCAAAGTGTCGGACCGCCGTCCGTGGCGCCCCGATCAGCTCCTCGATCGAGACCTGGAGGGCCGCGGCCGCCCGCGAGAGGACCGTGAGCGTGGGGTTTGCGCTGCCGGATTCGAGGCTGGCCCAGGTCGGGCGCGGAATGCCGGAGAGCTGCGCCATGCGCTGCTGAGAGAGGCCGCGCTCCTCGCGCAGGCGGCGGGCGTTGGCGGCCAGGTGGGCCGCGGAGGCGGCTGCGTCGTCCATGGTTGGTGAAATAGCAATCAGACGACAAAATAGCCAGTTGGTTGTCTGAATATCTAGTCCGACCGATCCTTTGCTGAGCCCGCAAGAGGAGAACCAGCATGACGATCCGACTCGAACACGCCAACTTCCAGGTCCGTGACATCGACGGCATGATCCGCTTCCTGCGCACTGCCTTTCCGGACTTCCGGATCCGGGGCGAAGGCAAGACCTGGCAGGGCCAGCGCTGGGTCCACGTCGGCTGTGACGACGCCTACATCAACCTGACTCAGGCGATTGAAGAACCCGTGGAAAAGCGCGCGCCCTATAGCGGAACTCCGGGGCTGAACCACCTGGGCTTCGAGGTGGACGACGTCGAGGCGCTCCGGACCCGCATGAAGGACGCCGGCTACTTCGATTCCACCGTTCCCAATGACCACCCACATCGAAAGCGCGTCTACTTCTTCGACGCCGAAGGCCGCGACTGGGAGTTCGTCCAGTACCTGTCCGACGATCCGGCCGAACGAAACGACTACGACGTGCCGGACGCGGTTTGAGCCAACCGATCACCGATTGACTGAAGTCCCGATGTAGGCACCTCTTCGCCGCACCCTCTATGGACGTGCGGCGTCCCGAACCACGGCGAGCAGCCCGTCGCCATACTTCTCCGACTTCGCGGGGCCGATGCCATGGCAGAGCAGCAGCTCTTCCCGGGTTCGAGGGCGTAGCAGGGCCACGTCGCGCAGGGTGCGGTCGGCGGCGACCACATAGGGCGGGACGTTCTGGCCGCGGGCGAGCTCGAGGCGCCAAGTGCGGAGTTGTTCGAAGAGCGCGAGGGCTTCGCTGTCGAGGTCGGCGGCGGCGGCGTTTCTCGTGGGCCTGGCCGGGGCCAGGCTGTCGAGACGGGTCTCGGACGGGAGCACCAGCCGCACGGGGACTTCGCCGCGCATGACGGCAGCGCCCGCTTCCAGGAGGATCGCCACGGGGCGATCGCCGCCCTCGAATCCGACCCAGCCCGCCGTGACGAGACGGCGCTGCAGGCGCTGGATCCACTTCTCGCTCTTGTCTTCGAGCACGCCGAAGGTCGACACCTGGTCGAGGCCGCTGCGTTTGAGGCGATCGTCGCTCTTGCCGCACAGCAACGCGACGGATGCGGTCAGCCCGAAGCGGCCGTGGATGCGCGCGACGCCGGAAAGCGCCTTGCGAACGATCAGGCTCACCTCTTCGGGATCCTGGGCGTCGGCGTCGGCGGTCGCAGCGCCGCCGATCTGGGCGCAGACATCGCAGATGCCGCAGCCGCCCACGGTCTCTTCTTCGTCGCCGAAGTAGCGCAGCACAGCGTCGTGTCGACAGGTTCCGCCGTCGGCCCAGCGCATCAGATCGAGAAAGAGATTCCACTTGTGTTCGATGACTTCGGGGGACGACGAGCCTTCGTCCCCTCCCCGCTCGATCAAGTAGCGGCGTGTCGGGAAGTCGTTCGGGGCATGGAGCAACAGGCCGATGGCGGGCTCGCCGTCGCGGCCAGCCCGTCCCACCTCCTGGTAGAAGGACTCGAGCGACCCCGGCGGACCCAGGTGCACGACGGCGCGGACATCCGCGCGGTCGATCCCCATGCCGAAGGCGTTGGTAGCAGCGACGATTTCGAGCGTGCCATCGATGAAGAGACTCTGGCTGAGATCGCGATCCTTGGCCGACAGACCGGCGTGGTAGCACTTCGCCTGCCAGCCTTGCTTGGAGAGCCGCTGCGCCTCCGCCTCGGCACCGCGTCGCGTCGGCGCGTAGACGATGGCGGCTCCGCGCCCGGCGCCCGGATTGGCGAGCGCTTCAGAAAGCACCGCGTCGACCCGCCGGTTGCGCTCCTGTCGGCTGCCAACCTCGTGGGCGCGCAGCGAAAGGTTGGGCCGCGCGAAGCCCTTCAGGATCTGGGGCGTGTCGGCCGGGAGTCCCAGACGCTCGAGGATCTCGTCGCGGACAACCGGCGTGGCCGTCGCCGTGCAGGCCAGCACGCGCGCCTTGGGCAGCGCCTCGAGCACGCTCCCGATCTGCATGTATTCGGGCCGGAAGTCGTGCCCCCACTCGCTGATGCAGTGGGCCTCGTCGATGGCGACGAGCGGGCAGTCGAGGTCGGCCAGCAGCCCGCTGAAGCCACCGAGCATCAACCGCTCGGGCGCGACGTAGATCAGGTCGTAGTGTCCTTGGGCCAGCTTCCGTAAACGCTCGCGGCTCTCGTCGTTCGACAACGTCGATGCGAGATAGGTCGCGGAAACACCGACGCGTTCGAGCGCCGCCACCTGGTCGTGCATCAACGCGATCAGCGGCGAGACGACCAGCGTCGTGCCGGAGAGCAGACTCGCCGGCAGCTGATACGTGAGGCTCTTGCCACCCCCCGTCGGCGCCACCAGCAGCAGTCGTCCCACCTCGAGCAGCGTCTCGATCGCCTCGCGCTGCCCGGGTCGAAACGCTTCGTGACCAAAGCGTCGGAGGGCAGAAGCAAGATCCGAAGACATCGCGCTGGACATGGCCGATGGGGCGAAGCTACGGCATTCATCCCGAATCCGCCGTGGTTAACGAAGGGTTCCATGGACGTGAATCCACGTCCACACAATCAAACCTCGTTCGTCTCAGTGCTCAAAACACATCAATGCGCGGGGACGTTCTTGAATATTCAATCCCGTCCAGTCTTCAGTCCTTCACCGCGACCCCGGGCCTGAATATTCAAGAACGTCCCCGTCTGCCAAGACTGCCAGATGCGGAGTCTCGACCCCGTGTGCCCTAGCCGTTGTGGCGGGCCATGCAGGCGTAGTAGGTCTGACGTGCTTGGTCGGCTCGACGCTTCTCTTCGCTGTAGCCGTGAAGGGCTCCGCCCGTCACGCCCACCAGAGCGCCAATGCCGGCACCCTTGCCCGCGCCCTTGCCACCGTTGATGATGGCGCCCGTGGCGGCACCGAGTCCGGAACCGATCAAGCCACCCACCGCCCCATCGCGGACCACGCGACCGTTGTCGCGCTGCGCTGCCCAGCGATGACGCTCACAGTCTTCCAAGAGAACGCTCCGGGGAGCGGGGACGGCGACAGGCTGAACCGGAACGGGAGCCGGTTGCGGCGGAGCCGTCGCCAGCGGGGGCGTCACGACGTCGGAGACCGGCTCGTTGTCGGAGGTCTGCGGCTCTTCCAGGGTCGCCGGCTCGCTAGCGGCACGGTTCGACTTGGCCACCACGATGCCGCTCACGACGGCGCCGAGCAAGGAGGCCATGATCGCGATCGTTGCAATCTTCCAGGGGTTCCGTTCCATCTGTTGCTTCCTTCCATTTCGGGGCGCCGTGCCCTATGAACAAGATCTTCGTCCGCGCCGAGCCCCGTAGCTGTGAACCTCTTCACCCGGTAGGGACGAAACATTGCCGGTTTCGATTCGACCCGAGGAGCCCCCCATGCATGCGAATAGGCTGATTCACACGTGTTTCTGGGGATTTATGGGAGCGCTGGCGGCCGCCCCCTTGGCGGCGGCGTTCGAAGCCCCCAAAGAGATTCCGTCGGGTGAGGTCGTTTCCGAGTCCGTGCTGAGCGACCCGCTCTATCGGATCGCGCCCAGCGTGCGCGCCGACGGCTTCGCCCAGCAGTACACGATCAAGACCGCGGGCTTCGGAAACCTCCACGCCAGCAGCGACTACATGCTGCCCGAGCGGATTCGCGAAGTGCAGGCGTTGGCCGTGCTCGAGGACCTGCACCGACACGAAGCCTTCGGCAGCGCGCTGAAAGAAGCCGCCAAGAAACCGTTCCTGGTCGGCCGGGACCTCGTGACGAAGCCCAAGGAGACGCTCTCCGGTGCGGGCCAGGGACTCAAGAAGGCAACGAAGAAGGCGGTCGGCTGGCTGAGCGGAGACCGGCGCGAGCGCGCCGACAGCGAGGACTCGGCCTTCAGCGAAGCCATCGGGTTCTCGCGAACCAAGCGCAAGCTCGCGGCGCAGCTCGGCGTCGACGTCTACTCGACCAACGCGAAGCTCCAGGACGAGATGGACCAGGTGTGCTGGGCCACCGTCACGGGCGGCATCAGCGTCAGCGCGATGCTGGCCGCCCTGGCGCTTCCGCCCATCATCGATATCGCGCGCCACACGACGAGCTTCACCGGAGGACTCAACAACCTGCTGGTCACCCAAAGCGGGGGCGATCTCTATCGGATGAATCGTGAGATCCTGAATGGGATGGGCTTCCCGCCATCCCAGACCGAGCCCTTCCTGGACAACGAACACGCCAGCCCGCGCCACAAGACCTTCATCGTGGCCGCCATGAAGGATCTCGAAGGAGTCGAAGGCCTGGACATCCTGATCGCCCACGGCCGCGCGTTACGCAGCGAAGACGACGCCCTGCGGCTGCAACGTACGGTCGAGCTGGCGCGAGGCCACCACCGTCACGTGGCACCGCTGCGAAGGATCGTAGACGTGGGCGGAGAAATCGTGCTCGTCACGACCCGCGGCCAGGTCGTTGCCACACTGCCCGCGGACCGGTTGCTGTGGACCGCATACACGGAGCAGCTGGCGAAGAGCCTGGAAAAGCAGAGGGACGCCGAGCCGGAGGTCGACGAGAAGCATCTGTGGATCACGGGAGTCTTCTCGGACGAAGCCCGAAACCAGCTACGAGATCGTGACATCGTCCTGCACGACCAGGCCAGCGACACCCTCGAGCCCCCGTCCCAGCAAGCGCGCTATTCCGCGACCTGGGAGTAGTTGAGCGAGACCAGGGCGGCGCGGATCGACGCGGCAGCGCGGTCGAGATCCTTCGGATCCGGGTTGGGGTCTGCCTTCGAGAAATCAAGGTCACTGATCTTCTGGATCGGGAGCAGGTGAATGTGCACGTGGGGCACCTCGAGGCCGATGATCGCCTGACCCACCTTCATGGGCTGAAACGCCTGCTGGATCGCCTGGCCCACGGCCTGGGAAACGCCCATCAGATGTTGGGCCAGGGGCGGATCGAGCTCGATCCAGTGGTCGACTTCCAGGCGCGGCACCACCAGCGTATGACCCGGTCGGATCGGGTTGACGGTCATGAAGGCCACGGCGTCTTCGTCCTTCCAGACGAAGCGACCGGGCAGCTTCCCTTCGATGATCTGGGTGAAGACGCTCTCCATGGCGTCAAGCTACCACGCAGCTCGGCGCCGGGTAGAGCATGCCGTATGCTCTCGCCATGAACTGGGTCCATTGGGTGACGCGGATTCACCGCGGGGTCTATCGAAGCACGGGCGGACGCGTCGGCGCGCGCATCAACGGTCTCGAGATGGTCCTGCTGACGACCATGGGCCGAAAATCCGGTCAACCCAGGACGCTCCCGCTGGCCTGCTTCCGGGACGGAGAAGACTGGATCGTGGTCGCCTCCAACGATGGCCAGGACTTCCATCCCGCCTGGTGGTTGAATCTCCAGGCAAACCCACGAGCGGAAGCCCAGCTCGGTCGGGAGACACGCAGCATCGTCGCTCACGAAGCGACCGACGACGACCGCGCACGCTTGTGGCCCTGGCTCAAGCAGCAGAATTCCGTCTACACGAAGTACGAGAAGAAGACCGACCGGCGGATCCCGGTCGTGGTGTTGCGCAAGGCCTAGGCGCTAACGGGCCTTCACGCTGCCTGACACGAGACCTTGGTAGAGCTCGGCGTCGAGGGTCACGTACTGCTCGCCGTTGAGGAAGTAGAGCGGATCGCTCACCTTCGCCGGGTCGTAGCCTTCCCTGCGGTAGTCGACTTTCTGGTGTTTGAAGGTTCCCGTGATACGCATGTCGTGTTGCAGGCGAACGAAGTACGGGCGCTGGAAGACTGGCAGACGCTCGAGAACGAAGTCGTTGAAGGTCTCGATGTTGAAGTCGTCCTTGCAGTTGACGCTGGCCATGCCGGCCCGGCCCTCGGAGCCCGGGACCTCGACGCCGTAGACGTTGGTCTCGAGCACGCCCGGAGCTCCGTTCAGGATCTCAGCCACCTCGTTCGTCGATACGTTCTCGCCCTTCCAACGGAACGTGTCGCCCAAGCGATCGGCGAAGGCGACCCAGCGGTTTTCGTAGACCTTCAGAAGATCGCCGCTGTCGAAGTAGCGGTCACCCCTCTCGAAAACGTTCTGGAGCACCTTCTTCCGGGTGGCCTTTTCGTCGACGTAGCCGCTGAACGTGAGGTTTCCGACGATCTTGCCCAGCAGCAGACCCGTCTCTCCGACCTCGACCCGTTCACAGTAGCCCCCGGCATCGCGCTGGATCTCGCCGGTTTCGAGATCCGCCTTCACGATCACCTGGCCCGGCATCAGCCGCCCGACCATCCCGGGCTTGCCGGTGAAATTGACCAGCGGAGCATTTCCCTCGGTTGCGCCGTAGAACTCGCGCACCATTTCAATGCCGAAGCGTTCCTGGAAACGCTCCCAGATGTCCGGGCGCATGCCGTTGCCCGTGCAGATGCGCAGCCGGTGATTGCGTTCGTCGGGATGTTTGGGCTGGTTCATCAAGTATCGACACAGCTCACCGATGTAGACGAAGGCGGTCGCATCGAACTTCTTGACGTCAACCCAGAAGTTCGACGCCGAAAATTTGCGCCGCAGCGCCATGGCGCACCCTGTGGTGAGCATCGCACCCAGTCCCGCAAACATCGCGTTGCTGTGATAGAGCGGCAGCGTCACGTACACCACATCGCCCCCGTCCAGGTCCATGATGCCGTGCCCGAAGAGGATGCCGGCCGACATCCAGCGCAAGTTTGTGACAATCGCGGCCTTGGGGAGCCCCGTCGTACCGGACGTGTAGATGTAACACATCGGTCCAGTGGGCTCTGGAATCGGCAACTCGATCGGCGACGCCGGCGACTGGGCTTCGACCAGATCGTCGAGGGACGCGAAACCTTCAGACATGGCATCGCCTTCGTCGCACTCGACGAGCACGTCGGACAGCTCGAAACCCTCGATCTCGTCGATCGTTTCGCGCAGCTTGTCAGTGTGCTCGGAACCCACGACGATGCGCACCGGCCGTGCGACCGTGAGGGCGTGCATCACGCCCCGCCCGGCGATGTTCGTGTTGATGAGGGCCGCGACGGCACAGAGCCGGTTGAGTGCCAGGATCGAGAAGACGTACTCGGGACGGTTGTCCATCAGGAGCGCGACCACCTCGCCTTCGCTCACGCCCATCTTCTGGAAGGCTTTGGCGTAGCGATTCACGTTGGCGTCGAGTTCGGACCAGGTATATCGCCGGTCGAGATAGGCCAGCGCCAGCTGGTGGGGGTTCTCCCGGGCACGCAACGCCAAGAGACGCGCAGCGTTCCACTGTCCGCTCGGGCGAAGCCAACGCGCACGGCGCGCCATCCGTCCCAGCGCGCGCAGCTCGATAGAAAGGGTCGTCCAACGCTCCCGTCGGTCCATTCCCGGCTTCTCCCTGATCAGCGCTGAACAATCGTCTGTGCGTTCTTGGCGAACTGCTCGGCGCCCTTGGTGTCCTGGGTGAGGTTCGGGATCTTCACCGGAACCTCGACGCCGCGCCGACATGCGGGCCGCTCCTTCATGACATCGAGCCAGCGGCGCAGGTTTGCGAGTCCGTCGATCGAAACGCCCGACCACTTATAGGTCCGGACCCAACACCAGTTGGCGATGTCGGCGATCGAGTAGTCGTCGGCCAGCCACTCGCTCTCCCCGAGTCGACCGTCGAGCACCTCGAACAGTCGACGCGACTCGTTCTGGTAGCGGTCGATGGCCGCCTGGATCTTCTCGGGGAAGTAGCGGGAGAAGACATTGGCCTGGCCCATCATCGGACCGACCCCGCCCATCTGGAACATCAGCCACGACAGCACGCGCGCCCGCGGACCGGTTTCGCTCGGTAGCAGACGCCCGGTCTTCTCGGCCAGGTAGATCATCAAGGCACCTGACTCGAAGATCGCGAGGTCGTCGGCATCGCGGTCGACGATCGCCGGGATGCGACCGTTCGGATTGATCTTCAGGAATTCCGGCGTCTTCTGCTCGCCCCGCATGAGGTCGATGGCACAGACCTTGTAGGGGAGATCGAGCTCTTCGAGGGTGACTGACGCCTTCCAGCCGTTGGGGGTCGGCGCGGTATAGAGATCGATCAAGTCCTGCTCCTGTCTACCCGACGCGGACCCCCCATGACCGCCCGGGAATCAGACAGATTGACATAGGTGACCGCTCGAGGCGAGCCGCGGAGCGCGAAAACGGGGAACGTTTCGTTGACCCTGGAATACGATGCTGCAGAACGCTCTGGAGAATTTCTCGTGGCTTCTTTCAAACGGTGAGCCACCCGCTCAACTCGTGGTGATCCGGCTCGTGCCGATGAGCCCGATCTGCAACTGCCTACTGACCGAGCCGGCGCCACGCCGCGATCCTTTGGATCGGCTAACCCTGGCGCGCCTTGCGGAGCTCGCCGCTGGCGCGCTCCTCGTTGCGCATCGACTCTTCCATGCTGTGGGTCTCACCGTATTCGAGCACGCGCTTGGCCGCGGCCAGCACTTCGGGACGCTTCTCGGCCATCATGGCCGCCATCGCGCGCGCTTCCTTCAGCAGGTCATCGGCCGGAACGACTCGGTTCACCAGACCAATCTCTGCGGCTTCCTCCGACAAGATCACGCGCGCCGTCAGCACCAACTCGAGCGCCTTGGCGCGGCCGACCAAGCGCGGCAACAGGTGGGTGCTGCCGAGACCCGGCAGGATGCCGAGCTGGGTGAAGGTGACGCCCATCTTCACACCGGCGGCCGCGATGCGGATGTCGCACGGGAGGATCATGGTGATGCCGACACCGATGGCGGCGCCGTTCACGGCCGCGATCACGGGCTTGGGAAATTCGATCAGCTCGAGGGGGAGCTTCTTCAGGAAATCCTCTTCGCCGAGCTTGGGGCCCTTGTTGGCCGCCGCATTGCCACCGGCCTGGTGGGCCTTGAGGTGGTCGAGATCGACACCGGCACAAAAGCCGCGGCCCGCACCCGTGAGAATGATCGCACGGACGGCATCATCGTCACGCGCCTTGCGGAAGGCGTCGACGGCCTCGTCGCCCATGGGCGTGATGTAGGCATTCAGCTTGTCTGGACGGTTCAGTGTGATCGTCGCGATCGCGTCGAAAACGTCGTAGAGGATGTGCTCGTAGTCGGACACTGCTTCTCCTGGCAGACCTGTCGGATTCCCAGCCGGTTTGGCGGGTAGTCTCGCCTAGTCGCCGCCCCTGTAGGGCACCCATTTGGGCTTGCGCTTCTCGACGAAGGCCATCGAGCCTTCCTGGAGATCCGGGCACGCGATGTGGTCCTTGATGACTTGAAACGTGTCGTCGAGGGCAACGCGCAGGCCCTTGTCGAGGCTCTGCCAGATGACGCGCTTGCTGCGGGCCAGTGCCGTGGGCGAGTGCTCGGCCAGCATGGCGGCGAGTTCTCGGGCGCGCGGCATCACGTCGGCAGCGGGCAGGACTTCACCGACGAGACCACACGCGAGCGCTTGCTGGGCCGACATGCGCTCGGAGCCTCCCAGCAGCGCCAGGCGCATCACCTGCTCCAACGGAATGCGCCGCGCCAGCCCGACGGGCTCGAGGCCCGAGATGAGGCCCACCTTCACGTGGGTGTCGAAGAAGGTCGCGTGATCGGCGCAGACGATGATGTCGCTGTCGGCGATGAAGTGGAGGCCGCCGCCGTTGACCATGCCGTTGACGGCGGTGATGACGGGCTTCCAGCACTGGTTGTGGATCGCGGTGAGAAAGTGATAGAAGGCCTTGCCCGTTTCGCGCTCGATGCGCTCTGATTCTTCACGCGCCGTGCCGGAAGCCACGTCGGCGATATCCATGCCGGTGCAGAAGGCCTTCTCGCCGGCACCCGTGACGATCACACACGTCACCTCGGGGTCCTGCTTCACGTCTTCCCAGGCCTGGCGCAGCTCGCCCGCCATCTGCACGGTGAATGCGTTGTGACGCTCGGGCCGATTCAAGGTGAGGGTCGCGACGCCGTCCTGCTTGTCGTACAGGATGGTTTCGAAGTTCATGGACGCCTCCTGCCTCAAGCCTTGCCGAGGATTGCGATGCCACAGGCCGTCGGATGGCCGCCAATGTTGTGGGAGAGCGCGATCTCGGCGCCTTCTACCTGGCGCTTGTCGGCGCGGCCCTGGAGCTGGAGCGTGTTCTCGTAGATCATGCGCACGCCGGTGGCCCCGGTCGGGTGCCCGAAGCTCTTGAGTCCGCCATCGGTGTTGACGGGCAGCTTGCCGCTGAGCTCGAAATAGCCGTCGGCCATGTAATCCTTGGCCTCGCCCTTCTGGCAGAAGCCGAGATCCTCATAGCTCAGCATCTCGGTCAGCGAGAAGCAATCGTGCAGCTGGGCCACGTCGATGTCGCCCGGACCCACGCCCGCCATCTCGTAGACGACCTTGCTGGCCTCGATGGTGGGCTTCCAGGCCAAGAAGTCCATGTGCGGATCTTTCTGCGGGTTGGGGCCGCCGAAGACCGTGATGCCTTTCACGAGTACGGGATCCTGACGGAAGTCCTTGGCGATTTCGGTCCGCGTGATGATCGCGGCCGCCGCACCGTCGGTCTGGGCCGCGCAGTCATAGAGGCCGAAGGGCCAGGAGATGATGCGCGCCTTCTTGTAGTCCTCGAGTGTGATCTCGCGCTTGAGAAAGCTGTTGGGTGCCAGCGTGCCGTTGTGGTGATTCTTGATGGCGATGAGGGCGAGATCGTCGCGGCTCGCGCCGTACTTCTCGAAATAGCGCGAGGCGCAGATCGAGAACCAACCGGCCGGTGTCTGCGGCAGATCGCGCACCTGGGTCATCATCACCGACGGGCCCGACACGCCCCGATCCTTGGGCTTGTCGTAGCCGACGATGAGCACGGTGTCATAGAGGCCGCAGGCCACCGACATCACACCGCAGCGGAAGGCGTCGGTGCCCGTCGCGCAGTAGTTGGAGACCTCGGTGATGGGCTTCCACAGTTTGAGGGCGTCGCTGCACTCGTGCGGACCCTTCTGGGAGTAGAGCGAGCCGCAGAAGACGGCGTCGATCTGCTGCTGGGGCTTCTCGATTCCCGCATCGCTGTACGCCTCGTAGGCAGCGTCGACGATCATGTCCGACGGCGACTGGTCCCAGTTCTCGCCGAACTGGCAGCAGCCGACGCCGACGATGGCGACCTTGTCTCGAATAGCATCTGTACGCATCAATCTTCTCCGAAGGCGTGCCGTGCGGCCAGGGCGGCTTTGCCGCCCGCTAACCCGCCAAGAACGGCGTGGCCTTCCAGTAGTAATTGGGGCGGCTGCCCGAGTTGTGGATGCGACGGAACTCGAACTCGACGGGCATGTCGAGCTTCACGTCCGCGGGCTCGATGTTCACCAACTGGATGTGGACGCGCGCGCCGCCGATCTCGCAGATGGTGACGACGGTCGGCGGGGCGGGCGTCGGGAAGAAGAAGTCGAAGGTATAGGTGAGAACCTTCCCGATCTTGTCCGACAGGCGGTGGCGCGTGAAGTCGTCCTTGCTGAAGCAGGTCTCGCAGACGCGCTGTTGCGGAAACTGCACGGCGCCGCAGGCATTGCACTTGTGTCCGACAAAGGAGATGTCCGCGTCGCGCTCCCGAAAATGGATCGTGGCCGAGAGCCCCTGATCGTCGGGCACCTCGTACTCGGTGGTGTTGAGATTGCGCGCCTTCAGGTATTGATCGTAGCTCTTCACGCCTCGCCGACGATCGAGGTGCCACGAAACGCCGCGCCGGGATTCCAACTTCTCGACGTGGTCGGTCACCTTGAGCGCCACGGCCTCGGCACCGTCGCCATAGCTCGCCACCAGCAGCCGGTCGCCCGACTTGGCGTTCTCGAGTGCCGCTGCCAACTGCACCAGCGCAAACGAACAGCCTGTGTTCCCGAGGCGGCCGAAGAGCGGGTCCTGGACCTGATCGGCTTCGAGCCCGAGCTCTCGGACGACGGCGCCGTGGCTGCGCGCGTTGGGAGCGTAGAGCATGATCTTCGCGAAGTCCGAGGCGCTCGCACCGGCCTGCTCGAGCAGGCCCTTCACACCTTCGACCAGGTTCGGCGTATAGCCCTCTTGGACGACGAAGCGCTCTTCCCAGCTATGGACGAACACGTCGCCTGCCTTGCGCCAGACGTCGACGATCTCGTCCGCCACGGCGAAGGATTCGTCGACGCTGGCAATCGGATCGCTGTCGCCGACGAGGAATGCGACGGCGGCATCGCCGAAGTTCATCTCGAGGCTCGAGCCCGGCGGGCCCGTACGGCAGTCGCTGGCGACGACCAGCACGTGGCGCGCCGAACCGGCCCGGACGGCATCGACGGCGGCCCGTAGCGCGTTGGTGCCGGCGCGTAGCGAACCGCTGAAGTCGGCGCTGCGCACGGCCCGCGGAAGATCGAGAGCCCGCGCCAACAGCGCCGCACCCTGCTTCTCCCCGAAGGGGTACGTCGTGCAGGCGAACATGACCGCGTCGACCTGCTCGCGGTCGAAGCCACGCAGGCAGTTCACGGCAGCCGTGACGGCCATGGTCACGGCATCTTCGTCGTTCCAGGCGACGGCCTTCTCGGGACCTCCGTCCTGGGCAGGACGGCCGCCGAGGGTCGCAAACGCGAGTCGCGTCGGCGGAACGTAGGCCCCGTAGGAAACGATGCCGGTCACTTCATCTTCCTCCGCTCGCTGCGCGGCGGGCCCCGCCTGGCGGGCCTACTCCTTCTCGGGCGGCTTGACGCCGTCGTAGAAGGCATAGGGAGCCCTCATCAAGCCGATGTTCTCGAGGCGCTGGTCGAAGACCTTCTTGAAGTTCTCGACGATGCTGTCGACCGAGAAATCCGTGGGCAGGTGCAACGCCGTGTCGTACTTGGGCTGGGAGAGGATCTGGATCCGGTTGTTCCCGCTGCCGAAGATCTGGCCCGTCACCCAGTCGGCCTCGTCGCTACAGAGAAAGGCGACGAAGGCGCCATTCTGGTTGGGATCGAGGAAGGGAAGTTCGACGGTCTTGCCGCCGACCTTGGCCGTCGCCGACATGCGCGTCGTTCCCGACGGGCTGATGGCGTTGACCCGGATGCCGTAGCGCGAGAGCTCGACGGCCCAGGTGTAGGTCATGGAGGCGATGGCGCCCTTGGAACCGGCATAGTTCGTCTGGCCGAAGTTTCCGAAGTGGGCGGCCGACACGGTGTTCACGATGGAGCCGCCCGTACCCTGGTTCTTCATGCGGTTCGCGGCTTCCTGGGCCACTCGGAAGGTCCCGTACATGTGAACCTGGACGACCGCGTCGAACTCCTCGTCACTCATCTTCAGGAAGGAGCGATCCTTGAAGTTGCCGGCATTGTTCACGGCCACATGGATCGCACCGAACTCGTCGACACACTGCTGGACCAGTGCCTGGGCGCCTTCACGGGTCGCGATGTTGGCGTCATTGGCGCTGGCCTTGCCGCCCAGCTCGCCGATCTCGGCCGCGACCTTCCGGGCCTCTTCGAGATCGATGTCGTTGACAATCACCGAGGCGCCTTGCTCTGCCAGGTGCAGACAGTGACCGCGTCCGATACCCCGGCCGCCGCCGGTCACGATGGCAGCTTTGCCAGCCAGTATGCCCATGCGGGGTCTCCTTGCTCGGAATCCGAGGAGTCGAAATACGAAACGGAGCGTACCGTAAATGGCGCTGCGCTGCAATCCGTGAAAATTCGTCTAGATCCCTGAAAACGTTGGGGAATCGGACGATGCGGTGGTCACAGGGCTGCCCACCAGGGCCCGTGAGGGGGCATTGGGAACCGTTCAGCGACGTCGCGGCACCGAAACGCTTCAGGCGCCGGCCTGAGAGGTCACTTCCGCAAGGGTGTCGGCGTGGTCCGCAACGGTCCCGAAGACCGTCTCGTAGACCCACGTCCGTTTCCAGTAGTAGTGAGCCGGGACCTCCCAGGTGAACCCCATGCCGCCGTGCACCTGGATACAGGCCCGCGCGTTCTTCATCGCCGCCTCTCCGGCCACGATCTTGGCCGCCGACGCGGCGCGGGCCACGTCGCCCACGGTCGGGTCGTCGTAGGTTGCGGCCGCGGCATAGGCGGCGGCGCGCGCCGCTTCCTGGCGCACATAGCAGTCGGCCAGGATGTGTTTCAGCGCCTGGAACGAACCGATCACGCGGCCAAATTGCTCGCGTTGCTTGGCGTAGGCGTTGGCCAGATCGAGCGTCGTCTCGGCGATTCCGAGCATGAATCCCGACGTGATGGCCGCACCCTCCAGGCGCAGTCGCGCCGAGAGTCCGGCGTCGCCGATGCGCTCGCCGGCCGGCAGCTCGCTTGCCTCGGACACGGGCGTCAACGGATCGAAGGGCGTCTCGACCTGCTTGCCAGAGACCGACCGGGCGTCGATCTTGTCGACGCCTTCGTCGCGAAGGACCAGCAGAATGTCCAGGTCCTCGAGGTGCTCGATGACATGGGGTGCACCGTCAGCCAAGGTCAGGTCGAGCCCGCCCACGACGGTCTCGCCCGTGGCGGCGCCGTCTACGAGTCCGGCGGCGAGGTGGCTCCAGACCAGCGGGCCCGGCACGATCGCCTTGCCCAGCTCTTCGAACACCAGTACGGCCTCGACCATTCCGAGGTCGACGCCGCCCTCGGATTCGGGAAGGCGCAGGGCAAACACACCCATCTCCGCGATTTCCTGCCAGAGCTGCTTGTCGAAGCCCTTCCCTTCCAGCTCGCGCAGCCGGTCGATGCTGACGCGCCCCATGCAGAAGCTGCGGATGCCCTCCATCAGCGCTGCTTGATCTTCGGTGATTCTGAAGTCCATCGTCCTTCTCCCGCTCCCGGTTCCGGGGACGTTCTTGAATATTCAACTCCCCGACGGCTGTGAGCGAGCTTGAACGGGCCGGAGTTGAATATTCAAGAACGTCCCCGCTAGCCGCTACCGCGGTTCCCGGGGCAGGCCCAGGATGCGTTCGGCGATGATGTTGCGCTGGATCTGTGACGTGCCCGCCGCGATCGTGAGCGAGATCGACTGCATCGCGCGATACAGGATCTGTTGGTTGGGCAGGCCGCCGATGTCGTCGCGGGCCAGCGCGGCCCGGTCGAGCGCGCGCATGCCCAGTTCGCAGACCTTCTGGTAGGTCTCGGTGTAGTAGAGCTTGATGGCCGAGGCGCGCATGCCGGGCATGCCCGTCTGGGCGGTCTCCGAGACCAGATACTTCACCATCGCCCACAGCGCGTCGAGTTCGGCCTGAAGGTGTCCGACCTCGCGACGCACGCCGCGATCGTCCCAGACGGCAGCGCCGTTTCGCGTCACCCGCTTCGCCACCTTGACGATCTCGGCCAGGAACTCCTGGAGCTGGAACATCTCGCTGGCGAAGGCTGCGCCGCGCTCGAATGACAGCGTCACGTTGGTCACGCGCCAGCCATCGTTCTCGGGACCCACCAGGTTCTCGACGGGAATCTCGACGTCCTCGAGGAACACTTCGCTGAACTCGCTCTCGCCCATGATCGTGGGGAGCGGGCGGATGTCGATGCCCTTCAGATCCATGGGCATGATCAGCCACGAGATTCCCCGGTGCTTGGGTGCATCGGGATCGGTGCGGACCAACAGCTCGCAGAAGTCTGCAACCTGGGCGAACGAAGTCCAGATCTTGTGGCCCGTCACACGGTACACGTCACCGTCGCGCACCGCGCGGCATTGCAGGTTCGCCAGGTCAGAGCCGGCGCAGGGTTCCGAGAATCCCTGGCACCAGATCTCCTCACCCTTGAGGATCTTCGGAATGTGGGCGGCCTTCTGTGGGTCGGTGCCCTCGGCGATCAGTGTCGGTCCGCCGTGGAGCATGCCGACGAAGTTGACGCCGATGTAGGGTGCCTTGGCACGCGAGATCTCTTCGTAGTAGACGAGCTGCTCGGTCAGCGTGGCGTCTCGACCGCCGTAGGCCTTGGGCCAGTTGATGCCGGCATAACCAGCGTCGTAGAGCCTTCGCTGCCAGCCCGTGTCGTAGGCCAGCCGGCCATCCCAGTCGTCGGTCGGCGGCGGGTCGCCGTGGGCGGGAACCGCCTGCTTCAGCCAGCCCCGCAGCTCGGTGCGGAATTTCTCGTCGGATTCGCTGTATCGAAGGTCCACCGGCGGGGGGCTCCCTGGGTCTGCGGGGAAGGGTTTACGATACGCTGCGTATCGCAATTTGCCAACCCCCGGCGCCCGACTATGCTGCCCCGCCCATGCGCTACAGCGTTCAGCTGCCCACCCACCGCATCGACGCCCCCAAGGAGTTCCTGAGCGCCGAGGCGCTGGGCGAGATGGCGCAGGTGGCCGAGGCGGCCGGCTTCGATGCCTGCTTCGTGACCGACCACCCGTTTCCGGGCGACAAGTGGCTGGCGGCGGGCGGGCACCATTCGCTCGACCCGTTCGTGGCACTCTCGTTCGCGGCGGCGGCGACCACAAAGATCCGCATCCAGACTCACATCCTGGTGGCGCCCTATCGAAACGCGTTCATCACGGCGAAGGCGGCCGCCAGCCTCGACGTGCTCTCGAACGGCCGGCTCATCCTGGGCATGGCGGCGGGCTATCTGAAGAGCGAGTTCAAGGCCCTGGGCGCCGACTTCGAAGGGCGCAACGAAGCGACCGACGAGGTGATCCGCGCGATCCGGCGCGCCTGGAACGAAACTGGAGTCGAGTTCGAGGGGCGCGACTTTTCGGTCCGCGGCAATACGATGCTGCCGCGGCCTACGCAGCAACCGGGGCCCCCGATCTGGGTCGGCGGCAACAGCCGGAGGGCCATCCGGCGGGCCGTCGAGCTGGCCGACGGCTGGGTACCCTTCCCGAACCCGCAAAGCCACGCGAGCTACCAGCGAACGGCGGCGCTCGAGACCGTCGACGACCTGCGCGAGCGACTCGCCTACGCAAGCGAGCACGCCGAGCGGGTCGGGCGCTCGGCCCCCCTCGACGTCTGCTTCGCCCCCGTCGGCGGAACCATGATCGCCCAGCAGAAGCTCGAGCCCGGTCC
>Ga0209988_10000897_pt1 | contig 19068 bp, 11 predicted proteins | sample N075metaG_FD_183115 | JGI IMG/M metagenome (GOLD analysis project Ga0209988, IMG submission 183115) | Deep subsurface microbial communities from Kermadec Trench to uncover new lineages of life (NeLLi) - N075 metaG (SPAdes) (version 2) | ecosystem: Environmental > Aquatic > Marine > Ocean trench... | reverse complement strand
CGCGTGTCTGCGCCGAGATCTCTAGGCCTGACAGAGACGACCGCCCAGCGCAGCAATCGCCACCAGAGCGGGGATCATCAGAGCACACCTTTTCCCTTGAGGGCATGGTGCCTCGGCTGATAGGGTGACGTCTGCCCTTTCAACATCCCCGAGGTGGAAGTGATTGCGACGATCCCGACGAGAGTCTCCGTGACGGCCAAGGTGCTGCGGCTTGCAGTGCTCGTCGTCTTCGTCGCCGGCCCCATTTCACCCGCGATCGCCCAGTTGGACATCCCGGGCTACGTGCCGTGTTATCCGGGATCCAGCGGAACCCTTGCGACGACCGATCCCAGTCCGTTGACCGTGACGATCGACACCCACGAGATTCGGCAGAAGATCCGCCATTTCGGCGCGTCGGACGCCTGGTCGATCCAGTTCGTCGGCCGATGGCGGATCGAGAAGCGCGAAGCCATCGCAGACCTGCTCTTCGAGACGGGGCTGGACGAAAACAACGATCCGAGGGGGATCGCGCTATCGACCTGGCGGTTCAATATCGGCGCCGGTAGCAGCCGACAAAGCAACATTGGTCCGGACATCTGGCGACGGGCCGACACCTTCTACAACGAAGACTTCAGCGGTTACGACTGGACCCGACTACCCGGTCAGCGCTGGTTCCTCCAGGCCGCAAAGGCGCGCGGTGTCACGAAGATGACGGCATTCGTCAACAGCCCGCCGATCAACATGACCAAGAACGGCAAGGCATTTGCGGACAGCTCCTCTGGAACGACGAATCTCGCTGACGACAAGGTCGACGATTTTGCACGTTATCTCGCCGATATCCTCGCGCACTTCCGCAGCGTAGAAGGCATCGATTTCGAGGTGGTCAGCCCCGTCAACGAACCCCAGTGGGAATGGACGAGCGGTAGACAAGAGGGGAGTCCCTACAGCACGAGTGACATCAAGAGGGTGATCGATGCGCTCGCAGAAGTGGATCTGGGGAACACCCGGATCGAGTTGCCAGAGTCTGGCGAGAACAAATACTTCTACCTGGATACGCTCGACGATTACATCGACGCTTTTTTCGACTCCACCAGCCCAGACTACGTCGGTGACAAGGTCGACAACGCGGTTGCGGGTCATAGCTACTGGACCGACACCACCACGAGTGGTCTCATCAGGTCGCGCAGACTCCTACGCGCCAAGCTCGACGAGTATCCCGGAATGAAGTATGCGATGACGGAATACTCGATACTCGGCGAATCTGGCTCGGGGCGCGACTTGGGTATTGACCCTGCTTTGCACATCGCCCGCACCGCCCACTACGACCTGACGATTACCGAGGCATCGAGTTGGCAATGGTGGCTGGGGGCATCGCCCTATCACTACAAAGACGGCCTCGTCTATATTGACTACCGCACGGCCAGTGGAAATTACTACGAGTCAAAGATGCTCTGGGCGATGGGAAACTTCAGTCGCTTCATCCGCCCCGACATGATGAGAGTAACGACCAGTCGTTCCGACGGGTCGCTTCCGCTGAAAAACGCCACGAGCCTGATGGTGTCGAGTTATGTCGATGCACCCCGCAATATCGTGGTCACCGTCTTCGTAAACTGGGCAGAAGAAAGCAAGGCCGTCGAGCTCGAGTTTCAAGGGATGGAGATCGACAGCCTGATCCCCTACGTGACGAGCGCTTCCGACGATCTGGCTTCCTATGCATTGTTGAAGCCGTCCGATCAGATCGAAATTCCGGCGAGATCGATCGTGACCCTGGTGGGTTACCACAGCCAGCTTTCCGTCCCGCCTCGCGAGGTCTCTGTCTCGGCCCAGGCGTCTGCGGTGCGAGTCGCGAGGTCGGGTGTGATCCCGGTTGCGATTCTCGGCGATCCGGAGTTCGATGTTGGAGAAATTGACCGGGCGACGCTCGAGTGCGGTCCTGGCGGCGCGCAGCCAGCGCATCGCAGCGGTGGCCACTTCGGCGACGTCAATCATGACGGCATCACCGATCTCGTCAGTCACTTCAACGTGAAGGAAGTGGGTCTCGATGCTGGCGACGAGATGGTCTGCGTGGCCGGCAATACGTTCGACGGTCGAGCCTTCGAAGGCTGCGATGCGATCCGAACCCTCCCTTGAGTTGCAGGCCACTTCGCGTAGACCTTCGTGTCGACACAAGATGGGCGCATCGGCCAACGCTCGGCGGGCCGCGCACAGGCCGTTTCAAATGCTGGTTTTCAGCCAGTTCACAAATAATTCTACCCATTGAGCCGTGCCATCTTCTTCTCGCCCCACGCCAAATCCGTGACCGCCTTTCGGAAACAGGTGCATTTCCACGGGCACACCATGTTCGACACATCGGTCAGCGTAGAGTGTTGACTCTTTTACGTTGCAGACATCGTCATCATAAGCGTGGACCAAGAACGCTGGTGGGGTCTCTTTGGAAACCAGGGCGAGCAGTGTGTTCTGAGCAACTTCCTCGTCGGTCATTTTCCGATGGTAGAGACTCTCTTCCAGCCATCTCTGATTTTCCGCGTCGAGATCTGTGACACCATAGATCAGCCCGGAAAAATTCGGGTTCTCTTCTTCGTCGTCACTCCTCCAAAGACTTGCGACGGTTGCGAGATGACTGCCGGCTGAAAAACCCATCACGCCCAGCTTGTCTTTTTCGAATCCGTACTTCTTGGAGTGTGCTCGCAGCAGCCTGAGCGCTCTGCGGGTATCGGTGAGCGGAACCAGATGGGGCTGGTCTGAGGATTCCGTTTTGGGAAGCCTGTATTTCAAAACAGCTGTGGTAATTCCCTGCTTTGCCAGGACCGTGGCCAGATCATGTCCTTCATGATAAATCGCGACGAGTGAATACCCGCCGCCGGGAAGCAGAATGACGGCTCTGCGTGAGTTCTTCCCTTCCGCTTTGTAAACGGTGAGAGTGGGTTCGGTTACATCGTATGCGCACACGACATTGAAGGAAGACACCTTCTCATACTCTTTGAGATGGTTTTCCTTGGAGTACGGTTTTTCTTGGCCGTCCCAGATTCTGTAAACATCCTGGGCCTTGCCTTCGCCGCAGAGGAATAGGCTCAGAAGCATTACGATGACCTGAATCGCTGGTTTCATCTCGGCCTCCCTCGAGAAATATAGGCCGGGCGACTAGCTTCGTCGCCGATGTAGCAGCAGCAAGCCGCCCGTGCCCGCCAGCAGTTGTAGCCAGGCGACGGATTCAGGGAGGTACGTCACGACGTGATCGACGTGCACAGCGTCGCCAGAGGCCGCCTCGAAGGTGACACGGTTGCTGAAAACCGGAGTGGGGCCACTCGTCGGCGCAGTGGACGTCATCGAGTACAGCTGCCAGTCCGTGGTCAGGGTCTTGACCTCGGTTTCGATCTGCATCGGGGTGTCGGGCTCGGCGCCCTGGTCCTGGTTGCGGAAGTCGATGCTGACCGAGACCTGGTCGCCAGCGGTCTCGCCGCGCATCCAGGCCGAGACGGTGACGGGATCGCCGTTGCTCGCGGGGTTGCTCTGGTGCGACGCAGCGAGGTCTTCGAGCCGTAGGTAGTACTCGCCGTGATGTGCACCGGCGGGATCGTGAACCCGGCTGACGCCGGGATCGTCGAAGTAGCGCCAACCCCAGCCGCCAAATGGCGCGACCTCCTCGAAGCTGCCGTTCGCGACGGCTCCGTTCATCCCGTAGCCATTCATCACATCCGCCGGAGCCGGCGTCCAGCCCATCACCGTCGTCAAATGTTCGGCGAGGTATTGCGCCATCCCGGAGTGATCCGTCTCGCAGCCGTGAAACTGCTCGAACAACCACGGAAAGATCGCGTACGACATGTTGGGGTCGGAGCGCCCGTTGATGACTTCGTTGATGTAGTTGGCGGTCTCGTCAAAATCCCAGCCGTAGGCGTTGTAGAGCATGATGTGGGATGTCGGGTGCGAGGCGCGCAGATCGTCGAGCAGATCGTCGTAGTCGCTTTTGATTTTGTTTTTTTGGCGCCACACGTCGTTGGCGCCGATGTTCACGACAACCAGGTCCGCCACGAAGAGATTGAAATCCCAGATCGGATTGGGGGCGTTCCACTCGACCCGATCGTAGGAGGTATTGAGGCTCGGGATCGTCGCGCCGCCCCAGGAGATATTGTGGTACTCGGCGTCGAACATCCGCGCCGTAATGCCCGCATAGGTGTAGTAACTACCCGTGAGCGTGGCGTCGTACGCGTCGCGCTCACTTTCGAGTGACCACCCGGCCAGATTTGAATCCCCGTAGAAGATGATTCGGCGCGGCGGCCGGGCTGGCGGCGGCATGAGCGTTTTGCCGCTGTCGAGTTCCAAGGCGAGGAGAGTCGCGCGACCCAGGTCGGTCTCTTTGATGATCTCGATCTTGTGAACCGTGTCCGTGAGTCCCGAGACGAGGGTCACTGGCAAGGTCGAGGGGATCAGGATCTTGGTCGAACCCGCGGCATCGTCGTCGATGATGATGCGGAAGTATTCGCCATAGTTCCTCGGGTACACCGTGATGCCGATGCTCGTCCCCTGAAAGTTGACGATGATCGAAGATCCCTTCGCCTGGGCCGAGGGCTCGGAGGGGGTCGCCATATTCCAACGGCCGGTGTAAAGGATGTTCGCGTTCGAGGGGTCGATCGTATCGGCGTGGGCGGTACTAACTAACAGCAGCACTCCAAGCCATAATAGAAACGGAGTCAGCACCGCGGCGTTGGCGCGATGCGAGGAAAATCTCGGGGGCATCTCTCTGCTCCTTGCCACTTCTGCACCGCTCCCTCGGCGCAAAGCAGCCTGTTTGACCGGAGCGTCCATCCTAACATAGAGCGTTGCGCAGGTGTCGGTTCATCGATCTCGAATTGCACATTGGGGCCATCTTCAAAAATCGACGGCTCGTAGTGCGGCATCTTTTCTGCGGGAGACATCGCGAGTAGGCCGATCGCCAAGGTATATGTACCAATTCGAGTACGCTTTCACGGGGCTTGCGTCCCGGTTGGTCCGAGCACGCTTGCACGTGGCCGCGTTCCGGTTGGTCCGAGCACGCTTTCACGCGGCGTGCGTGCAGGTTATAGTGGGTTCCGGTCGAGCACGGGCTAGCTTCGGACCGCGAAAGGTGATGGCGTTGATGGTGCGTTCCATTCGATCCAGCAAGGTCAGGCGTGTGCGTTCGCCTCGTCTCCGTCGAGAAGAAGGGCTGTGGTCGGGCGGCGCTCTCTTGGCTGCTGTTTTTTTCTTGGCCATCATCACGCTCGCGTGGTTCACGCAATCCGCCGAGGCGGATGAGATCGAGCCCGACTCCGCCTACGATCCCGAGCTGGAATCTGAACCGGAGCCCGCACCGGATCCGCCGGCGCCCGCCGCGGTCGCGCAGGAGCCTCCGGAGCCCAGCTGGATTCCCTCCATCGATGTGGGCTTGGAAACCTTCGATTACAACCTCGAGTCGACGGTGGTGAACCAGATCAATTCGCCCTCGTGGGACGGGAGTCAATCCGAGGCGGCGCGCCAGACGATGTTTCGATTCGGCGGCGAGCTGATGGGGCCGATGTTTGAAAATCTGCCCGGACGTCCGCGGTTGTTCGCAATGGGCGGGTTGCAGGTCCGGTTGTTTTCGAGCGACAAACTCTTCGGGGCCGGCGATCCTAGCGTACAGCTCCAACCCGAGAGAGGACTCATTCAACACAATAATAATGGCCTCTCTACGAAAGACCTACCCGGTGATTTCGAGGGGCAGGGGAGCGCGCTTACTGGGCGCTTTCAGGATCCGTCGTGGTACGCGGGGCTGGGGGTCGCGTTTAGTGTGCCGATCGGCATCAACCGACTCCTCTACATCAAGCCTTCGGTTCAGTACAGCATGGAAAAGATCGATCTGTCGGGGGAATTGACGACGGTGGATGAACCGATCCCGATGGTGGATCCGTTTCCTTGCGGTGTAAGGGCGGCAGAACCTCCGTGCATCCGCGAATTCTTTATCCACAGGAGCAGCGCAGCAGCCAGCACCACCGATCACAGCGTCGGTATGGGGCTCGAGGTCGCAGTGGTTCCGTTTCGAAAGGTTCGGCCCATCCGGGTTTCGGTCTACGCCCAGGCTCGTTTCATGTGGTTGGTCAGCGCTTCGACGACGCGGTTCGCCGATTCTGATGGCGTCGCAACCTACTCTATCACGCGAGACGGCTTCGGCATCAAGGGCGGTGGCGGGTTGCGATTTAGCTGGGTGGGTTTCGACTAAACGAGAGCGGGCGGTCGAGTTCCACACCCGCGCATCTCGCGGCTCATTGCACCCCATAGCCAAGAGCGCGTAGTTGGTTCAGCTGCATCTCGTCGATCTCGACGGCGGGTGCGTCATCGCCCCAGGGTGGGGGGCGACTCGCGAGATAGGCTTCGGCCTTCGCCGTTAGGTCCTCTAATACCTCCGGCCAGTCATCGGCAAGGTTCTGCTGCTCGCGAGGATCTTGCCACTTGTCGTAGAGTTCTGAGGTCTTCGGGGCGTGTGCGCGATAGATCAGGCGCCAGCGCCCCTCGTTGAAGGCGACCATCGGCCGCGGGTTCTGCCGTACTCTCGCCCAACTCTGGTCGAGGTGGGCGATCGCGATCCCTTCTGCATCGTCGTCCAACCCGCCACCCGCCGCAGCGACAATCTGAGGCACCAGGGATTGTCCATCCGGATCGGGGAGCGGCGGCAGGCCCACGAGCTCCAGAACGGTCGGCCAGAGGTCTACATTTTCCGATCGTGCCTCGACGATGATCCCGGGCTCCAGGTGGAACGGAAAGCTCAAGATCAGCGGGGTTGACGTCACTTCGCCGTAGACGTTGTAGGCGTGTCCTCCTGCGCCGTGTTCGCCGAACGCTTCGCCGTGGTCCGCGCCAAATACGATCACGGTGCGCTCGCGCAGGCCCTGCTGCTCTAGATCGTCGAACAGATGACCCAGCAGGCTGTCGACCCAGCGGATCGCGTTGTCATACGAGTCCGAGTAGGCGACGCCGAACAGCGCCGTGTCCTCCGAGTAGGCGTACTGGTGGACGTCCATCATGTGGAGGTAGAGGAACCAACGCTCGTGTCCGTGAACCCTCAGGAATTCGCGCGCGGAATCGATGATGTCGGCGTCGCTTCCCTCGAGCGTGATATTGGGGTTGTCGACTTGGTTCATTCGGGCGCCGCGCCGTCCCTGAGGGCTGAGATAGATCTCGAAACCCTGGGAAAAGCCGAAATTCGGAGCGATCCAGCCGTTTCTCCAGACGGCCGCCGTGCGAAAACCCGCATCCCGGAAGAGTTCGGCCGGCATCGTCGCTTCGTCTGACAGCACGTCGTAGGCGCGCAGACTGCGCGTGCGCGCTGGATAAAGCCCCGTCCAGAGCGAGGACATCGAGCACTTCGTCCAAGACGACTGAGAGACCTGTTGTGCGAAGCGTATGCCGGTTGCCGCGAGCGCATCGATGTTCGGGCTCGTATCGCGCTCGTATCCGTAACTGCCGAGCCGATCCGCTCGCAGGGTGTCGACGAGCACGAACAGCACGTTGAGATCGTCTCGGTCGCGGAGGGCGAGTACGTCTTCAATCGTGCCGGTGGGCCTTGAGTCTCGGCGCTCAGCCTCGCCGCTGAAGAATTGTCGCAATCCTGCGACGACGAGTGCGATTGCGGCGATCGCTGCCGCAGCCTCGAACACCCGCCTGCGCGGCTTTGGTCGGCGATCGGATTCGCTCATTCGGGCTCGAAGTCAGGAGGATTGCGAGAAACCAGCAAGGGCTCGCTGAGGGGGAACTGCTCTCCCTCAGCGAGCCCTCGAAAACTACAACAGGCAGTTGCTCTGCGCGTGCCTAGGCTCGGTTCAGCTTTTCCGCCGACGGTACAGGCCCGCCAGAGCCACGACTCCAGAGCTGAACATCAGCATGCCGCCGGGCTCCGGGGCCTCGCGAAAGTGGAAGGTCATTTGCCAGGCGCTGACATATGCCCATGTCAGGTTGATCGGATCTTCCGGGTCGTGCGGTACCTCGTAGCCGTGAACGATTCGCGGGCGAACCAATGAGATAATACCGTTGACTCCGAGGGGGGTTCGGTTGTCGTAGCCAGTTAGTGTGAACTGGCTCAATTGACCACCGTGCGGCTCCACGGCGGTGACCATCCCCGTTGTGAAGGGGACGAGCGTGTAGAAATACGGAGCCAGGATCTCGTAGAAGCCGCCGTTTGCGGTGATCGATCGCTGAGTTCTGTACGGTTCCGTCATCCGGTACTTGTTCCACGGGCCGCCGTATTGGACATCACCGACCGCCGTGTTGGCATTCGGTGTTCGCACATCCATCTGCCACCCGTAGGCGTGCGTGCTGTACCCCGTATTGATCGTGGTCCGCTGGTAGTAATCGTGGTTGGGCCCGTAGAAGAACAGCATCGTGCCGCCGAAGCGGTTCTGGCCCGGTGTAATCATGATCGACCCGGCCCGATCGAAGTCGTAGTTGCCGTCGACAAAACGGATCGGATCGCCCGCCTTCCTGGGAGCAGGTCCACCAAAAGCGGTACCACCGGGGGGGAGGTCCTGGGCGAGGTAGCCGCAATGGTTCTTACCAGAGGTAGGGGTGTAGAGACCACCACCTACACAAGGTGTGGTGGTCGCCGTCACCGGGTGGCCCGAGTTGATGGGCGGCATGGGATTTCCCATGGTGGTGGGGAAGATCACCGTCGTGGCCTTTGACGCGCCGCCAAACTTCGAGTTGTTCGGTCGGAAGCTCCCCTTCAGGTTCCAGTACGAGTACTGTTGAGAAAATTGCGGATAGCCAGCCCCGCAGGTTCCGGGCGCGCAAAAGTTGGACCAGGTGTAGTCGCGTATGAACTTTGCAGGAAACGTGAACCTTGGTGCGGGCCTTCCTGAGACCGTTTCGGAACCGACGACCACGGTGGGATCGGCCGACTTGTTCGGGCCCTTGCTGCGCGGATGGTATTGGCTGTCGATCCAAGGAGACGGTGTGCCTTGGGTCGTGGTCCAGCCCCACCAGGTCCGCTTCATTTTAAATGTGGCCGTTGTGGCGGCATCTGCGGATTTGGCGATTAATAGCGGTGCGATCACGACTGTGGCTGCAAGAAAAACCGTAATGAGTTTGTGATGCTTGTGATGATCATGTCGACGGCGTCCTTTTTTGTCAGAACTTTGTCAGAACTCTCGAATCCCATGGTTGACGAAACGGCTGCTTTGTCAGAGGATATCCCTCGGTAATCGACCGTTTGCGCCTATATAGACTCGCAGAAAGTGCGCTTGACTGTCAAGCGACTTTTTCCCGTCAGGATTCCTGTTTTTCCCTTGGGAGCGGTTGGAAGATACTCCCCCCCAATTGGTAGAGGCTCCCGCACAATTGCCGGTAGGCTACCCGCTAACCAAGCCATGGGTTTAACGATGCATGCAATTCGCCGAATATATTGATAAGTGCATATTCATTGAACGATAGACGGGTCAGAAGAACCGGGGACTGGGTTTGAATTCGAAAGCTGCACATCTTTCCGGCCGTTGGTGGGTTGTCAGCGCGGTCGCCGTGGCCGCCGCGGTCGCTTTGGCGCTGGTGGGCAGCCGCAATCCAGCGCTGCAACTCGACGATATCCACAATTACCAGGGGACTGGGCGGTTTGCCGCGACCATCGAGCCGCTGCGCGAGCTGCTCAAAGAAGCCCCGGAGGATCCCGAACTCAATCACCTCTACGGCCTCGCGCTGCTGCGGACGGGGCAATCCTCGCTCGCGATCTGGTCGCTCCGTGAGGCCGCGCAGGATCCCGACCACGCAGTCGACGACGGAATCCTGCTCGTGCGTGCGATTTTAGACGGCGGTAACGCTGAGGACGCGGCACTGGCGGCGAGCCGGGTGATCGAACTCGAGCCGGAAAACGTCGATGCGATGAACCTCCTGATCGCCGCGCGGTTGAAGGCGAGGCAGAACGAAGAAGCCCTCGCCGACATCGAACGCCTGCTCGAGCTGAAGCCAGACGATTCCGGTGCAATGATCTCGCGCCTCGTTGCCTTGCTCAACCTCGACCGGGCCGATGAGGCCGAGGAAGCGCTCGACGAGATCAGCGAAGCGATCAAGAATCGCGAGGGCGGATACGAGTGGGAACCGCGGATCTGCGGGGGTACCGCTACCTTCATGAAGGAGAAGGGAGACCTCGAAGCCGCAGAGCTGCTCTGGAATGATTGCCTGGAGCAATTCCCCGCGGAGGAAATCATCGTATTCCGCGGGATCGACTTCTTCCACGAGATATCCCAACCGCGACGAGGGATCGAGATCCTGCGTCGCGCAGCCGAAGCGGATCCCACGCACCTGCCCTTCATCGAGGCCTACGCAAATCGGCTCAATCAAGCAGGGGAGACAGCGGAGGGCGAGCGGCTGTTGCTCGCCGCTACCGAGGACGGAGTGAACGATCGCCAGGCCTGGTTCACGCTCGCGGACTACCACGAACGCCACGGCGAAAACACCAAAGCCGCGGAAGCCATGGCGGCGGGGCTGGAGCGGATGGGACAGGTTCCGTCGTTGATGCTCGCCTCGTACGTCGATTTGCTGATTCGGGCGGGTTACTACGAGAAGGCCGAAGAGATCATCCCGGAATTTGACGGGAATCCGGTCTATTCGAACTTTTTGCGCGGTCGCCTGCTGGTGGATCGCGGAAAGCCGAGCGAGGCGATCGAGGCACTCGAGGCAGGTCTCCTGGTGTGGCCGGACAACAGTGCCGCGCGCGAACTCCTCGCCGCGGCCGCCGCGCAGCTTGGCGACTACGACCGTGCGGTGAGCGAATACATCGAGGCGTTGCGCGTCGAGCACGACAACCGGGTTGCGTTTTTCAACCTGCTGCGGTTGCTCGAGGCGATCGGCCGCGGCGGGGAGGCGGGCGCGATCTTCGACCGCTATTGGCGAGAAAAGCCTCGCGATCCAGAGAGCCTCGTCGAGGCAATCCGATTCGCGAATCGGGCCGGCCAGCAGGTGCGCCTCGATCAGGCGATTCGACGTCTGAGCGAGATCCCGGGCCAAAGAGGGGTGTTGGCGGCGGAGCTGGCCGCGATACAAGCGCTCCGCGGCGGCCCCGCGCTGGGTGTCGCTTCCATTCGCCAGTCGAAGCTCGACCTCACGCGGCCAGTCAACGGCCCCGCACTTCAGGCGCTGGTCGAGTACCTCGTCGCGGACGGGAAAGCTGGCGAGGCGCTGAGCGCAGCCGATGCAGCGGTCACAGAACATCCCGATCTGGTGTTGTTTCACGAGTTGCACGCCGACGCGCTGCGGGCAGGTGGCAAACCGGGCCTCGCGCGCGAGGCGCTCGAGCGCGCACTGGTTCTCGAGCCGGAGCGCGAGTCGGCCCTCGCGAAACTCGCCTCGCTCGCCGCCGAGCGCGGTGAGCAAGACACCGCGATTGCGCTCTACGATCGCGCGATTCGAGCTGATCCCGATGCGACGCAATACGCCTGGCAGGCGATCCAGTTGTTCGTTAGCGCGGGTGAAGACGACGAGGTTGCGCGGCGGCTCGACGCGCTGCTGATTCGCGACCCATTGCACGCAGACGCTGCGGGCCTTCGCGCACGCCAGGTGATCGAGAGCGACCCCGAGCGCGCCCTCACGCTGGCGCGTAGCGCGGTGCGTCTTGGCGGCGGCCCGGACGCCTTCGAGACACTGGGTCGGATCTACCTCGTGAGCGCCGCCGCCGAGCAGGCCGCTACCGTGCTCGGCCGCGCGCTCGAATTACAGCCCGACCGGGCTTCGACCCGCTACTGGCTGGGGTTGGCGTTGTCCGAGACGGGCGACCTGGCTGGAGCGCAGCGGGAGCTGAATGCAGCGCTCGCCGCGGGCGACTTCGCAGAGAGGAACGACGCGCAAGCGGAACTCACGCGCCTGAACGCAGACTCACGATAGGAGCCGAGGGTATTCTCTTTGCGGCGTCGTGCGACCCCGTTACTGGGTCGTGCGCCGCGCCGGAATCATCCCTCGATCCTCATGTTGATTTTGGGCTGCCCTGGTTGACGTCGGCGCGGCGGCCTCTTCTTCTTGGGCGGCGTTCGTGCGGCGCCGCGCGCCTCCTCGTCGAGCGAACTCTGCTGGAGCCACGTCTCTGCGGCTACTGGGTCCCTCTGAAACCATTTTGCGGCGGCTGGCTTGAGGCAGCTCAGCTGACGCTCGGGATCGAGGATCCGCTCGCACCAGACGATCGCCTCCTCGGGCTCGCGTCGTTTACTCAGGGCATTCGCGTAGTATTCGATCGCGGGTTGGTGAAACGCAGTCAGCGTCTCGGATTCTAGCCACGCAGCCGCACTCTCTCGATCCATTCTGTACCAGGTGAGGAAGGCTTCGCGGATTACGAGTTCGAGCGACTCCTCGCTCGGAAGGCCGCTTACCCATTGCATCGCAGCCGGGCCGTCTCGCAACGCCAAGCGCCCGGCGGCAATGCGCGGTGCGTCGATCGCGTAAGGCTGGCCCAGGTGCTTGATCGTCCACGCTGCGGCCAGCTCGGGTTCCGCAGTCCCCACGATCCGAACCCCGCGGCGAAACACCCGCTTCGTGAACGCTATCTCGTAGGCATCATTTTGGATGAGCGATTCCACCCAAGAAATCGCGGCGTCCGTGTCGCCATTTCTCATGATTCTTCCGATGACGCGGGAGGTCGCGACTTCCCGCTTGTAATCTGAAAGTTTCGCGATGTATTCGATGAGCCCTGCCTCCCCGGAGTACAACCAGCCCGTCAGCAAATTGAGGAACATGTCCTCTGAGATGTTTGGGACGCGGCGTCTGGCCTCGTCGTATGCCTCGAGTGCTCCGATCGGATCGCGCAGCGCCCAGCCCCCGATTACCGCACTGGCTCCCATCTTCTGTTTGTCCGGGTTCGTCCAACGGAGTGTGTGTTCGAGAGCGGTGGCGGGGTCGAATCGCGTCCAGGCGAGCACGAACGGGCGGATGTCTGGTTCGTCGAGGTAGTTGAGCAGCCGGTCGTAAACCGCCGCGGCTTCGACCACGTTTTCGGGATCGAGATGCTGCAAAACGGCCGAGATTCGCGCCATGCGGTCGAGCCCGTCCTTTTCAGCGAGCGCCGCGCGAATCGCGGCGCCAAAATCGTCGGGAGCCGAGGCAGATTCAGGTAGCGCGAACAGCTGCGCGCCGACGAAGCCAGCAAGGAGCGTCGCGGCCCAGACGCCGACAACTGCGGCCTTGTTGACGCTGGTCATACGGCTGCCTCCACCAAATTCACCGTTCGCATTCGAGGGTAGCCGACTGACGCTCTCATCTCGAAGCGCCTCGGTCGTGAAGCATCGTGAGTCAGTCAGTACGTGAGTGTAATGGTGAACCCGTACGTCCTCGGGCCTGCCCACGCATTCTGGATATAGTTTAACCCGTTGGTCAGGTCAAAGGAAGCCGTCTTGTAGTGCTGGTCGAGGAAATTGTACACCCAGCCGGCGACCTCGAACCGTTCGTGCTCCGACTTCCAGCTTAGGCTCGCGTTGTGGATCCAGAATGCTTCCTGTCCGAAGGTCGCCTTGGGAAAGTTTATTAAAGTTCCTCTACCGGAGCTCGGATCGAAGTAGATGTCGTCTTTCCAACTGAACGAATAACGCGGCGTCAGCGAGCCGAGCCCGCTCTCCGAGACCTGCCCGGGGAGCGAAATCTCGTAGTCGATCGAACCTGTGAACGAGAAATTTGGTGATCCGATCAGATCATTTCCCGAATAGTCGAATGGAAACAAAACACGTATCGGCACGCGGTCGAGTTGTCCGCCGGGTTTTCTTGGATAAAAATTGAACACTTGGTGGGCGATAAACTTTGTGTACTCGCTCTCCACCCAGGCGGCGTTGAAGGTGATATTCATGTTGTCAATCGGCTGGGCGGCGATATCCAGCTCGACGCCGTAGACCACAGCGCTCTCGGAATTGATCAGCTTGGTGGTTGCAAAAGCCGCCGTGATGTCCTGCTGTAGCTGGAAGACCTGCAGGTCCTGGTAGTCGTAGTAGAAGCCCGTCACGTTGGTCATGAGGCGGCCGTCGAACCAATGCGTACGAAGCCCAATCTCGTAGGAGTCGACTATCTCTGGCTTGACCCCCGTGATGATGTCTAATCTGCTGAGAGCGCCGCCGTTGAAGTGTCCCCCTTTCCAGCCGCGGGAATATTTGAGGTAGACGTTGTTCTCTTGGTCGTCGTAGAACCAGGAAAAAATGAAGTCTCCGCTCCAACCATCCCACTTCTCATCTTCATATCCGGTGATCGCGACTGCGAAGGGATTACATGCCCCGTCGGGGTATCGGCAGCTCGAGATGTCGAAACTCTTGTACTCGACGTTGTAGCGGAGCCCGAGGTCCAGTTTGAAATCGCAGCCAATCGGCACGCAGCCGGGTCGAATTGTGTAATCACTCTGAATGTACAGGCCGATATTGCGAAGGTCCTGGTCGTATTCCTGTAGCTGGTCGGCGCCCCTGGCGTCGAAGATATTTCTGACTTCGAGATCCTCCTGAAGATAGTACGCCCCGATAGCCCAGCCGCCGTCACCGAAATCGGACCCCATCCACTCGCCGTGGAGATTCAATTCCTCGCTGAACTGCCAGGCGGTGTCCGCCCACTGGCTGTGGAAGGACTTGAAGGGGGTCCCATCGCTGTTCTCGATGGTGAAGCGGTCGTGCCACTCGTAGCCCGTGATGCTCTCGAGCGTGAAGCCGTCGCCGAAGTTCCAATTCCAGGTGAGGCTCGTGCCGAAGATGTCCAGGTCCTCCGGGCCGTTGATGTCATAATCGCCTGCGAAGGGGTCATTGTCGTTGTCTCTATAACCGCCACTATCCCACCATACCGTTCCGGGGGAGGGGGGGAGCACAGTCGGAGGTTTGATGTCGTTGATATTTGGGGGCTGAATGCGAACCCCGTGGTTTTGATACTGATAGGCGTGCGAGAGGTTCTGCCCCCCGTGGACGTTCAGCAGCCATTCCATGTCCAACGTCGGCGGATGCAGGAGCAGCAATGCTCGGATCCCATAGTTGTTGATGTCGTTGACCTTGCCCTCGATATCCTTCGATATGATCAGCTCCCCGTTTTGCTTTTGGTCCTCGCAGGGGGCGAGGGGTAAGGGTTTGCGATTGACCAGGGCGGCGCAGCGATTTTTCGTGATGCCGTCGCGGGTGTTCCAATAGCCCGCAATTCGCCCGGATAGCATGTCTGGCACGATCGGGCCGCTGATTGCGCCGTAAACGTCAAATTCGTTGAATCTGCCGTAGGTGCCCGAGAGGTACGCCTCGAATTCCTCAGTGGGCTTGCGCGATCTAATCAGGATCGCACCGGCTGAGGCATTGCGGTAGAAGGTGCCCTGGGGCCCGCGCAGCACTTCGACACGCTCCTCGTCGAAGAACCCGAAGAGCTGGATCGCACCCGACTGCAGGTAGATGCCGTCCTGGTAGACCGCTACGGCGCCCGCCGAGTTGGCGTTGAAGTCGTCGAGGCCCACGCCGCGGATGAAGATCGCGGGATTCGTGGCGGCGAAGACGCTCTTGATTTCGAGGCTCGGCGTGAAGTTCGCGAGGTCGCGGATGTCACGGATGCCTTCCTTCGAGAGAGTGTTCATGTCGAAGCCGATCACGGAGATTGGGGCGGACTTGGGAATGCCCGAGCCGGCCGAGCCCTGGATCAGGATCTCCTCGATGGTACTGTCTTGGATCGGCTCGAACTCGACCGGCTCCTCAGTTTCGGAGGCGAGGTCTTCGAGTTCCTGATCGCTGGGCTCGTCGCTTTCGGCGCTGCTCTCCGGCGGCTCGTCAGTGTCGTCGGCCGGTGGCTTGCTGGTGGCCTCGGCCGATGTCATCCCCGAAGGCATCTCGTCTTGCGCGGACGCCGCGAGTCCGAGCAGCAGCGTTGCGATGAGGCAAGCCCAGAGGGAGGTGCCGACCGAGTAGCGGACCAATGCCGACGCGCGCAGGAGATCTCCGGAACCGCGCGTCAAGGCTCGCTCACCAGAGACAAATGAATCCAAACCGCCCTCGCAATTTGCTGTTGTTCTTGAGTTGCTCGCAAACGTCGCGGAAAGAAACCGAAAGAGTCGGCAATGTGCTCCCCGTCTGGAGGATTCTTCCGCTAAATCCTCGCGGTGAGGCTATCCCAGTCTTCATTCTCCTGCCCGAGGGTTGGGCGCGATCGCGCGGGCTGGCGTTGTACTGCTGCCCGCGTTCCAGATCAATTCCTGGGAGCGGCAACGGGCCGGAGCTGGGAATATCTGTCGAAACGAATACACGGGGTTCGGTTGTCTTCGAGGGTGTCGTGCGTTCGCAATTTTTTGGCGATGCGGCGGGGAGGCTTGGGCGGCCATACTGGTGGGGAGGCTTTGGCTGCCTACCACCAGGTCGCATAAAGCGCGATCAGCATCAGCACGATCGCGATGGATGCGAAGTTGAACGCTGGGCTGGTGCTGCAGTCGACCTCTTCGAACTTGATCGCGCCGGGCTGTTCGCCGGCGCCCTCGAGTTTCGAAATCAACACGCCGAGGCCTACGCAGAGTAGAAATACGAAGCCTACGCGGTCGATGAACGGTAGGCCGGGCCAGAACAATTTGAATCCGAGGGATAGGACCGCAGAGCCGATCGCGGCGCCCAGTGCGCCGTTTGCAGTCGCGCGCTTCCAGAATATTGCCAGCAGGAAGATTGCGACGATTCCCGGCGTAAAGAATCCGGTGAATTCCTGTATGTACTGAAACGCCTGATCGAAATTTCCCAGCAGGGGCTGTGAGACGATCATTGCAATCACGAGCGCTGAAAAGCTGACGAGCCTGCCGACGCTGACCAGATGGGTTTCCGATTTCTCCGCTCCCGCCAGCTTCGCGTAGATGTCCATCGTGAAGATCGTCGAGATGCTGTTCGTCATCGATGCCAGTGATGAGACGATCGCTGCGATCAACGCGGCAAACACCAGGCCCTTGATGCCGACGGGAAGCAACTTCATGACTTCCGGATACGCGCTATCGGGAGTCGGCAAGTCCGGAGCGAGGACGACCGCGGCAATCCCCGGCAACACGACGAATACCGGTATCAACATCTTCAGAAATGCCGCGAATACGATTCCCTTCTGTGCCTCCCGGTTGTTCTTGGCCGCCAATGCGCGCTGGATGATGTACTGATTGAATCCCCAGTAGGAGAGATTCATCACCCACATTCCCCCGATCAAAACGGAAATGCCGGGCAGGTTCGCGTAGTGAGGGCTGTCTTTGGAGAGAATCAAGTCGAACTTCTCGGGAATCTGATCGAGTAGGATCGCGAATCCAGCGACGACACCCGCTCCATCCGAGATCTGGTCCAGCGACACATAAGCGATCATCAGTCCGCCCAGGATCAGCAGAACGACTTGGATGATGTCGGTCAGCGCGACGGCCTTGAGCCCGCCGTAGAGTGAATACGCGGCGGAGAACGCGCCGAGCAGGCAAAGTGCGTAGGTGATTTCCAGGCCGGTAACGGTGTGGATCGCGAGTGAGCCCAGCCACAGGATGGCTGTCAGGTTGACGAAGACATAGACGCCGATCCAGAAGACCGCGAGTACCGTGCGAACGCGGCTGTCGTAACGCTGCTCGAGAAATTGCGGCATCGTGTAGATTTCGTGCTTCAAGAAGACCGGAAGCAGATATTTTCCGACGATGATCAGCGTGAGCGCCGACATCCACTCGTAGGAAGCGATCGCGATTCCGAGAACGTACGCGGAGCCGGACATGCCGATGATCTGCTCTGCGGAAATGTTGGCGGCGATCAGCGACGCCCCGATGGCCCACCACGGCAAAGACCGGCCAGCGAGAAAGTAGTCCTTGGTGTCCTTTTGGTGGCCGCTTTTTTCGCGCGATACCCAGTGCGCGAGAGTCAGCAGGCACACCCCATAGACTGCGACGACCGCCAGATCGAGAGGTTGCAGATGCATGTTAATTCACCGCTCCAGAAGCTCGTCGAGGCGCCCCTCGCTGAGCGTAAAAGGTCGCAAGCGAAAACCGTAGTGGTACTGATTCTCGGTAAGCGAATATTCCATCAAGGTTTTCTTGCCCCAGGAGTCGTCGCCGCCGACGCCCATTTGTCCGTAGTCGATATTGAGTGACACGAAGTCACCCGGGACGATGTCGTTGACGTGCACGTTTACGCGTTCGTCGTTCTTGCGCGCACCGGGTCCGTCTTCACTCGTGATCGCGATCTTGACAGGCGGGACGAAATCCTCCAGCCGGTTGTGGTGCACGCCGAACGCGATGAATCCGTAATCGTGTGCTTCTATCAAAAGCCCGGTTCTGCGGCCGTCGGTCAGTGAGAGCCAGCGCACGTCGGTCTTGTAGCCGTTTTCTTGCGGTCGGTGATAGGGGACGTAGTGGTCCGAGACGGGCATTGCGTAGCGCCCCACCTTGGCCGCCAACTTGCGATCGCTGTAGTTTTCGAAGGGGCCGCGGCCGAACCACTCGGTCTGGTTGAGCCGCTTGGGTAGTTCGAGATTCATTCCGATTCTCGGAACGATCGGTAGGCCGAGTCCTTTTTCGAAGTGGTTTTCGATATCGATGTCTCCCGTCGACCAGACGGTGAATTGGGATCTCCATTCGGCGACGGCCCCGCCTTGGTCGTCGTAAAACGCGTAGGCGGCTTCGATCTCCACGCGATCGGCGCCCTTTTTGATCAGCCGAAGCGAATCCAGTCTCCGATTGCGGCCCGCTTGCTCCCAAGCCTGTGCCCAGGTGGGCATGTAGTTGCCAAAATCATTGTCGGTAGGGGCGCGCCAGAAATTCGGCGTGAGTGGGCGAAGAAACAGTTCGTTGCCCTCGAAGACCAGCGACGAGAGAAGCCCCGTATCGCGGTCGAAACGGGTGGAAAAATTCTCCCCGGTGATGGTGATGGCTTGTTCGGATTCTTCTACCGTGAGGGATCCACCCGCTGCGGGATGCTCGCCGTTCATCGCGGATGAGCTGAGAATGAAGAACTGTTCTTCGGCGTAGACGTGACCAGCCGGGAGAATCCCGCGAGCCTCGGGTGATACGAGGCGCAGATTGAGGTGGTACGTGAAGCCGACCGAACGCGTTGGCGAATAGCCCAGCTCGATCGGCCGCGAACGGTGGGGCGCAATCTCGGGAAGCTCGAGGACGCCGTCTTCGATTGCGATGCCATCTCTCATCAGCTC
>Ga0209988_10000896_pt1 | contig 19070 bp, 17 predicted proteins | sample N075metaG_FD_183115 | JGI IMG/M metagenome (GOLD analysis project Ga0209988, IMG submission 183115) | Deep subsurface microbial communities from Kermadec Trench to uncover new lineages of life (NeLLi) - N075 metaG (SPAdes) (version 2) | ecosystem: Environmental > Aquatic > Marine > Ocean trench... | reverse complement strand
CGTCAACCGCGTGCGGAAGGAGATCGGCGAGCGGATCATCAAGCACGGCAATGACGCGGTCATCGAAGGCAATATCCGCGGTCTGCACCCGAAGATCGTCGAAGCGATGGGCAAGCTGCACTTCCGGACCAGTTACGGCCAGAACGTGCTGCGGCACTCCATCGAGGTCGCGTTTCTCAGTCAGATGATCGCCGAACAGCTTGGCCTCAACGGCGCGATCGCCCGGCGGTGCGGTTTCCTGCACGATATCGGCAAAGCGATGGACCACGAGATGGAAGGGGGTCACCCCGCCATCGGCATGGAGTTCGTCCGCAAGTACGGCGAGAAGTCGGACGCGGTCCTGAACGCCGTCGGCGGGCATCACCGCGATATCGAGGCGACGACGCCCTACACACCGATTGTCATGTCGGCGGACGCCGTCAGCGGCGCCCGGCCGGGTGCGCGTCGCGAGTCCATGGAGATGTATGTCAAGCGGCTCGAACAGCTCGAGGCGATCGCGATGGAGCAGAGCAACGTGACGGAGGCCCACGCGATCCAGGCGGGCCGCGAGGTGAGGGTCATCGTCGACGCCAAGAAAGCGGACGATTCCGAGGCCTTCATGATCGCCCGCAATATCGCCAAGCGGGTGGAGCAGGAGATGACCTTCCCCGGAGAAATCAAGGTCACAGTACTCCGCGAGGTTCGGGCCGAGGCGACCGCGCGGTAGGAGATAGGATTCGGTATGCCCATCAAAGGAACAGATGTAAAACGTGGTCAGGCCCTGATGTTCGACGGACAACTGCACGTCGTGCTCGATACCGAGCACGTCAAGCCGGGCAAGGGCCCTGCGTACGTGCAGGCCAAGATGAAGAACATCCAGACCGGCACGATCAAGACCAATCGCCTTGGCACCTCTGACCGGATCGAGGACGTGTCGATCGACCGGCGCGTCTGGCAATACCTCTACGACTCGGGCGGACGCGGTGACGGCCCGTTCGTGTTCATGGACTCCGACACCTACGACCAGGTCGAGATCGGCAGCGACGTGATTCCCAGGGACCAGAGCCAGTGGCTCAAGGAGAATGCCGAGTGCACCGTACTCGTCTTCGAGGGGAACCCGCTGGGAATCGAACTGCCGTCGGCCGTGGAATTGGAGGTCACCGAGACTGCGCCGCAGCCCAAGGGGGCCACAGCGACAAATCAGCTCAAGGAAGCGGTCGTCGAGACCGGTGCAAAGATCCGGGTTCCGCCGTTCATCGAAATCGGGCAGGTCGTGAAGATCAATACGACCTCGGGCGAATATCTTGGCAAAGCCTGAATAGTGTGCAGACCCTGACGCACATCCGGGCGCTGCTCGATGCGCACGGTCTCAAGCCGCAGCACCGTCTCGGCCAGAATTTCCTGCACGACAAGAACCTTCTGAAACGTCTCATCGAGGCGGCCCGGATAACGCCGGGCGAACTCGTGCTCGAGATCGGGCCCGGGACCGGCAGCCTCACCGAGGGGCTTTGCGCCGCCGGTGCCGAGGTTCTCGCGTGCGAGATCGACGCCGGTCTTGCCATTATCATGCGCGATCATTTCCCCGGAGTGCAGTTGCTCGAATGCGACTGCCTGGGCCGAGGACGTCGCCTGGCCACGCCGCTGACCGACGTGCTCGCCGGCCGCCCGTTCAAGCTCGTCGCCAACCTGCCGTACCAGGTCGCCAGCACGGTCGTCGTGACGCTGCTCGTACATCACCCCGAGTGCCGCGGCCAGTTCGTGACGATCCAGCAGGAGGTCGCCGAGCGTCTCGCCGCCGAGCCCGGCACCAAGGCGTACGGTGCCCTGACCGTCACCGTCGCCGGCCTGGCCGAGGTGACCTCGATCGCCCAGCTGCCGGCATCGTGCTTCTGGCCGCGCCCAAAGGTCGCCAGCACCATGGTCGCGCTACGCCCGCGCGAGCCCCGGGAACATGGGATTACCGATCCGGAAGCTCTGGCATTGTTCGCGACGGCACTGTTCGGCAAACGCCGCAAACAACTTGGCACCATTTTCGGCCGCGAAATCAAATGGCCCGACGGCATCACCGCCGACCTGCGACCCGACGCCCTGACCGTCGGGCAGATAATCAAGCTATGCTCGCTCCTCTCTTCTTCCTCTTCCCCTAATGGCTAATGGCGAATGGCGAATGGCTCTCTTAAGATCGCAATAATCGGCGGTAGCGGCCTCGAAGCACGGCTGTTCAACGATCTCGCGCTGATCGACACCGAGCGCCACGAACTCGACACGCCTTTCGGTCGACCGAGCGGCCCGATCATCACCGGTACCGAGCGGGGTGTGCCGATCGCGTTGCTTTCTCGCCACGGCGACGGGCACCTTCTGAACCCGGCGGCCATCCCGTATCGCGCCAACGTCTTCGCGCTCAAGATGCTCGGTTGCACCCACATCGTTGCGTTCGGGGCGACGGGGTCGCTCCGCGAGGAGATCGGTCTCGGCGACCTGGTGATCTGCGATCAACTCATCGACCGTACCGACGGTCGAACGCGGACGTTCTACGAGCAGTGTGCCGTGCACGTCGAGTTCGCCGAGCCGTTCTGCTCGGTGACGCGAGGCTGGCTGTACCGGGCGGCCAAACGCCTGGATGGTGTCGGCGTGCACGACAAGGGCTGTTACATGTGCATGGAGGGTCCGGCGTTTTCGACCCGGGCCGAGTCGCACATGCACCGGATGCTGGGGGCCGACGTGATCGGCATGACGGCCCAGCCCGAGGCACGCCTCGCCCGCGAGGCCGAGATCGCCTACGCCATGGTCGCGTTGCCGACCGATTATGACTGCTGGCGGCCGCGACCAGAGGGCGACCCGGACTCGGTGCTCGCCGAGATCATCGGGAACCTCGATCGCGCAACCGACGCATCCATCCGGCTGCTGGAGGCCGCTCTGGGTGACGTCGAAGCGTTGAAGTCGACACCGAGCCCGGCGCACGATGCACTGGCACGGTCGATCTGGTCGGACAAGGCGAAAATCGATCCGCGGGAGGTGGAGCGGTTGCGGCCCTTGTGGGGGCGGTATTTCTAAACTGAAAAAGACACTTGGTGAAAAAGACACCTGGTGTCTTCTTCACCAGGTGTCCTAGAACTCGACGAGGTCCAACGACGCGCCCAGCGTCGTCTGGTCCGTGATCTCGTCGCGTGTGACACGCAACGTGAAGTTGAAGTCGGGGAACTTCCGCACCAGGACGACGCTGATCGCCCGAAAATCGCTGGCGACGAAATCCCATTGCGGCAGAACCAGGACGTTGTACTTGCTGGTGATGTCGTACTGCCACCCGACCCCCAGCAGCTTGGTGTCGTTGGCGTCGATGAACCGGTACTCGACATAGGTTGACAGCAGCGGCGTGTGCCGCAGGTTGGTGCCGATCGATCCGCGCGCAAGAACCGAGTTGTCGAGGTCGTAGGTTGCCTGGCCGACCATGGAGAGGCTGTCGCTGATCGTCCACGTGGCGGTGCCCTGGACGTGGTCGCCGAACTGCGAGTACTCCGGGCGATATGCAAAGAATTGCGGTGTGGGTGATTCCCGGTTGACATCGCCGGAATTCAGGACCACCGACGCGTCGATCTTGAGAACGTCAACGGACCGCCACCGGCCGGGCCCGCCTCGCTGTGTCTGCCAGGTCGTGTTGAGGCCGACCTCGACGACCGAGCCGCCGCCGATCGACTCGACGGCCTGGTCGTAGACCGGCAACGCACCATCAGGGACATCGGTGTATCCGTACCACGCGGTGAGCCGTGGCTCAATAATGGTCCGCAGCCGATGCAGGTCGAACAGCTTGCTCTCGACCGTGTTGTCGACGTGCTGGATCTGGGTGTTGAGGCGGACGCCGGCCGCCGCGAAGACGCGTGTGTCCTTCGCGTCAGAGGAGAATGACTCGATGGCATCGCTCCATGCTGTGAACCGGCCGACGACATACGGCGTGATCTTGACCGGGCCGGCCCGGACCGGCATGGCGAACTCGTGCCTGGTGTCGAACCGGTTCACGTACTCGGTGGGGAATCCGGCTGCGATGAATGCCGCCGAGATCGAGTCGTCGGGACCGATACCCGGACCGAACGCCGCCGGTCGAACACCGAGTTGATTCGGCGTTCCTTCCTGGAAGCTGAAACGCATCCGGCTCAACCGGGTCTCGCCCGAATAGGTGAGCAGATCATCGAACAACGCATCGCCGTACCGGCGATACGTCAACTCCGGCACCTTTTGCACCTGGTAGGCGCGGCTTGCCAGCAGGTAGCTGTTGGAGATGAAGTCGTTGATGTCGTACTTGATCAGCGCGTCGAACGCGGAATTGCGCCCGGTGTACCGGAGGTAGGCGGCCGTCTCGTACTCGCGGCGGTTGTAGAAGTCTTCCTCACGCCATGTCGTGATGAAGGTCTCGTCGCTGATGTAGGAGAGGTCGACCTGGACGGACCAGTCCTCGCTGAGCGTGTGCTGGTGGAACCACATCGCGACGCCACGATTGTCATTGGCCGGCGTGACGTCGAGACCGGATGACGTCCGGTCGGTACCAGTGTCATACAGGTAATAGAGGTCCAACTCGCCCATGGCCGCGGTGAGGTCGTAGGTCAGATCGAGCCCGCCACCGGCACCGCGTTTCGTGAAACCGTCAATCTTCAGGGTCGCGTCGATGCCTCGCGGCTTCTCCATGCCCAGCAGGACGAACGGGTCCCACGCTGTCAGGATGCGAACGCCGTCGGTGTTCCGGTAGCCCACTTCGAGGCCACGGACGGGCACGTCTTGGGCCGTTCCGGCGAACTTCGGCCAGTACAGCAGCGGCAGACCCTCCACCTCCAGTGTGTTGTCTCGGGTCTCAAAGAACAGCGTGGACTCTTCATCGCCATCCGCGGCGCCGGGGCGCTGGGTGACCGTCACCTGCCGCGCGCCGATCGCGAAGTGGGGTGTGAAGAACGCGCTGGTCGAGATCTTGACCCGCTTGGCTGTCCACTGGTTGGCGGCGACCTGGCGGAGCTCCTGGGCGCGGGCGAAGACCGGGATGCCGCGTTGGCGGCTGTAGGTCCGCAGTATGGCATCGACCATGACCGCCTGGCCGGTGACGAAGTCGTAATACATCTGCGGCGCGCGGACCGTGTACTCGCCGTTGCCGGCGGTCGCGACGGCGTTGCCCTCAAGGTAGATTCCGCGGAGCATGTCCGCGTCAACGCGTCCGGTGAGCATCGCGTCAAGGGGGCCGGGGTCCGTGAACACGACCGCCCGCTGGGCGGTCAGCGTGATTTCCGACCACTGGTCGTCGCCGCCATCGGCGATGTACTGCACCACGATCGAGCCGGTCGCGGTGATGACATTTTCGTTCTCGCCGCTGATGACGTTCAACTCGTTCCACGAGAACCACACGGTGCCGCCGGATCCGAACAGCGGTGGTGTCTCGACGCCCCCCGCGGTCCTGGGCACCTTCTGCGACTGCGGTACTGGCGGCGGCACCGGCGTCCCGCCGGGTTGCGGTACGACCGGTGCGGCCGGACGGGGCTGATCGATCTGCGGCAGGTACGACAGCGGTGGCAGCGGGGCTTCGAGAAGAGGCCGCAATGACGCCGCGAGCCGCCGCTCGGCCTGCCGCAACAAGCCGGCGGGGGGCGGTGGACGATCCTCGAGCCGGGCCACGTCGAGCGTGACCGGTCCACGGGTGCTTGCCGTCATCAGCACGTCCTTGCCGCTGACACCCAAACCGGATCGGTTGGCGGGGTTGTCCACGTCCGGCAGGTACACGGCGATCTGGTTGATGAGCCCCGCGTCGCTGGGAATCCGGTTGAGCCACACGACCGCGGTGGCCCCGCGGATGTCGTAACCGCCGATCCGGATTCGCACACCGCCCTCGAGCAACAGACGACGGGTGTCGTCGATCACCCACGCCCACGCCCGCAGTGCGGTGATGTCAATCCCGCCGGCGACCGGTTCGATCGGAAGGACGAACCCGGTGAGCCTGTCGCCGGTAATGGCGGCAGTCCGCTGCGCGCGAGCCGCGGTTGAGGTCACAAGCACGCCGATCAACCCCACGCGGACTATTGCGCGACAAATCGACATGAGGGGAAATCATACCAAAAGCCAGTAGCCATCAGCCAGTAGCCGGTAGCGGGAGAGGCGCAAGTAGATACCTGGTCGCAGGTATGTTCGCCTGCGATTCTTCCCTACTGGCTACTGGCTGATGGCTACTGGCTCTCTTCAAACATCGCATCAATAAACGCATCCGGCTCGAAGACTTCCACGTCCTCCGGCGTTTCCCCGACACCGACGAGTTTTACCGGGATGCCCAGGACGTCGTGGATCGCGACGACGATGCCGCCCTTGGCGGTGCCGTCGAGCTTGGCCAGAAAGATGCCCGTCACGTCGACCGCGTTCTTGAATTGCTCTGCCTGGCGAATGGCGTTCTGGCCGGCGGTGGCGTCGAGCACGAGCAGGACCTCGTGTGGCGCGTCGGGGATCTTCTTCGTGGCAACCTCGCGGATCTTTGTCAGCTGCCGCATCAGGTTCTGCTGGGTGTGCAATCGGCCGGCAGTGTCGATGAGCAGCACGTCGCCGCCCCGGGCGATCGTTGCCGCGGTGGCGTCGAACACCACCGCAGCGGGATCACCGCCGGCGGCGCCCTTGATGATGTCCACGCCCAACCGCTGCGCCCAGATCTCCAACTGCGACACCGCCGCCGCCCGGTACGTGTCCGCCGCCGCGATCGTCACGGTCTTGCCCTGTGCGCAAAACGAGGCGGCGATCTTCGCCAGCGAAGTGGTCTTGCCCGAACCGTTCACGCCGACGAGCAGGATGACCGTTGGCCCTTCATCGGCCATACGCAGCGACCGATCGACCCTGGTCAGACGCTTCTTGAGCCCGTCCTTGATGAACGGAATTGCGTCAGTGCCATTCACGATGGCCCCGGTCCGCCAGGCTTCGCGGAGCTCGTCGATGATGGCCGAGGTTGCGCGTGGCCCGACATCGGCTCGGATGAGACGGCGTTCGACTTCGTCGATGACATCGGCGCTCAGAGGGCCGGAGAGAAGCCCGCGGATCGATCCGCCCAGGGCTGCTCGTGTGCGGGCGAGTCCGCGCCGGATGGCACTTGCCGTTGAGGCGAACAGGCCCATTGGGTCACCCCGGTCCTTCCGTCGCCGGGTCCGGCTCGGCAACGGGTTCCCGGTTGGACTTGTAGATCTTGTCCAGCACGGCGTTGATGAACAGCGGTGACTTCTCAGTACTGAACTCGCGGGCGAGCTCGACCGCCTCGTTGATCGCGACTTTCGGGGGCGTGTCGCCGTGGATGAATTCGTAGAAAGCCAGCCGAAGAATACACCGGTCGAGCACCGGCTGGCGATAGGTCGGCCATTCGGGGGTCAGCGCGGCGACGGTGGCGTCGGCCTCGTCACGGACAGCCCAGGCGCTGAGGGCCAGTTCGTAACCGCGTTTGTGCACCTCCGGTGTGCCGGGCGACTGCTCCAGCGTCTGGAACACGTCGTCGCAGGGTTCCGCGCCGGCGTCGAACTGGTACAGCACCTGCAATGCGCACCGGCGGGCGTTACGGGCGGACTCCATGTCAGGGACACTCCCGGGCCGGGCTGAGGGACTGGACCACCCGCGCTGTTTCGATTGCGGCGATCATGGCTTCGTCACCCTTGTTGCCGCGGTCGCCGCCGGCGCGGGCCTCGGCCTGGTCGAGGCTTGTGCAGGTCAGCAGGCCGAAAGCGACCGGGACGCCCGTTTCGACGGTGATCATGGTCAGCCCCGTTGCGACCGCGGACGCCAGGTACCGATCGTGATCGGTTTCGCCGGAGATCACGCACCCCAGCGCCACGACCGCGTCGATCTTGCCGCCTGCTGCAAACGCCCGGCAGACCGCGGTCAGTTCGAAGGCGCCGGGTGCCCGGACGACCCGGAGGTCCGCGTCCGCACCACCGGCGCGCCGAAAGCGATCGACCGCTGCCTTGCACAGCGCGTCGGTGATCCGGTGGTGGTACCGGCTTACCGCCAGGCCCACACGCAGGCCGGCAGCATCTGCTTCTGGTCGAATCTTGTCGTACATGTGTTCAGAGCGGCATCGTATACCATGCCCTCCGTGCAGGCGCTGGCCTTCAAGCTCATCTCGGCCATCCGGTTGACGCGTTTGACGATGGCCTTCGGCGCGGTCAGCGATGTGTGGTTCGTGATCCTGCTCACCCGTGCGACGGGTGGGTACCCCCCGGTCATCCGGGTTGCACATGTCTCCCTGGCGTTCGCCCTGGTCGCCGGAGCCGTCGTCGCGATCGGGCTGTTCGCCTATGGTGCGGCGCTCAACGACGTGCTGGACGTGCGTCATGACAGTACGTTCCGCCCGGATCGCCCGATCCCCGCCGGGCGGATACGACTCGGACAGGCCATCGTCGTCACCATCGGCGCGCTGATCATCACGGTTGTCGCCTCGGCCGCCATGGGTCTGCCGGCACTGTGGATCATGCTGCTGGTGGCGGGGGCGATTCTCTTCTACAACGCCGCCGGCAAGTACATCCCTGCGGTCGGATGCGTGACGATCGGCCTGATCCACGCCGCACACATGCTCATTCCCAATGTCCAGTTGCCGTTCACGCTGCCTGTCTGGCTGGTGATGACCCACGCGATGGGGATCGCCGCCGCGGTGCACGTCCTGGAGGACAAGCGCCCGCGTCTGACTCGCGGCGGCATCCTTGCGCTCGCGGCGGGGTGGATCTTCTGGTCGGGGCTCATCATCGCCTACGGCGCCGGGCGCGGGGGACTCGGGCCCCAGGGCACGCCGTTGTGGGCGCTGCTGTGGCCGCTTGCCGCGGTCGTGGCCTTTATCATGATCGCGGTCTGGAAGACCGGCGGCGTCGAGGGCGCAGCGGCATCCGAGAAACTCAAGCGTTACGGCGCGATGTGGCAGGCTCTCTACGGCGCGGCCTGGCTCGTGGCGTGGGGCTACGAGATGCAGGCGGCGGCACTGACGGTTCTGGCCATCGGCGGATTCACCGCGATGACCCTGATCAAGGAAATCACGGGCTTGTCGGGGCGACCGATCGTGTATCGGTAGGGTGGGAGTGGTCAGTGGTCAGTTGACAGCCTGTGCACAACTGGTTGGTAACTCGCTCGACTCCAGGCAAAAAAACAATCGGCTTGTCGGGCGGGCCTCTCCTCCAAAGCCTTCCTCGACAAGCCGACTGTCCGGACAGCGTACATCAGAACCGCAAGGCCGCCAAGCGCAAATGCAGGTCAATCAAGCATTTGGTCCCTGTCTTGGATGTGAAGATAGGAAAGCAATACCGGACTTGGCCGGCTATTCGTGCACGGCCGCAACGTGGTCCGAGAAAGGTGTTGCGGATAGTCAACATGCCGCTTCAGCGGTGTGCGGCCCGCGTCGATCATTTCCTTGCAGGTGTGCCGCAGACGACACGCCCATTGCTTCAACTCGTTGCCGGGCCGTTCCTTGTGAACACCGGCACCGGCGGCAGGAAGCCGGTGGCGGTCCGCCGGATAACGATCGATGGCATCGGGAGGGTCTATTCAGCGGCCATGAGCAGTGACAGCCCAATCGTCTTGATCGTCGACGAGGACCGCATTGTCGCAGAGTCGATCGCGGCACTACTGGTTCGCGACGCCTATGTTGCCCGCATCGCCCGCAGCGGTGAAGAGGCGCTGGAGTTCCTGGCTGCGACACGCCAGGGCAGGGCTCCGGATCACTGGGCTGTGGCGATCATCGACATGTCGCTGCCCGGTATGAGCGGGCTCGAGCTCATCAAGACACTTCGACGCGAGCAGCCGGACATCGTCACGCTCGCGATCACCGGATATCCCACCGTCGAAGCGGCGGTCCAGGTGATCCGAAGTGGCGCCATGGACTACCTCACCAAGCCGATGGTCGAGGACGAGTTGCGGATCGCCGTGGAGAAGGCGATCCGGCAGCAGGCCCTGCTCGCCGAGAACACGAGTCTTCGCCGGCAACTCGACCAGCGGTACGGGCTGGACAACATCATCGGATCGGACCCGAGGATGGGCCGGATCTACGACATTATCGAGGCCGTGGCGCCAAGCCGCACGACCGTGCTCATGACCGGCGAGTCAGGCACCGGCAAGTCGCTCATCGCACGCGCGACACACCGCTACTCGCCGCGCGCCGAACGGCCGTTCGTCGAAATCTCGTGCGGCTCGATCCCCGAGGCGCTGTTGGAGTCAGAGTTGTTCGGCCACGTGAAGGGTGCGTTCACCGGTGCACACACCGACAAGCCCGGCCGGTTTCTCGCGGCCCACACCGGGACCCTGTTCCTTGACGAGATCAACTCCGCATCACCCGGTATGCAGCTGAAGCTGTTGCGCGTACTGCAGGAGCGATGCTTCGAGCCGGTCGGTTCCAACGAGACGACCGAGGTTGACGTCCGGGTCATCCTCGCGTCGAACCAGTCGCTGGAGAAGCTCGTCGCCTCCGGCCAGTTCCGCCAGGACCTCTACTACCGGATCAACGTCGTCAGTATCGAGCTGCCACCGCTGCGGGAGCGGATCGGAGATATCGTCGTGCTCGCCGAGCACTTCCTCCAGGCCAAGGCCAAGGAGGCGGGTCGGCAGGTCACGGGTTTCAGCCCCGAGACACTGGAGGCATTGCGGCGATATGCCTGGCCGGGCAACGTTCGTGAACTCGAAAACGTCGTCGAGCGGGCGGTCGTGTTGTCCCGGGCGACACGCATCGGCATCGATGACCTGCCTCCGAACGTGATCGACAACTCCACCAGCCACCTGCTGCTTCCACCACACGCGCGGGCCGGTGCCGCATGGGCTGCCGACGGCGCGTGCTCGCTGCGAGAGGCACTGGAGGAGCCGGAACGGCAGATCATCCTGGCGGCGCTGGCGGCCAACGACTGGAATCGGCAGAAGACGGCCGACCAGCTACAGGTCAACCGCACGACCCTCTACAAGAAGATCAAGCAGTTCGGTATCGAGCAATACGGCCAGGTGGGTTGATCACAAATCCCCGTTCTTCTCGATTGCCTTGTCTTCATAGTCGGCAACCCAGCGCCGGTAGAGCTCCAGCTTCGCACACTCCAGCGTCCCGATCACGTCGGCGTAGTTCGAGTACGACTCGCCGGAGGCCGTGTGAACGCCCCAGGCCTTTCGTACAAGCTGGGTGATGACGTAGTTGGCGTGGCCCTTGCGGCGGTCGGCGGGCTCGGCGGCGAGGACCTCGACGAGCTGGTCGATCAGTCCGTCATAGGCCGGGCGATTTTCACGCGGGATGTATGGCATGGGGTCATTCTAATGGCTCGTCGGGCCCCACGCCCAGGTAGGCAAGCGTTCCGTCGATGACGTCGCGCACGACCGGGCCGGCCACTTGCCCGCCCCAATGACCGAGTGACCGGTCGGGGTCGTCGATGACGCACAGGACCACCAGTCGCGGATCGGCGAGCGGCGCTCCGGCGATGAAGCTGGAAACGTACCGGTCCTCGAAGTAGCCGCCGCCTTCCGGTCGCGGCAGTTGCGCGGTCCCGGATTTTCCGAACATGCGGTACCGGTCTGATTGTGCCGGTCTGCCGGTCCCCTCGGTCATCACATCGCCGAGGATCTCGCGGACGAGGTCCGCGATGGCAGGCGAACACACCCGGTGGACGAAACGGAACGGCGGGCGCTCCTGGACGTCGTCGGGTCCGGCGAAGACGCGGACCTTTGTCAGCATGCCGCCCCGCGCGAACGCGCTGAACGCAGACACCATCTGGATCGGTGTCACGGCGATCTCGTGCCCGAACGACACCGAGGACTGCGTGTAGTCGCTCCACCGTTCGGCGGACGTGACCAGGCCGGCGGTCTCGCCGGGGATCCCGCAACGGGTCCTGCGACCAAAGCCGTAGTGGCCGATCGCCCGACGCATCTCCTGGTGGCTCATTCGTTGGGCGACCATCGCCATCCCCGTGTTGAGCGAGCGGACAAGCACGGTGCGCCAGCTCACCGGGCCCAGGTAGTGCGAGTCGCGGATCATCCGCCCGTATGGTGTGCGGTACGGTCGGTCGGTGGGGCACGGCAGGATCTCGCCGGGCTCGACGTAGCCAAGCTCGGTCGCAGCGGCCCAGATAAACGGTTTGAACGTGGAGCCGGGCTCGTAGGGGTCGGTCACACAGCGGTTGCGACCGAGTGACGGACTTCTGGCCCGGGCAGGGTCCAGCGCGATACCGGGACGGCCCGGTCGATCGGCGAGCACATCGGCCATGGCCAGGATCTCGCCGGTCCGGCAATCGAGCACGACCACGCGACCCCCGCCGGCGTTGAACCGTCGCACCGCGTCGAGTACGCACCGCTCGGCGATCTCCTGCACGACGAGGTCGATCGTGAGCCGCACATCGCGGCCGTCCGCGGCGGGCTCGTAACTGGCGGCCTCGATCCACATCGTCTGCCGGTGAACGTCGCGCAGGTAGGTCAGGCGGCCCTGCTGCGGCGATAGCATTGCGTCGTAGACGTGCTCGGAACCGCTCAGACCGGTGTGATCGAATCCCACCAGCCCGATGACCCGCGCCGCCTGTTCGCCGTGGGGATAATGCCGCACCTGCCGGGGCTCGATGCCCACGCCACGCAGCCCGGCGTTCCGCACCGCGGCCTCCTGGCGGTCGTCCAGGAGATCCTCGATCACGACGTACTGCGGGCTCACGCCGCTGCGAATCCGTTGTTCGATCTCCCGGCGGTCAACGCCGATGACACCGGCGAGGTCCGCGGCGATCGTGGTCATGTCGCGCACCTGCGTCGGGTCGACGAAGAGCCGGTAACCGATCGTGCTGGTGGCGAGCACACGGCCCCGCGCGTCGAGCAAGTCGCCGCGACGGGCCGGCTGTGGCTGCGTGGAGACACGTGGCACCATGGCTGCCCGCAGTGTCGTCGCCGGCGCCAGTTTGAGTTGTCCGACCCGACCCAGCACGACCACCAACCCGGCGAGCACACCGGCCACGAAGAGCCTCGACCACGCGCTGGCGCGGTCCGCCTGTGTCTTACGAGTACTGTGGCGCAAGGGTCATGGGCTCAAAGTGGTGCGGGTTCCGTGATAACGATCGGTGACCACTGGCCACCGATTTCGGCGAGGGCCGCGCGGACACGCTCCGGCTGGGACTCGAAGGCGATATCGCGGCGAAGCGCCCAGCACTGCTGCCGCTGCCGCAGGATCTCCTGGTGAAGCTGGGCCGATCGGTGTGCCGTGTCGATCCGCTGCTGGCGGTTGACGAGCAACGCGCACGCGGTGGCGCCCATGACGATGATGATCAGCAGGAGCTTTGCAAACATTGCGTTAGCCGGAGGGAACCCTGAGCATGGTTCCCGCACGGATGTTGTCAGGGTCGCTGATGGCATTCCGGTTGAGCTCGTACAACTGCCGCCAGTGGCCGGCGGAGCCCATGAATTCCCGGGCGATCTCGGACAGTGAGTCGCCCGACTTGATCCGGTACGGCGCCCATCGGGTGGGCGTGTCGATATCGTCTCGTGTCGCGGGGCTGATGGCGACGTCGCCGGCGTCGGTCAGCACGGCGGCCGGGGGAAGCCGCAGCCGCTGTCCGGCCCTGACCAGATCCGGGTCGCTGATACCGTTGTGGGTGGCCAATGCGGCCGTCAGTGCAGCCGTCCCGTACGTCTGGTGGCAGATGGTGGACAGTGACTCGCCCGAACGGACCTCGTAGGTCCGCTCCGACGCCACGGTTACGGCGACCGGTCTTTCCACGGTTGCTGCCTGAGCCGGCGAAGTGGCCCGTTGAGCCGTGGTGCGTCGCGGGTCGATCGCGACCGGCCTGGGGGGGTGGGACGGCAACGTGGTCCGCAGGTCCACGAAGCGAGCGGGGGGGCCGGCCGTCGTCGAAGCAGTGTTCCGCACGGGGACGAGGATCGCCGATCGCTGCGTCTGTGCCTTGGACAGGTGGTCCGAGACCAGGATGCCCACGAAGAGCACGAGGGCGAAGCCGACGACCAGGGCAACCTTGTTTTCGCGTGTCATGGTGGGAGTGATCCAGCTTCTGAGGCGGTCGATCTATGTCGGCAAACCACGTGCCCCCGCTGTGGGAATCGATCCACGCTCTCGGGGTGCGGGTTATCGCCCTCACGGCGGCAACGCGGTCGGCAGTTTTTGCGCGCTGTCGAAACAGGTGCGCAGCGGTGGGCTAGCCCTTGAGCCTGATTGCCCGCAGTTTCGCCGACCGCGACCGGGGATTGGCCGCGACCTCGGCATCGCCCGCCACCACCGGCCGCCGGGTGAGACGCTCGGCCAGACCCCCCTCCAGCAGGTCGGCGAAAGCGCGTTTGACCATGCGGTCCTCGAGGCTGTGGAAGCTGATGATCGCGATCCGCGCACCGGGTGACAGCCAGGCGCCGCTGCCTGAGGCCCCCGCGCCGTCGGCGATATGACCGAGCAGGGCTTCCAATGCAGCCAGCTCGTCGTTGACCGCGATCCGCAGGGCCATGAATGTCCGGGTCGCCGGGTTCTTCCGCGATGACCGCGCACGGCTCCCATAGGCCTCGACGACGATGTCGGCGAGCTGGGTCGTCGATGTGATCGGCTGCTGGTCCCGGCTCTGCACCAGAAATCGCGCGATCTTTCGTGCCAGCGGCTCCTGGCCGTACTGGCGGATGATCTGTCCGAGTTCCTGTTCCGACATCGTGGCCACCAGTTCGGCTGCGGTGACCGGGCCGTCAGGGTCAAGCCGCATGTCGAGCGGTCCTTCACGCCCGAAGGCAAAACCGCGTTGCGGTTCGTCCATCTGGTGGGAGCTGAAGCCGAGGTCTGCAAGGACGATGTCGGCCCGCCGATCGAGGTGGGCCAGGTGGTGGGCGACTCGGACGAAATTGTCACGGACAGGCTCGAACGCGGTCCCGGAGCCATGAAGCCTGTCGGCGGCGATCGCCAGCGCGCCGGGATCCACGTCGAAGCCGACGATGGTGCCGGTCGGTCCCAGCGCCCTGGACAGCAGCGCGGCGTGACCGCCCTGGCCGACCGTGCAGTCCACCATCACCTCGCCGGGCTGCGGGGCGAGCAGGCGAAGCGTTTCGGCCGGCAGCACTGGCTGGTGACCGCGATCAATCACGGCTGCCACGATATCGCGGCAGCGATGGCGGTGTTCGGCAATAATGTCGCCGGAGGATTCAACGTGCTCTATCGAACCCTGCTGTCGGTCCTGGTCGTGGTTGTCTCCAGCGGTTGCACGCGGTGGCGGTTCGTTGTCGAGGCCGTGCCGGCCGACGATAAGCTGACCGAGACCGTGGTCTTGCGTGACCCCGGCGCCGGGACGAGCTCGGCGAAGATCGCGTTGATCGACGTCAAGGGCATGATCGTGAATGCCCAGCGCGGGCGGATCATGGGCCGGATAGAAAACCCGGTCGCACGGTTCACCGAATCGCTGCGGAGGGCCGAGGAAGATTCGAAGGTGAAGGCGGTCATCATCCGGGTGAACTCGCCCGGCGGAACCGTGACCGCCAGCGACATCATGTACCGCGAGGTCCTGGACTTCAAGAAGCGGTCATCCAAACCCGTGGTCATCCTCATGGACGAAGTGGCCGCCTCCGGCGGGTACTACCTCTCGTGTGCCGGTGACGAGATCATCGCCTACCCCACGACCGTGACGGGGTCCATCGGGGTCATCATCCAGACGTTCAACTTCTCGGGTGGGATGGCAAAGATCGGCATCAAGGCCGACGCGATCACCTCGGGCCCGAACAAGGCCGTCGGGTCACCCTTCGAACCGATGTCACGCGAGCACCGTGCATTGCTGCAGGAGATCGTCGATGAGTTCTACGGTAACTTTGTCGACGTCGTGGTCGAGAACCGGCCGATGGTGTCAACCGACGACCTCGAACGGATTACCGACGGCCGCGTGATGACGGGCGCACGCGCAGTGGAGGTCGGTCTCGTCGACCGGCTCGGCGACCTGCGGACGGCGTTCGCCGCATCCAAGCGGCGTGCGAATCTCGCGCGCGCGAGGCTCGTGAAGTACCACCGGCCGCTGGAGTACGTCGGGAGCCCGTACGCGACCGCACCGGCGGTGCCCGCCGGCAGCCAGGTGAATCTCATTCAGCTCAACCTTCCGTCCTGGCCGTACCAGAACACGGGTTTCTATTACTTGTGGGACCCCACGGCGTGGTAAGGAAGAAGTTGTCAGTTGTCAGTTGTCAGCCAGGCAAGAAGGAAGGAGCCGTCTGCTTGTTTCCTCTTGTCCTGACCACTGACCACTGACCACTGACTACTGACAACTTCTGCGAGTGAGCGACCCGGCGGCCGCTACGGAGCGCTCGAAACAGTTCTGCCCCAGTTCCGGAGCAGGATCAGCAGGTCGACGATGCCGACGAGCCCGTCCGCGTTGAGATCTGCGGCCAGGCCGTCGCTCGTGTCGACGGGCCCCCACCGCGCGAGCAGTTCGTAGAAGTCCGGCTGACCAACCGTACCATCGGCGTCCAAATCTCCCGGCACCGGCGCCGTGATAACCATGTGTTGATTGGCACACACGGCGGTGAGCACGGTGACCTGGCCACGGGCCCACTCAATCCGAAGCTCGTCGAGCTGGGCAATCCCGCCCAGCCCGAAGTGCACCGTCAGCTCGCTGGTCGACAGGTAGCTGGGACTGCCGTTGAGGTAGCGGATCCAGCTCTGCTCCCCGGCGACTGCGACAACCCGTGTGCCAAATCCGTCGGGTGCAAGCAGCGGGTTCGTGTTGGTGTCCAGTGCGATACGCAGCCAGTTGCCGGCGCCCGGGGCCGCGGTCGTCTCGTTGCGATAGAACTGCAGCGGTCCGCCCTCGTTCCCGACGGCCAGGTCGAGATCGCCGTCGTCATCCGCGTCCAGGCAGACCAGTGATCGCCCACAATGGGTTGAATCGAAACCGGCGGTCACAGCGATGTCCATAAAAGTGCCGCCGAGGTTACTGATAGGAGCTTTGATTTTGGGTGATCGGTTCTGGGTGGTCTGCGGGGGCCGTCCGGTCGGAGTGGCGGCCTCGCGGCGGGGCCCGAAGAGGGTGCGATCCGCCTGTGGAACCTGCCGGGCAGCCACGAAACGTCCCGGACCGCTCGACCGGCCCGGAGTCGGTCCGCCCGGCGCCCTGCGCGCACACCGACCGCGTGGGCCGTCGCCACGGCCTATGAGAAATCACCACTGATGATCAGTCCGCCGACCAGACGGGCTCGGCCGGGCCGGGATCCTGGACGAACTCGAGGTCATTGACGTACCGGAGCTCGCGGATATCCGGCGGCGGTGCGTTCGGCGGGGCCCGCGGGAGCTCGTCGGCGAGCCCGCAGTGGGTGAGGATCTTCTGGATGACGTCGGGCCGGGTCGGCTCGATGAAGCTGACGATTCTCATCGCGGCCCCGCAAGAGGGACATTGAAGAGGATCGACCTGCCAGACACGCTTGATGAGGGCTGCCCACCGGCGGCGGGCAGCGCCGGCTGAGGGGGTCCGCGGGGCTGGAGACTGGGCATCGTGCGCCCCGACGCCGTCGGCCTTGGCGCGGATGCCGCGACTCTTGTTGGCGTACCACCCGAAGTAGCGCACGAGATGCTTCCGTGGGTCGGGGATGTGCTGGGTGAGCTCGGCGATGAAGTCCAGTGCGTCGAAGACCTGGAAGTTGCGGGCGACCCCCGAAGGGCCGCTGAAGAGGTCAGGGCTCGCCGGCATGGGGAAGCGTCGGCAGGCCTTCTTCTCGGCGAGGTAGATCACTTTGCCCTGCTCGGTGACGCGGATCATGCGCTCGAGACTGAAGGGACAGCGGAGCATGTAGTGGGCGAGCCGCTCGCGACCGGCATGGTCGTCGGCGTCCAGCCGGACGGCGTGATGGACGCCGAAGCCCGAGTGCGTCCAGCCGAGCATCTGCGTGACGAGCGACTCACTGATCTTGCCTCGCTTCAGCAGCAGGTCGAAGACCTTCCTCTGCCAGAGCTTCTCGAAGGGCTCGTCGTCGAGTTCGGGAAGCGCAATGAACGTACCGTCGGGTGCGAACGCGCCGTCGGTCAGGAGCGCATGGAGGTGCGGATGCCAATGGACCAGCTCGCCGAACGTGTGGATGGCGGCAATCATGCCCGGCGTTACGTCCCGGCGGTCCAGGACGGCGCGGTAGACTTCAAGCACCGTCTGCCAGGCGAGCCGCGGCAGCTCGCCGAGCAGCCGGCGATCGAAGCGGAAGAAGATCCGAAGGCGCTTGGGGATCGTGAACACGAACTGTCGGTGGGTGACGGGGGCGCACAGATCGCGGGCGATGTGATCGGCCATGATCAGCGCCCGCTTCTGGTGACAGCTCGGGCAGAGGCAGCGTCGGCGGCAGGAGAAGGCGACGAAGAACTCGTATCGGCACCGCGGGCAACGCACGCGCGCAAAACCGTCTCGAAGGTCGCCGCAGGCGAGGAACTTCTCGACGGTCCTGGCGATGACGGGCCGCCAGAAGCCGTAGCGCTTCTGGTAGCGTTCGTCGTAGACACGCTGGAACTCGTCGAAGTATCGATCGAGCAGCTGCCAGAGCGGCGACGCCCGCGGGCGGCGTGGGCGCCAGGTCGCAGCAGCGCGGCGGGCGGCCGGGCAGGCCATTGGCAGCGATCCCTCCGACGGCGTTCACCCGCGTGCCGTCGGAACAGGGCCCGGCGTGACGCCGCGGGCGGGGCGGGTGGCCCCGGGGCGGACGCTACCGGCTGTGGGGGGTGGTCCCGGCGTGACGGCCAAAACGCCGTCGAGGGTCACGGCAACGGGCCAGTTCGGAGCCACGCGGTACGGTGGGATACCGGCCCTGCGACCGACGATGCGGGCCTGCCAGCGACGAGCGTGAGCGGGTGCGGGACGCCGCGAACTTCACCTCGCGTCGCTGAGGGAGCCGAAGCAGAGACCGCGGTCCAGCGCCCGCCGGCAGCCAGGTGAACCTGATACAGCTCAACATGCCGACCTGGCCGTACGAGAACACGGGCTTCTACTACTTGTGGGACCCGACGGCCTGGTAAGAAAAGGAGCTCCGAAGAAAAAAGAGCTCAGAGCTCTTTTTCTTACACGTCCAGCATGAGGCGGTCCGGGGCTTCCAGGCACGCTCGCAGGTGCACGAGGAAGCTCACCGCCTGCTCGCCGTCGACGATTCGATGGTCGTAGCTGAGGGCCAGG
>Ga0209988_10000892_pt1 | contig 19103 bp, 15 predicted proteins | sample N075metaG_FD_183115 | JGI IMG/M metagenome (GOLD analysis project Ga0209988, IMG submission 183115) | Deep subsurface microbial communities from Kermadec Trench to uncover new lineages of life (NeLLi) - N075 metaG (SPAdes) (version 2) | ecosystem: Environmental > Aquatic > Marine > Ocean trench... | reverse complement strand
GCAATACTGTCCAGTAATGAACTGCATTCCTCAGAATCACATACGTTCAAGTCTCACTCATTAATCTCTTTTACCAAAGGTTTTGTTTTATCAACAGTAAAATGGCCTGGAGAAGATAATCTTTATATTGATGTGGTTTCTATACATCTGGACTTTCTGCTCGACAGTGTCAGGCAAAAACAACTAAATGAATTGATAGCAGTTATAGAGGAACGAGATAACCCGGTTATATTGATGGGAGATTTCAATGCTGGTTCTGATAGCAATGCAATTAAATCGCTGATTGAATCACTGGATTTAAAGGCCTACAAATTTAAACGTGATGGTCTTGAGACATTTTCAAGATTTAATAAACGATTTGACTGGATACTGATTTCAAAAGGACTGGAATATATTTCTTATGATGTTCTTCCTGATAACATATCAGATCATAAGGCGATTATTTCAGAAATTGGCCTTATAAGATAAACAAACTAGCAGTTTTTGATTTTCCGTTAAGCTGGCACTTTTATTTTGTAGAGTGTGGCATAGAAGACGGGTACCAGTATCATGGTTAGCACTGTACCAAACGTCAATCCCGCCATGATGGTTATCGCCATCCCCACCCAAAAGGTGTCCTGTAACAAGGGGATCATCCCGAACACGGTGGTTGCTGCTGCCAGTCCAACGGGGCGAAGGCGCGACAACGACGCATGTATCAGTGCATCATAAGGAGCTTTACCTTCTGCCAGGTCAATATTGACCTGATCCAGTAGTACCACGGAATTTTTGATCATCATGCCAATCAGGCTCATGCCGCCCAGCAAAGCGACGAAACCAAATGCCGCGCCGGAAACCAGCAAACCCGCCGTGACGCCGATCAAGGCAAAGGGAATCACCAGGGCAATGACAATCGGTGGACGGAAAGCATTAAAAAGAGCCACAACAATAAAGGAGATGATCACGGCGGCCGGGATCATTCCGGGGATCAGAGATGCCTGTGAATCTGCTGATGATTCAATCTCACCGCCCCATTCAAAGGTATAACCCGGTGGTAACTTTATTGATTCAACCTTGTTTGCCACCCTCTTCATTATATCGGGTAGTGTGTAACCAAGGACAGGATTGGCCTGAATAGTAATCGTACGTCTTCTGTCACGGCGCCAGATAACCGGGTCTTCCCATGCAGTATGTACATTATTGGTTACCTGCGACAAAGGCACTGTGTATGTCGCTCCTTCTGGTTGTATCTGTAAAACATCCAGGCCACCTACATTACGCCTTTCTTCTTCGCCCATACGCAGGATGATCGGTAATATGTCATCGCCATCACGGTATTGGCCAATGGTACGGCCGTCAAAAGCACGCTTGGTAGCTTTGCCGATATCCTCCCGGGTAATGGATGTCCATCTTCCGCGTTCCTGATTGTATTCCGGAACGACTTTTAAGGTCCGTTGGCGCCAGTCATTCTGTACCATACCGACCAATGGATCGGCTTCCAGAATATCCATAGCGTTGGTTGCTAAAGACCGCAAAATCAATGCATCAGCAACTGCCGGACCACTGATGCGTGCCTGGAATTTCCAGGTATCTGCCGGACCGACGCCGTACTTGATTATGGGAACCTGTGCATCTGGAAAGTGTTCTGCAAACAACGGGGTTAGATCCCTGATCAGTCCATCGATCTCTCTGACATCCTTAACATTAACAATAAGCTGACCATAGGCCTGGTTTGGATCTTCCGGCTCTACTGGCAGGTAAAATCGTGGCGGCCCCCCACCTACAAAAGTGGCAACACTATCAATACGTTCATCCTTCAATAAGGCCTTTTCGATACGCTTCATATCCTCTGAGACATCCTGGATGCGTGTACCTTCAGGAGTCCAGTAATCCACCATAAACTTGGTCATGGCCGAGTCCGGGAAAAACAATTGTTTAACAAAGCCAAATCCAATCACAGACAAGACCAGCAATCCAACCATGATGCCGATGGTGATCCAGCGTTGATTAATTGCCTTGTTCAGTATGGAACGGTAGCTCATATAAAACTTGGTGCCATAGGGATCGGCATTACCATCACCCACTTCGGGATCCGGCATCATGTCCATGCATTGAATTGGCGTCAGGGTCATAGACAGGATCCAACTGAATATCAGCGAAATAGCCACAACCGAAAACAGGCTGGCACAGTATTCACCTACGCTCTCCGTGGATGCAACAATGGGATAAAAGGCCATGACTGCGACGATGGTTGCACCGAGTAGAGGAATGGACGGTAATGCAGCAGCTTCTATCGCGGCCTTGGTCCTGTCCATTCCCTTTTGTAATCGAATGGCGAATCCATCGGCCACGACTATCGAGTTATCGACCATCATACCCAGTGCGATCACCAGTGCTCCCAAAGACATACGTTGCAAATCAATCCCCAGCATAGCCATGACGATGAAGGTGCCAAGAATTGTCAGAATTAATGCCGTACCAATGATAATCCCCATACGCAGCCCCATGGAGACAGCAAGGACGACTAATACAATAACAACGGCTTGAGAGAGGTTGATAAAAAATCCCTTAATGGAATCATCGACGATGTCTGCCTGCCAATGTACTCGTTGCACTTCGATACCAATGGGGAGATCCTCGATCAGTTCATCCAGACGCTTGGCAACAAGATTACCCATGGTAACAACATTGGTCCCCGGGATATTACTGATGGCAATGGCAATCGCAGGAACGCCATTGAAGCGCATGATCCTGGCTGGTGGATCACTATAACCCTGAGTTACGGTGCCAATGTCTCTTATACGAATTAATTCTGAACTGAATGCGGGTGCTAACGCGGAATTTGTATTTTGAAGAACATCAACAAACGTTCCCCGAATGCTTAAATCGGCAATATCTTCAGGGGAAAGAAATTCACCCGTCGGTGCAATACGCAGACGTTTATTCTGTACATCGACGTTACCACTATCAATAACGACATTCTGATTATGCAAGGTTGCTTCCAGGTTGGCACTACTCAAGCCTAACTGGCTAAGCTGGGTTTCCGAGGAATCAATATAGATAACTTTTTTCTGCTCACCCCAGAAAATGACCTTGGCCACACCTTCAACCAGGCTGAGTTCTTTTTTCAGATGCTTGGCATACTCTTCCAGTTCAGCATAGCTAAAGCCATCGCCAGTAAGTGCCAGTATATGACCAAAAACGTCACCAAAATCATCATTGACTATTGGCCTCTGAACGCCTGGCGGCAAGCTTGTTTCTACTTCACGGATCTTGCGCCGAAGCTCGTCCCAGATCTGTGGTATCTCTTTGGTGCTGTAGGCAGGGATAATATTGGCCTTGATCAGTGATGTCCCATCACGTGACCAGGACTCAACATAATCGAGCTGCTTCATTTGCTGAAGTGCCAATTCGATGCGATCTGTCACTTCCAGCTCTATCTCATCGGCACTGGCACCGGGGTAGTAAGTCGTAATGGACGCAGTCTTGACAGTAAAGTCCGGGTCTTCGAGCTGACCCAGAGAAAAGAATGCCGCAATACCGGCAACAAAAATAAGGAAAAAGGCGAAATAGGAAACCGTCTTTTTTTCAATGGCAGCAGCAGCAAGATTCATACTATTCCGCCTTTTCTTCCAGGATTCTCACCTCCATGCCTTCGCGTAGATAATGCACACCGGCGGTGGCAATCCAGACTCCCGTATCCAGGCCATCTGTGATCATGATACCGGTATTACTCAACCTGCCCGTGGTCACTTCTTGTTTTGACACCTGTTTAGAATCTTCATCAATGATCCAGACATAGGTCTTATCAATATCATCAGGAGAAAAAATGGCGTTTATCGGCACCGATTTACCTTCGGGTAACAGACCTGCATCTTCTGAAGCTTCACCTGTTGCCTTGCCGGCCATCCCCGGCAGGATATTAATATCATCCGGTTGTTGCATGATCAATGTCACGGGATAGGTCCTTGTGATCTTCGAGGCCTCTTTCCCGATCTCCTTGATCTCGGCTGGAATCTTCCTATCCGGGAAGGCATCAAAGATAACTTCTAAATTTCTTACCTGGGGAACTAATGAGATCAGGTTCTCCGGGATGCTGATTATCATTTCGATATGTGAGTCGTCGATGATGCGAACAACAGCTTGCTTGGCCTGCACATCCTGGAAATTTTCTACATATTTGTTGACGACTATTCCATCAAATGGCGCCTTGAGATGGGTATAGCTCAGTTGATCTTTGGTGGTGGCGACAGAAGCTCTCAGGGCATCCACTTTAGCACGGCCAGAATCACGGGCTTGAAGTGCATTATCCACAGAAATTTGACTAATGGCGCCGGGGTCTATTTCAAATATATTTTTTACCCTTTTGTAGTCCGCCTCGGCACGTTTCATTATCGCGATGGATTCATTCAACTCTCCCTGTGAGCTACGTAGTCTTACTTCATAATCCCGTGGGTCAATGCGAGCAACGACATCGCCTATACTAACCTCATCACCAATATTTACCGGTAATGTAATTAATGGGCCTGAAACTCGAAATGATAAATCAATTTCCTGGGTTGCCTTGGCTGTCCCTGGAAATTGTCGCTGTCTGAATTGAACTGCATCTGTGACTATCATTGCCTTGATCGGTCTGACAACTTTCTTTTCTTCTATCTGTTCCTTTTCACATCCTTGCAGGAAAACAAGAAAGACAAAAAGAAAACAGCTAATTAATTTCAGAGTTGATCTCTTTTGAGAATAATTAATCATCATGAATATTTTCCAGGTTTTAGAATTAGGGAATCTCTGTTTAAGTCCCAAAATACATTAAGTCGTCATTCTGGCGCATGCCAGAATCTAGTCAAAACAATAACCCACTGGATGCTGGTATTCACCAGCATGACGGAAAGTCTACTATATCAGAGGTTCCTTAATAGTTTTTTATATTAATCAATCAAACTACCAATCGATGTTGCGGAATTTTTTGCCTTCTTCGCTCTTGATTTCATCTGCAACGGCTTCAGGTGTTGTTGTATCCAGCAATTCACCCCAGTTGGTGCGCTGTTTCATTTGTTCTTTGGTCTCTGCATGCACAAAATCGTTGCCTTGACGAATTTCCCAACCACCACCGAGCGCGATATACATGGCTATCAGGCTAGTCGCAATATCACCTCTACTGGAGGTTAATTGATCTTCCTGCTGTAAAAGAGATTGCTGTGTGTCCAAAACGCGTTGGTAATCTGCTACACCGTCACGATATTGTATAAGTGCCAGATCAACCGACCTTTGTGCCGCTTTAACACTGTCCGTTAAAAAATATACTCGTTTTTTTGCCTGAATAAATCCAACCAGGGCATCTTCTACTTCCCGCGCGGCTTGCAAAACAACATTTTGATAATTCACCAGGTTTTGTTGCAGTCGAGCATCCTGAACACGGACATTATTCCTGATCCGACCATAGTTGAATATGTCCCAGCTCACCGAGGGACCAAAATTAGCCTGAATACTGTCGGATTCAGCAATATCTCCCAGGCTTACCCCGAAATTATCAGCCGCTGAAAGCCCCACCGAACCGATCAGCGAGAAATGAGGATAAAGATCTGCCTGGGCAATACCGATACGTGCGCTTTGTGATGCTGCAGCCAACTCGGCTGTGCGAATATCCGGACGCCGCCGCAATAGTTCTGCCGGTATGCCAATGGCCACCTCGGCCGGGGCGGTCGGGATCACGCCCGGACCCTGTAAATATTCATCCAGATTACTCGGTGGAAAACCCAGTAAGATACTCAATGCATTTTTTGATTGTTGCAGACCTATCTCAATAGCTGGAATGGTTGCCTGGGTGTTTAATAAAAGTGTGCGGGCCTGTTGCACATCGAGTTCAGTTGTAATGCCATTTTCAAACCTGACAGTGGTGATCTCAAGACTGCGTTTCTGAATCTCGACATTTTTTCTGGCGATAGCCAGTTGTTCTTCAGCGGTGCGAATTAAGGTATAGGCATTCGCAACAGCTCCGGTCAGACTCACTAAGACATCATCATAATTAGTGATGCTGGCGAGTACATCTGCGTCTGCTGCTTCAATACCACGGGCAAATTGTCCCCACAAATCAAGTTCCCAACCAACACCTAAGCCTACACTCGCAGAATTGAATGCCGTCGGAGAATCTGGAGCATTAGCATTTTTACTTAACCAATTTCTGTTAACACTCGCACCAACTTGTTGCTGTTGTGGATAGACATTACCCACGGCAATACCGAGTTGTGCTCTGGCTTCAAGAATCCTGATACCTGCTATCTGTAGAGAAAGATTTTGCTCATAGGCCATGCTGATAAAGGAGTCAAGCACCGGGTCATTAAATGATTTCCACCACTCGGCATACTCTGATGCATCTGTTGTTATGGTTATATGATCAGGCGTCTCTTCTGGTTCTAGCCAGTCATCGGCAATCGGTGCATCTGGTTTTAAAAAGTCTGGCCCCAGTTTTGTGCAGCCAGAAACCAATAAGACACAAATCAGAAAAGGTATATAAACTTGCCTGGTTGAAATTTCCATAATTTTATACTTAATTCTTGTAATCAGGATGGGATAAATAAAATCAATCTGTTATCTCTACAGTGCTATATAATTATTATTCCTTATAGCCTTACAGTATAACCATACAAGCACAGAGGGGAAAGCGATATGTCAGTAGTAAGGACACTGGATAATACAGCTTGCGCAAACATAATTTGATATTCCACAGACTTATAAAAGATAATTCATCATAAACAGATAACTGAGTAATTAAAGATTATGGATATTGTCTCAATCTCTTCCGCGTTCCTGCTGGGGCTGATTGCCCGCCAGTTTGGACTGCCACCACTGGTCGGCTATCTCATTGCCGGTTTTATTTTATATGCGTCGGGGATAAGAATAAGCGAAACGATCTCTGACTTTGCAGAGATGGGCATTACCCTGCTGCTTTTTTCAATCGGCCTGAAATTACGTGTTGGCAGCCTGTTGCAGCCGCAGATATGGGCTGTTGCATCATTGCATATGCTGATTACCATCATTATCTTCACCATGGGTATTTATCTGTTTGGCTTGTCCGGTCTGCCCCTGTTTTCCGATTTGAATTTATCAATGATGATCCTGATTGCCTTTGCCCTGAGTTTTTCCAGTACTGTTTTTGCAGTCAAGGTGTTGGAAGAAAAAAGCGAAATGATTGCCATTTACGGGATCGTGTCTATTGGTATTCTAGTCATGCAGGATATTATCGCTGTCGTTTTCCTGGCTGTTTCTGCAGGCAAGGTCCCCTCACTCTGGGCTCTGTTGCTATTGGGGTTGATACCATTCAGGCCGGTGTTATTCAAGATCCTTGAACGGGCCGGTCACGGTGAATTACTGATCCTGTTTGGTCTTAGTCTGGCCCTGGGCGGGGCCCAGATCTTTGAACTGGCCGGGGTCAAGGGAGACCTTGGTGCCTTAATCCTGGGTATTATGTTTTCAGCGCATCCCAAGGCCTCGGAACTGTCCCGACACCTGTTGGGATTCAAGGACTTGTTCCTGGTCGGTTTCTTTCTTAGCATTGGCCTGTCAGGGGCATTACACATGCAGGAAATTGGCATAGCCATGTTGCTGGTATTGCTGGTCCCGCTCAAGGTTATGCTCTTCTTCTGGCTGCTGACACGTTTCAACCTGCGTGCAAGTACTTCCTTGCTTACTTCTCTTAATCTCGCCAATTACAGTGAATTTGGTCTGATCGTTTGTGCCGTTGGTGTGGCAAATGGCTGGGTTGGCAGCGAATGGCTGATTGTGATTGCCATTGCCCTGTCGATTTCATATATCGCCGCCGCACCATTAAATAGCAGATCACATCAACTCTATGAGCGTTTTCGAGAAAGATTATTATCTTTTCAATCGGCAACACGCATCGCTGGTGAAGAACCAATTGAACCAGAAGCTGCGTCGATATTAATATTCGGCATGGGCCACGTTGGCACCAGCGCTTATGACAACCTGCGACAACGTTTAGGTGATGTGGTGCTTGGTATAGATTTCTGCCCCAGTACTGTTGAGAGTCATAATGCAGAGGGACGACGCGTTATTCTGGGCAGTGCAACAGACACAGATTTCTGGAGTCGCATCAAGATGGATTTCAGCAAGGTTGATCTGGTTATGTTGGCTATGCCTGTACATAGTGAAAATCTGTTTGCTATTGAGTATCTGAAAAAACTGGATTTTCGGGGAAAACTGGCGGCCATTGCCAAATATCCTGATGATATTGAGTCACTGAAACAGGTTGGAGTTGATTCTGTTTTTAATCTTTATACAGAGGCGGGCACAGGATTTGCCAATCATGCGTACCAGGAAGCATGATGTGGTGTTACGTATCTCGAAACATTCCATCATGAATGAGCTTTTAGAGCGCAACAGTTGAAGCTTGAAAGTCCTTCAACACACTCCGTGAACTACGCCAATTACCGCAGCGCGATACCTGTGAGGCTCAGCTATCTATGTCTAGTCTTCTACCTTTGACCATGTTGCATCAGGATTGTATTCATCAATGCCTGCTGCAATTAAATCAGAATCTTCACCGAAGTTTTTCTGGTATACATGGCCCTGATGACTGCACATAAAAGTCATGATGCCGGAATTACCATGATCAGCAGGGAAAGCGATAAATGCAAAACCAGCAATCATGTTGTCATTGATAATATAATCATAGCGCCCACCAGCAGCATCTGAACCTTGGCGGGTGATGATCTTGTAATAATAGCCCTTGAATGGATCGCCCGGTTCACGTCCTTCCAGATAATCTTTAGAATCGGCAATCAATGGCCCGAATGGACTGAGTTCTTCATTGCCTTCGGCCTGCCAGAATAATCCGTCTTTCTTGCCTTCGGTGCTGCCAATTTTCTGGGCATATTCCTGCACCTCATCACCATCACGATCAACACTCGAGTATTGAATCTGGGCATCAATATATGCCCGGCATATTTCAATAGCATTCAGCTCATTTCCACCGATACGGCGATTGATTACTTCCTCTATCCCGGCCTCAGTATCAAAATGCCAGCTGCCGTTTTCCTTAACAAGCGGAAAAGGAACCGGCCAGGCCTGGTCACCAATGTACAATATCTTCCTGTCTTTACCGTCATCACGAAGCTTGTGCATTGCCTGTGCCTTCTCTGCTATTTGTTTGCGATTTTCCCGGCTGGCAATGGGATCACCGCCAATTAATTCTTCCTCGTATTCTCGCCCGAAGATATCGAGCAGGGTATCTAAATCGTCTTTCCCCAGTGCAGCAATAAATTCATCCACGGCCGCATCCGCTGTTTTAAAAGTCTTTTGTTCTGTAGCCTTGGCTTCCGTGTCCTCTGTTGCAGCATTGGCCTCGGAGATAATGGGGACAACACCCTGCAATGGACCGCATAAGACCAGCGTTATCATCAGGACTAGATAGTTGATTCTCTTGCCAGTATTTATTTGTTTGTCACTATTCGTGTTCACGATTAGAGTCTCCTTCATGTTCATTCTCTATGTTCTATCTCTTGTATGTGTAGTTAGCTTTGGATATTTTCAACGTCATTTCAGATCAACGTCTACGTCCGCCACCACCACGGCTACGTCCGCCGCCACCGCGGCTACGTCCGCCACCACCACGGCTGGCTGAGCTCCTTGATCGTGAGCTCGATGATCTTGATCTTGATTTGCTGGCACGACTGGACGAACCACGTTGACTGTTCCTTGATGCAGATCTTCCACTATTCCGTTGGCCGCTAAAGGAACCTTGCCTGCTCGAACTCGGTCTTGAACTTGGCCTTGTGCTTGGCCTTGTGCTTGGCCTTGTGCTTGGTCTTGTACTTGGCCTTGTGCTTGGCCTTGTGCTTGGCCTTGTGCTTGGTCTTGTACTTGGTCTTGTTCCCGCACTTGGTCGTGACCCTGCACCAGGTCTTCCGCCTCCAGCACCGGGTCTGCCTCCTGCACCAGGTCTTCCGCCTCCAGCACCAGGTCTGTTTCCGCCCCCGGGCCTATTTCCAGCCCCGGGTCTGTTACCGCCCCCGGGTCTATTACCACTGCCGATATTGACGGTATTCCCACCACGAGACACATTAATATTGGTATCACCACGTCCGTATCGACCCCAACCAACGCCGTATCTGACAGCTGCACCAATAAACACGCCGGTCCAGAATACAGCCGCAGGATTGTAATAATAGGGATAAGGTGCAGAATAATAGTATGGGTAAGGGGCACTCTGGACAACGACCACGGTCGAGGGATTGTATGTTGGTACGTAGATCACTTCCGGTGTGGCAGATTCAATCACGATGGTCTCTTTTTCCACAATAATAATTTGCTTCTCACCGGATTCCAGGTTTCCCGCCGTGTGGGCCTGGTTACGAAATTGTTGCACAGCATCCATGACATCACCTTGTTGATCGGTGACTGCCGCACCCAGCTTCCAGGTCCAGTCCAGATCCTTGTTCAGTAGATCGATTACTTCGGGATAATTTAACAGACCCAGCACACTTTCATCCCATTTTTCATCGGGTTTCAGATCGGGGTTGTTTTTATGCTTTTCCAGAAAACGCGCTGCCTGCACGATCTCCAGTGGGTAGGTAGCGGCAGGCAGAGTGATAGCAAGTAGTTCGTCCGGGTAAAGTGCAACTGGTCCAACCAGTTCCACAAGTTGATCTGCAGTAAGTAAGGCTGGTGCATCTGAACTGGCGCTTTCTGCCGGAGCAGCAGCCTGTTGTGCCTCCTCAGCCATTGCATCAAAATTGGGTAAAGCTGTCCCCGCAAGAAACAATGTGACGGAAATTATTGATACCAGTGCCGAGTGTTTTAGAGATGATAGTCTGTTACAAAGCAACATGTAATTCTCCTTAAGCCTTAATTATATTTAATATTCAATAAGGTTATTGAAAATAATTCTATACTAATTCTAGACTTTAATTCTTGCAGATAAGAAAGTGTAGATATTTTTTTATATATAGCGTGATCAATACTTAATCAGACAGAAGTTTTGCATTGCGCATGATAAAGATTGGCAAGATCTCCGGTGTCGGCGTGCATTCAATGTGCTTTATATTGCTATAGGGAATGATATATAAAGTACCATCTGCTTCTATCGCCATGGCTGAACGGGAGAGTGCCTGTTCTATATCTCCACTCAAGCCCATTTCTTTTGCCGCCGTTAACTCAACTTCAAATTTTAGCGGATCACCATGTATCCTGTGGATAGTTATAGTGGGTTTATTACTATCGTTCATGTCCTTAATTCACATATCAGCGATGTTCAAAAGAGTTTAGCGTCAGCATTTTCCTGAACTTTCCAGCCCATTTTTTGCAGAGATTCACGAGCCAGATCGCTTGCGGTTCCTGAAATCCAGAGATGCCTTTCGTTAACCCCTTCCATCATGGCAACGTTCTGTGTCGCTATTCTGATAATTGCAGCAATACCTTTGGTCCACAACAAATGATCCAGAGGGACATTAAAGATTATATCGCCGTTTTTGGTCAATGCTGCAGAAGTTGAGCCAACCGCTACGAAACTGGTAATAGCTTGAATTTTGGCATTGTAGGCTGCATACATCTGCGTCTGTCTTTGGCGGAAGAAGGCCATATCTGGCTCATCGGTCAATGTTGCAAATTTTATGAATTCGTCACGTCCTGAAGTATTTGTCATGCCACCAATTGCTGCCACTAGGAATGTTTGTTCACGAGGGGTGTATACCCCGTTGGCAATAAATATATCGGCAACATGTTTATTAACCCCCATGTCAGCTAGTTTTGCACGGTTCATTTTGCGCAAATCAGCAGGTGCATTATCCCGCATAACATTTTCCATTAACTGGGTTCCACCAGTGACCGAGACAGCAATACCGGCGCCTCCAGGTACGGCCATCAATAGACCACTCATGATCAATGTGCCGGTACCGCCTGCACTGGAGAGCCTGTCAAGCTCATCCTGAAGAATCTTGTTATGTGAATAGACATCAATACCAAAGTGATAACCAATATCTCGCTTGGCCTTGGCATAACCGAGCAGGCTCCCCATACGGCTGCCTTCTGCGTCACTACGTGACCCGCCAAACATATTTTCACCTGCCCGGGAAAACATCTTACCGACACCAGAAATCGTACTACCGACAGTACCTACAGGATCCGTGAGCAGAGCGCCGGCACCTTCGACCACAGCGCCCGCTTTATCTTTCATTCCACTGGCGAATTCATCCGAACCTTGAATCTCTTTCATCTTTGCAACTGCATTGATCTCATGAATATATTTCCTGAGTTTTGCAGTAGTTGTCGCTTGCACGTCACCAAACTCACTATGAATGGTATAGATATTCAGATAAGCATCATTGATGACTTTTTCATCCACCTGATGATGTGGTCCTTTTACCAGATCAGGTGACAGGATTTCCGAAGCCTTTAATATTGTGGGTGACTCGTATGTTGGCGCCGCTGAAACTGGTAGTGAAACGATCAGAAACCCGGCAACAATAAAGGATAATCTGTGATATGTTTTATTCATTATATTTTACTCGTTAGTTTAATTATCTTGTTGATTTTGATCTATGTATTATCAATCCTGACACATATAAACGGTCGGGGATAGTATACCTATGGGGTAGTAATTTCTACTTCTAATATCGTCTTGGTGCCGGTATCTGTTTGCATTATACGCTTGAACTTACCTTTTCCTGTTGCATTTGCCCACTTACCGCTGCCACCAACGACATCAAAAGAACCTTTTGATTTGCCGTCTGCTTCGGTTGCATTTCCTTTAAAGTCAAAACTGTCTTCATCATTCTGTTTTATATTGCAGTAGAAGTCTGTTGACGTACTGTTATCTGCTTTTTGCAGCCCCATGCCCGTACAAGACAGGGTGCCCAGGGTCGGTGGGTTACCGGAAAGTGCAACAATGCCCGCAAGTTCGATAAGCAACACGGCATCACCGTTGCCAAGAGGCATCAGATGTTTGACTGGACTGGCATAGACTGTGCCAGTGTACTTTGTAGTCTCTGCTGCGTGCAAAGGACAAGAAATAAGAACCAGAAACGCTATTGCAGTTCTTAGTAATATGTTTATTTTTTTCATTGAAACTGAACTCCTGTCTACTGAGTTGATCATTTAACGGTGTAATTACGAGATGACATGCATAGTGAATATGCATTGCGATAACCATTACCTGCCTGTGCAACTTCTCGTTGGTATGCTTGCTCCTGCTCGTATTGTTGTTGTCTTTGCTGTTCGTGCCAACGGGCCTCTTCCGATTTTCTACTTGACCGTTTTGCCCCACCGAATAAACCACCAGCCAGTGCACCAATTGCGGCACCCATGCCCGCATTACCTGCAATGGCCCCACCGATTGCACCAAGGGCAGCACCGCCTGCTGCATCTTTCACGACGCCACCTTCACCAGCCTCACCGCTACCAAAATAACCACTGGAACCCGGAGGGGGAGACGAATAATAGGTTTGAGGTGGTGGTCGCGATATGGTTGGGTCATAACCGGTTTCTATGACTGCCCAGTTATGACAATAGTATTTGTCCTTACCTACCTGTTCCTGGGATTGTCCTGCTGATGGATAAGCAATGATCCCTCCGCCTATCCCACCTGCAGAGGCCGGTCCCATACCAATCAGCAAAACAAGGCATGATGATATAAAAAAATTTACTGATAAGTGTAGATTGAATGATTTCATTTTTCTCATTGTTCCTGAAAGTAAAAAGTTATTTTATGTAAGCGATAGTTCCCTGAGAATGACTAATAAGTGTATAAGATGTTTTAATACACTACTAGGCTATCGCTGCTCTTCGTTCAGCCTTGATGATCATTCTTTTGTCAGGCTCGTCTTCCAGGTTGCCATTGAGCGTCATTTCATCACCATCTATGCGCCCAGTAAAAATCAGCCTGACCTCATTTGCTGTTCCAAATACACCTGCGACAATATCGTTATACCTTGTGGCATTAATGGTCAAGGAAATACCTGCATCACTTTCTTCGTAGGTACCAACAAAATAGTAGGAAATTCCCCCACCGTAAATTCTGTTGTTGGTTAAAACAAGTACGCCCCCACGATTAACTTCTTCGCTTACTTGAATGCCGCCGTGGTCTTCTTCTGCTTGTGCAAACTGGATTGTCCAAAGCCCTTCAGCAGACATAGTCATTCCCTCCATGTGGGTAAGATGTTGTTGAACTCAATGATAATATGCTACACGGCACCCGGTATACTAAAAAGTCAGTATTTTTCATTATTAATTAAGGAACCTCTGATTAAGTCCCAAAATACATTAAGTCGTCATCTCTCAGGGCAGGCTTCTCACTTCTGGCGCATGCCAGGATCTAGTCAAAATAATATATTACTGGATGCTGGTCGCTTCGGACTCCATGTCCTCTCGCGACATTTCCTGCATCCTGTAGGTCGTATTCACCAGCATGACGGAGTGTGTACTTGATCAGAGATTCCTTAAATATATTTGGTGTTAGGTAAGAACAAAACCAGCTTTATAGACATCAGTTTGATCATTTGTAATTTTATATCTTAAAAAATTTTTTGTACTATTATACTTGATAATTATCGGTTATAGGGTAAAAATAGGCGTGACTATCTGGCGGGGGATTTAGCATTTCGATAAATCCAGCCATCGGTAAGACCAGCTTCATTGATGAAGGAGAAATAATATGAACCGCAAGCGCAGTTGGTTTACATACTTGCTTGGCGCCATCGCTCTGGGTTCCTCATGCCTCTCAAGTCTGTCATTCGCAGAACAACAAACACTAAGCGCAACAATGTCCTGGGATGGGCAGGGAACTGTCTACGTAGTTGGGCCAGACGAACTCCTGTTTCAGGGGGCAATGGCTGGTGTTTTTTACGTAGAAAAGGCGTCTGGCAAACTAAATGCAGCCTTTGGTTTATGCCCAGTAGAATTCACCGCCAAGATAAAAGAAAAAACAACATCAGGCTTCGGGCAATGCGAAATTATCGGTGAAGGTGGTGATTCTATATTTGCTGAGTATTCATGTTCAGGAACAGCCGGGATATGCAAGGGCACGTTTACCATTACGGGTGGCACAGGGGCTTTAAAAGGTGCAGAGGGAGCCAGTGATATGATCATTCGATCAACTATCAGTGCTCTTATTTTTGGACTTGGTAGTGGCACTGAGATTGCGGTGAAAAACGGAATTATGATTTTACCAAAACTTACTTACACCGTGCCCGGGCAATAGGAGGAACTGTAAATGAATATAAAAACACTATTGGTTACCTTGATTGCCGGATTTTCTATGCTTATGGTTCAATCTGTATATGCGGGTTCCATGAGATGCGGACAACACATTATATCAGATGGTGGTCGCACTGGTCCTGGAACATATGAGGTACTTAAGCGATGCGGTGAACCAACTTTTCGACAGGGCAATACCTGGGTTTATGTAAGAGGGGAAAAGATGCGTGCCATAGTTGTTTTCAAAGACAATGGAGAAATCGCAAGTATTAATGAAGTCAGATAATATCACAAACATTAACTATCATTTGCACACATCCTGATCCAGTGTGCTGCATTCCTCGATTACCATCGGCATCGATGCAAGTAGTTTACTCGTCGGTAACACAGCCATCCGAAGCAGATTTTACATTCTTGATGTATTTATAAAGCGTGCCTCTTGATGCCTTGTACGGAGGCATTTCCCATGATTCTTTTCTTTGTGCCAGTTCTTCATCAGACAAATCAACACTGATCACATTCGTCACGCCATTTACGGTAATGACATCACCTGTTTTGATGAGTGCAATGGGTCCACCTTCCTGGGCTTCTGGAACGATGTGACCAACGATGAAACCATGTGATCCACCAGAAAAACGTCCATCGGTGATCATGGCAACATCAGAACCCAGGCCTGCGCCCATGATGGCTGAGGTAGGGGTGAGCATTTCGGGCATGCCGGGGCCGCCTTTTGGGCCTTCGTAACGAATCACAACAACATCACCTTTATCGATGTCTTTGTCTTCCAGTGCCTTGAGCATGTCTTCTTCAGAATCGTAAACCTTTGCGGGGCCGGTAAAGTCCATACCTTCTTTGCCGGTGATCTTTGCAACACTACCGCCTGGTGCCAGATTGCCTTTGAGGATTCTCAGATGCCCGGTTTCCTTGATAGGCTTATCCAGACTATGAATTACATCTTGTCCTTCGCTCAAGCCTGGGACATCGGCAAGATTCTCTGCAATGGTTTTACCAGTGACGGTGAGACAGTCACCATTGATCATGTCGTTTTCTAAAAGAAATTTCATTACGGCAGGGATACCCCCCACAAGATGTAAATCTTCCATGACATATTGACCACTGGGTTTCAGATCGGCGAGGAACGGTGTCCGGTCACTGACTGTCTGAAAATCGTCTATGCTTAATTTGACATCGACGCAACGTGCCATGGCAATCAGATGCAGTACGGCATTGGTGGAACCACCGAGGATAGTGATCAGGACCATGGCATTTTCAAACGCCTCACGTGTCATGATGTCACGTGGTTTGATATCTTTTTCCAGTAAATTTTTAATCGCCTCACCAACGCGCAAACATTCGTCCAGTTTGCCTGGATCAACGGCAGGTGTAGAAGAACTATAAGGTAGTGACATGCCCATGGCTTCAATCGCTGATGCCATGGTGTTGGCGGTATACATGCCGCCGCAGGCACCTGCACCCGGGCAGGATTTACTGACGATGTCCTGACGTGTTTCTTCATCGATGCTGCCAACAATAAATTCACCATAACTCTGGAATGCCGAGATGATGTCGAGTTTTTGTTCGCCGCGATGTCCCGGTTTGATGGTGCCACCGTAAACCATCAAGGCAGGGCGGTTTAAACGACCCATGGCGATAATGCAGCCGGGCATGTTTTTATCGCAGCCCGGGATAGAAACATTGGCATCGTACCATTGGGCAGCCATGACGGTTTCGATGGAGTCTGCAATCAAGTCACGTGACTGTAATGAATAACTCATGCCATCTGTGCCCATGGAGATACCATCACTAACGCCGATGGTATTGAATCGCAACCCGAGCAATCCAGCTTTAACAACGCCTTCTTTAATTTTTTCAGCCAGAGACAATAAATGCATATTGCAGGTATTGCCTTCAAACCAGATGCTGGATATGCCAACTTGCGCTTTATCCATATCTTCGCGCGTCATGCCAGTGCCGTAGAGCATGGCTTGTGAAGCCCCCTGTGATTTGGGTTGCGTAATGCGCGAACTGTAACGATTTAAGGGCTTTGTCATGTTATTTCCAGAATAATAATGGGCAATTTATTAAATAGATACACAACAGGTCGTCCTGACCTGTGTGTACACGACAAGGTCGGTACATGTCCGCCCTTGTCTCCTCGCGGCTCATTGCCACGCGGGCACTTCCCTGTGCCCATTATTAACCCGACATTGTTTATTGCCGGGTTAATAGTCAGACTATAAAAAGGTGCGATAGAATACAGCACATTATATACCCAGACCACCTGAAACCTGTCATCTTCTGGCAATAGCCATCTGGTGCAAAAACGAGTGATTAAATGAGCAAACAAATTCCCGAGATGCTTGAGAGTTTCTCACAATTGGTAGCTGCACCCTCGGTGAGCAGTACCGATCCGCAATGGGATCAGAGTAATCGTGGCGTGGTTGATCTGTTGGCGGGCTGGTTGGAGGATATTGGTTTTAAAGTTGAAGTCATCCCTGTTCCCGCCGAACCTGGATCCTCATCTACACAAGAAAAATTTAATCTGATTGCCTGCCTATACAGTGGCAATGGAGAAGGTGAGGGCGGTTTGGTGTTGTCCGGGCATACTGATACGGTGCCATTCAGTGCAGAGTCCTGGCACCAGGATCCATTCAAATTGACTGAAAATGAGGGCCGCCTACACGGACTGGGTATCTGTGATATGAAGAGTTTTTTCCCGATAGTTATGGAAGTTGCACAACAATTGAATGTGCGTGATTTGCAACAGCCGCTTTATGTCCTAGCCACAGCGGACGAAGAAAGCACCATGTCCGGTGCAAGGGCACTCGTAGGTTATGGTAAATCTCTGGGCAGGTATGCGCTCATTGGTGAACCAACGGGTTTAGTGCCGGTATATATGCATAAGGGCATCCTCATGGAATCGATCAAGATCAAAGGTCAGGCCGGGCATTCCAGTAATCCTGCACTAGGCAACAGTGCCCTTGAGGGGATGCATACTGTGATCAGCGCCATCATGGAATGGCGAAAAGAATTACAAAAACAGTTCCAGGATGCACGATTTTTTGTACCGGAACCGACAATTAATTTTGGTACCATTCATGGCGGAGATAATCCCAACAGGATATGTGCGGATTGTGAACTGACGATTGATTTACGCCTGATACCTGAGATGGAACTGGAAAAGATACGGGCAGGACTGCGGACTTTAGTTTCCGAGTCTATTGCAGGTTCCGGGTTGAGTGTTGAATACGAATCCATCTTTGATGGTATCCCGGGATTTGAAACCGATATCAATTCAGAAGTGATTCAAGTCGCTGAAAAATTAAGTGGGCGAGAACCGGGGACGGTTGCATTTGGAACTGAAGGCCCATATTTGAATGCCATGGGTATGGAAACAGTCATACTTGGCCCGGGTGACATTGATCAGGCACACCAGGCCAATGAATATTTATCATTAGATAGAATTCCACCGATGCTAGATATATTGACTAATATGGTTAGTCATTTTTGTGTGCGATCTGATTAAATATTTTTGTAAGACCTTTGTACGATTCATCTTTTCCGCCATAGCGGCGTTAAAAATGGTCTAAAAATACTCATTTACTACGTGTAAACTCCGTTATTTAGACAATTTTTGCCTTGCTCTCGCGAAAAATCTATTTCGTGCAAAGGTCTCTAATGTATTAAATATTTTAAAAATGGTAATTAATGATGTCGGACAATCTTTCTGAATTTGTTAAATGGTTTCGCTCTACTGCGCCTTACATTCATGCGCATCGTGGCAAGACTGTTGTTTTACAATTCGATGGTGATTTGATCGATAGAGAAGAATTCGCTCATCTTGTACACGATATCGCCCTGTTAAATAGTTTAGGCATTCATCTGATCATAGTATTTGGTGCGCGTCCGCAAATTGA
>Ga0209988_10000890_pt1 | contig 19107 bp, 9 predicted proteins | sample N075metaG_FD_183115 | JGI IMG/M metagenome (GOLD analysis project Ga0209988, IMG submission 183115) | Deep subsurface microbial communities from Kermadec Trench to uncover new lineages of life (NeLLi) - N075 metaG (SPAdes) (version 2) | ecosystem: Environmental > Aquatic > Marine > Ocean trench... | reverse complement strand
TTGATGCCCGAAATTCCAGGCTCACCAAAGCTCAAGTTACCAAATGCGTCATTCTTGACGAAACCAGATATTACCGATAAGCTAGTTTTATAAGTTTGTGCTTCAACCTGACCAACTACGGTCCAGGCGTCGATCTCAGTGTTGCTGTCTAGGATAACCGCTTTGTCGGCAGTTGCTACGCCAGGTGTGGCTGTGAGCAACGCGATAACCGAAGCACCGCCGATCTCTAAAACCGATTCGGCAAGAGGCCCACCAATGAACAATTTATCTGAATCGTAAGCATATCCCAGCTCACCTTCTTCCAATTGTCCAATCGCAGGATCTGCTCCTAAAATACGACGTTTAAGTTTAATAGGTGTTACCATGTAGATATCTCTTATGGATCTTGAGTCAAGTCTCTAATTATATATGCCCATGGAATACATAAACCCTTTTATTCAGCGGGTGTTACGACTAGTTCTTGGTTGGGAATTGAGTCTATGGATCAATCCAGAAACCCCCATCAATAGGTCCAGTCTCATAATTTCCAGTCGTTGAATTAAAAATTAGCACATCACCATCTTGTGCGCCAGTGATGTCTATACCAGTAATCTCAGAGAGCGATGTCGTCTTGAATGCACCAACTCCCTTTAATAAAATCTTGCTGCCCGCAGGTGCGCCTAGTAGAATACTTGGCTTACCTTGAGCTACGATAGTTGTATTTGGTTGGTGTGGCATATCAGCAGACCTTTGTGACTTCTGGTGTTACTCTAGCGATTCCTTGCAACGCTCTTGCAACCACGATGGGTACAACAGTATCGTCAACTACTTCAACATCATACACATAACGGCCAGGGCGCAATGCTTGCGTCTGATTGGCGGTCAGCTTCAATTTGAATTCACCATCTACAGGAGTTGTGATTTCAATGGTAAAGTCCACAGCTTGACGAGAAGTATGGTTTCTTCGGAGTTGAGCGTTGACTATCAGCCCGGTCAAGTCCCGAGGCGTATCATCAGACGCGAAAATTTGGATCGAAATTTCGAATGTCGATCCCTGTTCTATCAGTAGATTTGCGTCAGCAGCAGCCATAGGTATTCCTTACTTCAACTCTCAAGTATTTAGTCTTTGGAGAGAATACGGGAGTCTCCAAATGCAACTTTATGCGAAACTGATTATCACGCGACCAAAAGTACGGGTCGGCTCGACGGTAACGACTTGTGTGCCAGAGATAAATCTTCCAGTATTACCACTTGAACCGCCACCCGGACCACCATTATTGGGACCGATATTATCACTTTCATCGCCGCCTCGGAAGCCGCCGCCGCCACCTCCGTGAGCCCGCCGAGCGAATACATCTGGAGTAGTCATAGTACGACCATGTGCCCTACATGCCTGGGCAAAGGTGCTTGTGCCGTTACTACCGGTCGCGGTCGCACCTGCACCACCACCACCACCTGCAACACTAATGATATTATTGGTAACGATGCCGCTGAACCACACTACTGAACCAGCGCCGCCACCACCGCCACCACCTTGACACGAAGGCCCGGGGCAACCAAAATTGTCTCCACTTGTTCCACCACCACCCGAAGGTTTATTAAATCCACCGACAGCAGTACCACCATCTGTGTCTACTTGTGGGCAACCACTAATAGTGTTGTGAAATCCATTCATGGGGTTTCCACCACTGGAAGCACTACCCAAGATGTTGCCACCAAGTCCATTAGTACCACCAAAAATACCGCCAGCATTACCGTTTGTTCCTCGTTCACCACAAGCGAAGTCAATGACATCTCCCGGGGTGACATTTGAGACGCATCTTCGTATCGCTCCGCGGCCCGCGAAGCCACCTTGGCCGCCGTCACCACCCGCAGCACCCCAAACTTCTGTTTTCATTAATGATGCACCACCGGGCACAACAAGATTTCCTTGAAGAGAAGCTGCTGTGCCGAATCCGCCTGCATGATGTCCTGTATCAACCATAACAACAAACGGAACGGAAAGAACAGTATGCGTAACCGTGGCGAAACCTGAGAACGCTCCTTGAGCATTCGTTACACGATAACGCCATGTGCAATTTCCATTAGCCACTGGACCTGCCGCACGAACTGTTACATTACCACCTGCTGTCGAAACAATGACACAGTTATTGAGAGCAACAAGTCCAGAAGTTGAAAACGTACATGGCTGCGAACCGCAGTTGTCGTTTAAAAGCAATGTTGCTTTACTGACAACCACACTTGGTGGACTCTGCCCCAAATCTTCAATCACCGAAGGTCCGGTGTCGTTGTTTGCAACTGGAGTCGGCAAATTGATGTTCATGCTCACCGTTGCTGTGTCACTTCTTCGGTTAGAAAAAGGTTCGAGGATCAGCGGCATCAGCGGATCAGTTATCTTATATTGAAAAGAACAAGTCGTTGAACTTAATCGCGCCACCGGCACAACCCGCACGTTAGCACCGACAACAACCGCCGTGCAATTGACAGCACTGCCACCGACAACTGCAAACACAGGAGTACCCACGAAAGTATCGTTGGCGAGTATCACACCATTGATCGAAATATTGTTGTTGATTAACTCTGTAACACCGATGCCACTATCGTTTACCGCATTGATGAAGTTGGCAATGATAGTTACTTTAACTTCACAAGTATTAGAAATTTGTCCCGTCTTGGTGTCGGTCAAGAAGTAAGAGAACGAACATTCATTTGGACCAGGACCCGGCGGTTGAAATGCAATGGTTGATGTCACCTGAATCGTTGCGCCCAAGTCTATAACAGTGCAGTTGACTGGTGACAATACCGTTACGGTTACAGGGTTCGCTGTGTTGGGCGGGGGCGATATCGCACCACCAAAAGTATCATTTGCGGTGATACTTCCAGCACCAAATTTTGGAAGAATCAGTGGACGAAATTCGGTTGCAACAAACGCGCCGCCTGGACCGTCATCCACACATACCGTAAGTGGAAAGAACGGTTGCAGAGTTACCGTTGCTGTTGATGTCTGAGATGTAACGTTGTCTTGAAGGGTATAATCGAATGATGCCGGTGTGAGTGCGTTCGCACCGTCGTCGTCCCAATGAACATCGGGAGCACCACCCGTCAAGCTCGCAACACCACCAACGAAGTTTGAAACTCCGATAATCGTTGCACCGTTTGCAGGAATAATTTGGTCGTTCGCTAGAAGTGTTGATCCAAGGATAAGTGTTCGCTTGCAGAATTCTACAGCGAGTGGACCATCAGGGTTGGCAGCGAAGCCGCCAGCCCCAAGTAACATTCTGAAGTGAACAGACTTTCTCATTACAGTTCGAATACTGCTCGGGATCCATACCACACACCGGGAACATCATTTACATTGACCAAGACATATAGAGTAGTCTTGTTGGGTAGGGTTTGGACAGCCGGTTGGGCTACAGAGTTATCCCAAGCGATAGTACCTCCACCTGAAATTGTTATATTGGGTGTCCATCCACCAGTACCATCTTGATGGATAATCAACGTGACGCTGTTTGTGACGGGATCAACCGCTGACGCACCGGGCTGCTGCAACTCAAGCGTCGTGCTTGCGGTCATAGTGATTTCGAAAGTTCTATTTCCTGATCCGCTGTCATTGTCCTGAACGACCAACGGAAGCGTACCACCCACAGCAGTTTGACGGGAAGTTCTTTCGACAATCGAAGTCACCAAGGGGGAACCAAGCAAGCCAATGGCTAGCACATCGTTTGTCAACTCAATGGTGGGTACACCCGTAGTTGGGTCAGTCAAACCACCAACATAATTCATAACGATCGCGGTCGTCGAGTCAATCGCAATCATCATCGTCTTGCTGATATCACCCGGCGTTGGCTGTGTCTGAGTCATCTCTCCAGGATTACTTTTAGACAAGAAGTACACAGCACCCGGAGTCAAACCTGGACCTACATCGTCAGTAGCGGCATCCCATTCAACTGTGGTCGCTTCGATGCACCCTCTCAGGTTGAGTTCGAAGTTGTTCGCATCAATGACGTTCTCAACAACACCAACTGCCTCGGCGTTGTCTAATGTGTCGGCTTGAGCCAGAATATATCCAAAGGGTGTAATCTTGTCAAGTCGAACAACGTTACCAGGAATAAACCCGTGAGCGGCCTGGTTAATCTCTTTGACTGTCGAGCCTGTGAATGGAATCCATCCGGGATCAATCTCACCAAAAGCGTCAGCACAAGGAATTGTGAACGGTGTTGGCGTCTGGGAAGAGTGGCAGCCATCAAGCATGTCAGCATTGAGGAAGCGGGCAAATCCTACGACCTCGGAATCGTTCGTTGGTGTGAGGCTATCAAAGATGATGGCCGTTCCGGTATCATTGAAAAGAGACGCAACGTGCCGTAAAACGAACGTACCTTCATCAGCAAGAATCGGATCAAGGCCAGTCGGATAGTTGTTTAGGGTATAGCCAAACGGCAGTACCGTTGGATTTGCTCGGTTCAAGAACTCCCAATGGTCGTCGGAACCTGGGAAGTTTGGATCAATCGTGGACCGCATGGATACGATCAGGGGATAAGGACCGCCGCCGCCACCTTGTAGATCCAAGACGCCGGTTTGGGTTTCAATCGTTGTCGTGAACACGTTGAAGTTCTGATCGACTTCCCAACCTTGATTCACGAACCATCTATCGCCCGTATTGAGCCATGTGATCGTCTTGTTGCCATCTGTCGAAAGCAAAGTGATTCCACCACCATCGGCTGTGGTATCATCGCCTCCGGGTACACCGGGGGTTCCACTACCATCGTGGTTCAAGTTAATGTTCTTGTCCTCGACTTCCAGATTCAATGTGCTGAGCGTCGTCGTCGTGCCGTCAACAATCAAATCACCTTTGATGGTGATGGTTACAAATCCCGGTCCGGGAGTGGAAGATGTACCAAACTGGTGATCGCAATTGATAACCGGAGGAAGCATGTTCGATGCTTCAACAACCTTAGTGGTAGTGGTCGATGTGTCATGAACGATGTACCGATCGTCATTCTCAACGATGTCGGGTGCCGTACAGTTCAAACCACTCAACACCGGCACAAGAGGTCCAAAGAAAAGGAGGGCAAGTCGGCCCGTGGTGTTGTTGAATCCAAGGGGAGCTTCGGGAATAATTTCAATCAGCATATCACCCTGGAAACGAATGTCTCGCGTGATCTTCAAACCGAGCGTAGTGGCGTCGGTGATATCCTGCAAAGTTGTGTACCCGGTAATGGTTGGGAACACACCGTCACCGGTAGCGTAGAAGTTATCGTAGAAGTCATAGAGCTGCAATGGGTTCAATGCATCAATAACTTCGTTCGTTCTATCGAGCCAAGTTTCAAAGTCGTCTGCAAGGACGATGTTGTCAATATTGATTAGGTCAATGGCCATTAGCTATCCTCGGACTTCTTTCTGCGGGTGGTCATTTTCTGCTTTACCAATTTACTTAGCTCGGCCAACTGTGCTTTCAGTTCCGCAATTTCATGATTCTGTGATTCGGCCTGGATTCTCAGGGCACTCACTTCAACCTGTCGGTTTCGACGATTTGCTCGACGCTGCAAGTAAGCATTGCGTGCGGTAACATCACGATTCAAGATAGCTTTAGAGTGCATGTCACGCACCAACTTACGACCTTCAACCTTTACTAACTCTGGAGCCTTAGTCTTTTTCTTTTTTGCCATGATTAGATTACCGCGATTGCTCGCAAGTCCCTTAGTCTCGGAACTACCGAGTCGCTGCTTGAATACAGCGTCACTTTGATTACAAACTTACTGAACGGTTCTGGCAACTCGGTAGGTAGACGGTATTCGATTTCTTGGAAATCGTCGTCGTTCTGCGAGATCACATCCTCGACCGGGTTCAACTGAAGGAAACGTTCGTCGGGGAAGTCGCCTTCTGCCTCGGGCGTCTGTTGCTTTATGAATACCTGAATCTCAGTTTCGATTCGTTTGTTGACCGTCAAGAATACTCGCATGTCGCTGGCTTCGAACCCTGGCTCCAATGTTACCAGACGGGTAATATAGCGGGCGATCGGACCATTGAAACCGTCGTCGGGAATCACTTCGGTATCGTGAGCAGGAAAAGCACTAGGCTCAAGCTCACCGTTGTAGGTCGGTTCCTCGGTGTTCGTGTTTCGATTGTCATTGACTTTGTTCTCGATCGCAATAATACCCAATCGTGATTGGTCTATTGCTGGTGAGATTGCATCGTCGGCCGTGGTTAATCTTGCCCGAAGAATCAACGACGGAGGAGCACTAGCCATCAAGACTCTTTGCTTGACGTTGAATCTCTCTCGCTGGTTGGCCAAGATTGTTCTAAATTGCCCGCTAAGAATACCGAGAGTATCTGTGTCAACCGAATACGTCAGGGTAGAGTCTGGGAACTCAAGTTCATTCGACATCAAGTATAGCTCGTTGATTCCTGCTGTATCGGACAGAGATGCCGGTGGGGGACTCTGCATGTTTGTAGCCAAGACGTTTCTAAAATCAATTTCACCGACCGAACCAGTTTGGAACTGGGCCCGATTCAGACGCATCATCAAGTCAGTTGTTTGATCCGGAGTCCACGTGGAAGCGTTCTGCGATCTGAACAACGAACCTGCATATGGTTGTGCTGAAATTCGTTCTTCGGTGCCTAACTGATCTTGACCGATCACGGCAACGTATGTCAGGTACTCATTGCTATTTGACAGAATGACGATAGCATACTCTTGACCACCCGACAGGTGAACAGGAGACGAGAACGTGAACGTTGTTACGGTGTTCGCATCAGATGGATCAGGATTATCGCTGATGTTCACAGCCGACGGCTCAAGATTGACTTCTGAGAATGGGATAACAGCCGCAGAGTGCGGGAAACCATTCACGACTGGTCGAAGTTGAACCGTAACCGGGATGCTTGAGTTGACAGGCTTTCCTCGGAAGAACAAATCAAGGCTGGTCACGAACACTCCATTCGGGAACAAGTTGCTGTCAACCAAGAATGTCTGTGCCAACGGGTCAACCCATCGCACCTTAGTTTGTGAGCGAACCGTTCTATCGCGGGTTCGAACATCGCGGGCCGGGCGAGTTTGCGTGACCGACTGACGACGAAGAACAGGAACGCGAGTTGAAACGATTGCTTCTTCTCGACTCTGCAATAGACCCTGAGCATTCCACATCTGTTCAGAAGAAGTCAAAGCGTTCGCAACAATGTTGTTTGGTTCGTCAGTTAGACGGAACAAGCGATCACCGGTTCTGAATCTACCCGCAGGAATATCAAACTCTAGATTAGAAACTTTACCAGCAGCGTCAGTGATAATCGGATCGCCTGGTGCGCCGCCGAATGGTGTGCAGAATGCTGAGACTTCAACACAATCAAAGTACGGGAATACTCGCGTGTTCGGCTTCATACCTTGAGAATTGGATACTAGGACCTGCGGTCTAATGAATGGTAGAATGCTGACATCAACCACACGATTGCCCAATGATCTTTCGATTCGCTCAGGCACAACGCGGGTTTGGATACCTTGTCGAGTCTCACGACCGGTGACAGTTTCAACGGTACGTTCAATTGTTTGTGTCGTCTGCTCGATCTTGAGACGCATTACTCCATCAGGAGCACGCGAAGCGTGAGGAGCACTGAGACGGCGACTACTCGTTCGTCGGAATGTTCGACGACGTTCGGTTCTGCCGGTCCAATTTGCTTCCCAACCACCCCAAGATGTACCGAAGCCGTTGGGCAAAGCACCGTTTGCTGCGGTAGCAATTGCGGCCCATGCATCGTTCTCGCCTTCAAGATTGACCCGAAGCTGTGGTCGTTGCTCAACGTCGATCCAGATATCGGACGGTGGGGTGAGCGTCATGTTTCCCATCCAGTTGACAACATCAAAGGGGTTGACACTGATAGCTGTGCTTGCGAGTGGCTGGAACACTAAATCTGTTGGGGTGAACGCCATCGTCACAAGACCATCGCTTGAAACATTAATGTTGCTGGCGCCGGCTTCTTCACTCAATTCGAGGATTCGATCAATGAACGGGGGCCGAAGTTCCTTCTCCTCGGGATCAATAGCACAATCATAATCAGGATTCAAAACGTCACCGACACTATGTCCCTGGTATGAGTCAACAATAATTCCACTCTTGAACCGATTATCGCCAGCATCGTCGGGGATGGGCAGAGCATCTGCCTCTCGTTCGAGCAGCGTCAAAGACGTGTAGTATTCAAGTCTCTGCACTCGACGTTCGATCCCACCGATGTCGCTCATCGTGTATCGCTTGTTTTCGATGAAACGAATCGTTACATCTTGAACGTTGTATGTGTATGGTGGAATGGAAACGACGTATAACGTCAGAGCTTCAGGATCATCGGCTGGAACTTCTGCTTCAAGACTTGGAATTCCACGAATCACATCGAACAGTTGCTCTTTGCGAAGAACAACCTTGTCGATACGAGGAAGATGGAAGCTGTAGGTAGCATCGAACGCCTGACCCGCTTGCGGCATGAACACCTTCCGAATGTCACCAGACGGATCTCTAATAGGACGGAAGTCGATACTGTCACGCAAAGCTACGGTTATGCCGGTTTGCGGACTAGTGTACAGAGGAATATCCTCAAAGCGAATATTCGAACCCGGTACGGTGTGCGTGTATGAGTTAACATACAGGGGTCCATCGCCCTGGTGTTCGAAGTAGTTGACGAACATTCTGACAGGCTGAGGTACAGAAATTCCACTCAGAGGATCATACTCAATGGATGCGTGATCGTAAAGGTTGTCTCGCTGACCCGGATCAATAAAGAATGCAGGGGTTACTGATACATCAGCTCCCGTGGGATCAGAACGAATATCCTCGACACCAAAGATATCAGAGAGGGGAATTGTTCCTCTGAACCTCACGCTTATTACTTCGGCCGTCGCGGCGCTTGTGGCACCTGTGATCGTATCTCCGACCGAAAAAACATCGGCGAGAGCGTCAAGTTGAAACAGAGCAATAGCTCGATAGTTGAAAACCGTTTGTAGTTGGATAACATTAGACGATGAACTGAATGTGATCTGTTCGTTCTCGCTGAATACACCTGTAGTAGTTGCATCCATCTCGTACATCGCGGCGCGATACACACTGAAACCTGTTGCAGTAGTTACGAAGAATGTTCGCGTAACAGCAGATGAGGCGCCTGTAATTGTAGCACCATCGGTGAATTGACCAAAGACGAATCTGAAAGATGTGGGACTCAATGCAACGGCAACGGCCGTAGCGGCCGCAAGTGAGACACCTTGAAAAACGTATTCACCGGAGAAAAAGAGGCCTGCACCACCAAGGGTTGCCCCTGCATCAACATCAATAAAATCACAGTTGACGATTGCGGTCGAGCCGCTGGTTCCTCCGGTAGCTATTTCTGATGGTGAGAACGGCTGAATGGTTCCAACATCACCCAAAGCGTATGTCCACGAAAGCTCAGCAACGATCTTTCCGGCGCCGTCTAGCGTTGCGGTTCCACTAGGCAAGGTGATAGTTTCGGCAGCTCCAAAATCGAAGTTGTCAGTGAGAGCGCCTGCTTCGGGGGTTGCAATCGAACCGCCGCCCCTGAGAATCAAATCAGCAACCAAAAAGATATCAGTTGGAACTTGGAAATTCTTCTGCAAGACCTTGTTGCGGCGTATGACGGGTTCGGTGCCACCTGCATCGTTGACTTCCAACGTTGCGATCAAAGTTACACTCCGACCGGTTATACCGGGAATGTCGAGGGTACATTGACCATTCGAGAACGGCAAGGTATTGTTTGTTTCGATCTCATTAGACCCAGCCGCCATATCAACAATGTTTCCGTTGAGGGGATCAATAACCGTATAGAATTGAAGCTCACCACCAGTAACGATAGGTGGATTGCCACCCACGAATCGAATGTCAGGACTGCCGGTTGACACCGAGCCAATACCCGAAGCATTCAATGGTACAGTGAATTGCTGCTGACTTCGCCAGTCAGTCTCAGTAAACTTCTCCGTTGACTGACCGACCGGAACCGGGAAAACAAGACTGTTGCGATTCGATTCGAAAAGAATCGTTGCAGGGTTGCCCAAGCGGTTCACGATCGACGGGTCGATGCCTTCGGGTTCTCTAATGAACCAGAACAGAGTTGCAGCATCGTTGATCTCGCGGACATCAATAATGCTCTTACCGCTATCAAAGACTGTTTCATACAGATAGACTCGATAAGCGTCAGCACTGTCGCGTTGAATCTGTCGAACACGACCTGTACCAACTTGCACACTGTTTGCGTCGAGCAGATTCACTTCCTGTGTGTTGACTGGGAAGATCAAACTGTTGTCAATATCGAAATCTAAGTTCCAGTTTTCAAACTTTGTGTCGGTGTTTGAATCAACCAAAACATAGTTACCGAAGGTGGTGTTGACGTTGAAGCCTGCAACCGAATCAGTATCGCGTCCTTTGTCAACCTTGACGAATTCTGTTTCGAGATTCTCAAACTGGAACCCATGAACGAACGCTTTGCCTGATTCAAGACCAAACGCAATCTTGTCCTCTTCACCGCCCTGGGCGAGAGTAAAGACACCTTCGGTGTCCTCGTTTAGAGTGCTTGCGATAGTTGGGCTTGCAGGCGTGTCAGCAGTAGCACTTGACGTGACACCGGTAAGAGTTTCTGAATTGACAAATTCACCGCTCAACATCAAGAAACTGATATCGAAGTCAGTGATGAAGTTGACAATACCGGTTGCACCAGAAGTGCCGCCTGTTACGCTTTCACCAACCAAGAATGTTCCAACCTGGCTAACAACTGTGAAGGTAAAGAGATCGTTTTTCAGGTGGGGTCGAATGTCAGGCGCGAAGGTTCGAACCGTAAAACTACCGTGGATATCCTCGGTTCTCTGAGCAAGTTCATTACCAAGAGCAGAGTAGTCCGGTCGAACAGCTTGCAGAACAACAATGTCTCTGCGGATTCTCATCCACTCGACGAAGTTTTCATCAGAGAATTCTGTTGGTGTCTCCGCAGTATCTTCGAACAACCTAAAGTCGATGAGCAATCGAATGCGGAAACGGTCAGCACCAGGAGCATTGAAGTTTGGGGCGCCGAACGCAGGGTCAAGTAGTGAAGTGTCGTCGTCAGCGGTTACGATATCTTCAACGAGATCGAAACCGACGCGAGCATTGATGCCCGAGAACAGTCTAGAATTCAAAGGCGCCGGTGAGTCTGCTGCAACTGCTGGTCTGAATGGAACGACTCGCTGGCTATCGGTCAGAATAAAGAAGCCCTCAACAAAGAAACTTCCCTCGCTGATAGATGCCATGATGCAATCACCGGTCACAGCGATGTCGGGATCCGTAGCAAGAGTCTTGACCGTTGCTTTAATTACCGGATTGCTTACTTGCGAGATAACATCGCCAGGTTGGAATTCGTCTGTAACACCGGTGCTGGTGTATTCGATGAACAGAATCACATAAGGATCGTCACCGGTTTCTTTGATCGCATGGTACACGGTCGCTACGAGATCGGAGTCAGTGTCGCTTGTGATTTCAAAAGCGATGAATTGCTCAAGGTCTAGATCAACGGTACTGAATTGAGGATCGACCCGCAGGAACTTGACATTCAAGTCCGCGATGTTCGCACCGATGACCTTGCTGCCGTCCTCAAAGATATGGGAACCGAACCGGTCGATCTGGTTCTGGAGGATAGTTTGGATTTGTGTAAGCTCTCTCGCCTGGACAGCGAACCCAGGACGATACAGCATCCGGAGAAATTTCTTGTCCGGATCGAAGTCGTCGAAGTAGGGGCTTACATTAAAGTCGAGCGTACTAACCATGCACCAATTCCTTAGAATTCAACGAGGATCTTGTATTCCTCAGCCTGCTCAATGTCACGCTGAATGGGCTTTACATTCTGTATGTATAACAGTTCTCCAGAAGTATGAACCAGTTCCGGGTCACTCTTTGCAGTAACTTCCCCAATAGCGGATATTGTTATCTCTGTCACGGGATCAAATTCGTCGATCAGTTCTCCAATATCATAGTCTCCTACAACACCAACCAAGCTGAGAACACCGGTCAGGCCGTCGGTTGCTGGTTCCCATTGCACGATGATACCTTCAACTGTGGAATCGACTTGACCGCCGATATCAATAGTGATCGAGAAACCAGACGTGCCACCAGTGACCACTTCACCGTCCAAGAAAGTACCAGAAACACCGCTCAGAGAAACCACTGATCCAGGACTTCCCACCGAGGCGGGGGTCCACGCAACCACTGTTCCGGTAGCACCTGACGATTGTCCTGTGACTGTCTCACTGGAGAGCAGATTCTCACCCGAAACATATAGAGAAGCGTCTGTCAACTGAAGCTCGCTCTGACCTTTAGCGATGCGGTCTAACGTGAACGAATCGTCGTTCAGTTGACCAGCAACAGTGCCATCTGATTGAAGGGTGATCTGGCATGTCTGTCGATAAGTTTCTGGTGAGTTCAGCGGAAGCTCAGTCACCAATTTCACGGTCGCAATATCGGTGCCCGTGAATACCGGAGTCCCATCAAACTGGTGTAAAAACTCACCGGGGTTGGCACCCTCAGGCAAAACAAAATCTTTGTCGGTTGCGTTCTGAATGACCAGTGTGCCTGCTTCGCCTGAGCCATCAGGTTCCCATTCGGTGATTTCACCAACGTTGCCACTCTCATCACCGATCAAGAATTCACCAATCGTGAATGAGCCAGTGAGCAATGCGTTGGAACCATCCCAAACAACTTCGATTCTTAGCTCTGGTGGGATTTCCTCACCAGCAATTGTACCAGTTCCATCGTTCAGAACCGGGTTGCGAACAATACCGAATTGTCGGAAATCGTTTGCTACCTGGAACACTCCTAATTCATCTTGGTCTGTGCGAACCACAATGAGGGCTCGTCTAGCACAAAGCTCTTTCACGGCATTTGAACCGTGACCTCCAGGTGGCGAAATTTCAGCTTCGGCAACTGCCGGTGCCGGCGAACCCAACGGGAACAACGGAGTAAGCTCAACGGTGGCGCGTGTGTAATTGCTGCCCCGATTCACCACATTGATTCGCGTGAGAATTCCCTCAGCATTTACAACCGATGATGCTGTTGCACCATCACCGTCGCCAGAGATCGTAACCTTTGGGGTGATAGTATAGAAGCTGGACAGAGCCGGGTTTGCATCTGCAACCAAGTCAGCGTCCCATGCTTCGGCTAAAGTAAAGATTTGGCTAACACCATCATAGCTGACAACTTCACGCTCCTGACCAATTCCAGGTCCAGAAACGATGGTGGCAACGTAACCGTTGAATACGTCATTGACTTGACTGAGAATAGATGCACCCTTCATCTCACGACTCTTGACTTCGTAACTGTCACCAGTAAGAACGTTGGCGGAGAATGATGTATTGAGTGTTGCTGTTCGGGTAGGACCATCATAGCTAACGATGATTCTTTCTTCACCTGAACCCGTACCGTCGATGATTCGCAATACCATATTGTTATACGCACCGTTCACTATACTAGCGGTGACGTTTAATTCAACCTGACCGACAGCAGGAAAGCTGACAATCGTATTCGTATCTTCGATAGCATTCTCGCTACGCTGAACGAATTGAGTCACGTTAGCGGGTACGCTGAACGGATATGATGATGGTTCGATATCGCCCGGGCTGATAAGATCAATGAAGTCAATAGACCCATTGATCGCTGCCTCTTGCACATTGAATTGTAGCTGTCTCTCGTCGGGTAGCAACCCTTTACCCCGAATGAATTCTACGGGTATGAAATCTTCTGTCAAGAAATCACGCAGATCCTCGGGAACACGGTATAGGAATTTCCACCGGTAGAGATCGTTAGGTCGCACAAATGCTTCGGTAGATGTACCGGTTGGTTTCTCGGTGGAGAGTCCACCGAAGTTATTACCCAAGCACTTGTAGACATCTCGACCGTCAACCAAGACATAGAACTGTTTGGGATCGTCTGGATCGAACAGAGCTACATCGTCGTCGTACTGATCGAACACTCGTCCTGGTTCCCAATTGATTCGTGGAACCACTAGAACGACATCACCAACACCGATTCTCTTGAAGCCGAAGGCCTGCTCCCAGGCTTGGTTCTCAGATATCACCGAATCCACGTTGAATGGAGGGTTGTTGTCGTCAGCACCCGGTTGTGTGGGTGGTAGTTCCCAAGACGTTACCCTGGAAAGCATCAGATAGAAGTTGTCGCCCGTGTCAAGGCCGAACAACTCCCTGAACTTCTCAGCCAAGAATCGTCTAAAGTCACACCTAAATGGTTCGCATCGAGCCATACTACCTTCTCTCTATAGAGTTATTTAGTCCGTCGGACCGGTTCCATCCAACCCGCCGATATCTTCATTTGGATAACCTGCATCACTCAGCACTTCCTGCGTGTCGGTTGGTACACATAGGATTCCCTCAGCCACAGGCATATTGCGTGCGAAGTCCCGAACTACGATGTCCCGCCATGGCATACCGTCTGAATAGATCAAACTGCTGAGTGAATCGACTCTCGCATCGGCACCTGAACTTTGACCGATCATTACTTCGCCCGGTCTAAACTCGCCACTGGTGAACATAATTACTTGACTTTCGCTGATCGGGTTAGTCAAGGGCAGATCGTCAGCATCAATCGTCCCTGTTGTCCCAACTTCAACGATCACATCAACAGTGATTTCTGAACCAGATATGTTGCCCACAATATCTTCACCGTCATCAAACGGCCCACCGATGATTTCTCCTAAGATCAATTCGCTGCCCGCCTCTAAGAAACCAGCAGGGGTCCATTCAAGCACAACACCCGTCGCACCTGATAGCTGACCCGTCACCGTTTCTCCCAAATCAAAGTCAGCGTCGATGGTTACTTGACCACCTTCTGTGATAGAGACACCAGATGTTTGGCCCGTGATTGTTTCGCCGGCTGCGAACGGACCAGTCTCATTGATAACGGTCAACACCGATCCTGGATTACCAACAGCAGCAGGAGTCCACACACCCACGGTTGCCGTTTCGCCTGAAGTTTGTCCCGTGACTATTTCACCGACTTCGAAATCTTCGTCGAGAACGTAATTCGAAGCATCGGTAATCTCAAGGGAAGTCAGATACGGGGTGATGTCTGTGATTTGCAGCGAGTCACCAACCACCGATTCACCTATCGTGAACGTACCGCTGAGCATCGTTCGATCAATCACTCGCATGTTCGGGTTGGGGTGCGGCTCACCGAGTCCTGGAATCTCACGCATACCACGCCGGTTCGGGTGGTGATAGATGATAAAGATAGGATCTGATTTCGGTCTGTGCGGAAATCCCCATCTCGGTACAGGTTGATTAAGAAGCGAGATTAGTGTCAGGGTTTCGGAGGGAGCAAGTTGTGTTAGTGTTTCACCAAGAATGAACACACCGTCAGTAACCACCAAACCAATTTTTGTTCCTGTAGTATCCACAGCATAAACAATTGCATTTGCAGCAGATGTATTCCCTACCACCGAACTACCAATGGTGAACTGATTACTTACGCTTGTAACCGTGAACCAGAATGGTCCACTTCCCGATCCATAAGCAAGGGTTGGTCTAGCAAGTAAGTCGGGCAGAGCAGGATCAAGGCCGTTGAAGTCGCCAGGAAAGGCAGGATTAGAACCTGGAACATGAGGACCACCAGTACCATCCTCAGCAACAACCCCAACCGCAGGGTCGAAACCATCAGGGTAAAGATCGAGATTTGGTAGGAAGGCTTCGGCTGTGTTTCGCAGGTCATCGGTGGTGAGCCAAGTGTAAGGAGTGTAGTGTCCAATGAGAGGTATTTCGTATGCCTGGAAACGTGTTTCGTGGGGTGCTTCGCTTTCGATGCATCTAAAGATGGTCACTTCACCGAACACTTTCAAACCAGCAGGGTGAATCACTCGCTTGACTGTACCCAACCATTTGTCGATCGTAACTTCGGTCTTGAGAACATAAGAGTAATCTTGGTAGAAGAAGCTATCTTGAATCACTTTGTTTGAACTGATCTTGCCATCATTGTTGCCAAAGAAACCGTCAGCGGTAAAGATCGGGCCCAGCAGTACATCCGCAGTTGCTCCGGTGCCGTTCTCCGATTCGCTGAAGTCAGGGATCGGTGGAATAAGATAGTTAGTTCCAGGGTCCCGCACCGCAATACGCAAGATGGCTCCCGTCTTTCCATCGACGCGATCAATAACACCTAAAGCACCGATGCCTACGTCGCCGGAAGCATTGGTTAGCCGCACTACTTCGCCCACACGGAATCCTGTTCCTCCGTTGGTTATGTCGAAACTGACGATCATCGTAAAGATGTTTTCTTCGATCTTCGTTATGGTGCCGTCATCTTCTACAATCTCAAACTCCACACGCTGCGGTGGATTAAACGTACCGAAGATTTCAGTAAGAACAAATTCGGTTACTTCATATAGACCCGACTGAAACTGAATTGCTCTAGTGACTCTTGCAGATGCGGTGATATCTCCCGTCTCTCTGTCTCGCTGTTGAATCTTCTTACCGACCGCTTTGAACGTGTCAGGGCCATTCGAAGAAGTCACACGCATGAATCGTTCGATGATAAACTTACCATCTGAGACACGCAAGATATCAACCTTCGGGAAGAAGAACTCAACGTTGGTGTCGAACAGAATGCGGAATAGGAACTTGTAAGACTTCTCAGAGCCCTTTGCTTTGTAGAACGCTTTGATATTCTTGATGATTCGTCGCTGGTCGAGAGGTTCACCCGTTTCATTGTCGATCGCCAACTGCTCTGGAAAATTGAGCATAAAGGTTGCTTTGAACTGTCGAATGAATTCTTGCAGAGTATCATCAACGTCCGCAATGTCCCGCAGACCAAACGAGATGTTTAGCGCCTGGTCTTGTGTTTCCATCCATTCATAGTACGCTTCCAAGAACGCAACGAACGTTGGATGATCGGCCCGCACGAACTCAGGTAGCTGCTCGGGCACCTGAGACGAAAGGGTATCGCGGGTTATAAAACGATTGTGCGGCATTATGATTCAGGTATGATGGTAACTTTCACGGCGCGGGCATCGTCGGGATCGACAGACAAGATTTGATTGAACGACACATTGATATCCAATTCAGCAGGTAGAACCACGACCGAAATCGTGATGGTGCCCGGTAGAGTTTCAGGTCGAAAGTTGATTAGCTCTACTTTGCCCGTGTCGTATGTGATTCGCCCGACACATTCATCAACGATTCGCTTCTCAAGGTCAACCAGTTTGAACACTCGAATTGCTCCGTTCCCATCGTCATCTAGGAACGCATCTACAATCTCGTTTACTTCGGGATCGAAATAACCAAACGTAGTACTAGACAGCACCGGTTGGAATCCATCTTCGGGGTGCAAGATTGGATTGTTGAAAGGTAGAACATACGTCACCGCTCTACCCAGGGATGGTTCGAACCGCTTCTCCATCTTAATCTTCGTTTCATTGCTCAAGATAGAAGGTTCGGCGTCGTCAATCTCACAGACGAGATTTGAATATCGGAAGTCTTGTTCAAACTTCTCCAATTGCTCGTCACTGAAATTGCGAATGGTCTGAATCACCAACTGTTCGAGGCTGGTTATGGATAGAGTTGTGGCGCGGGGGTTGAATTTGACTTCGGTTTCGACAGTCAAGAAAGTAAATTCCGGGTCGATCACGATGGGCGTGATGCTCACTACGTTGCGCCGTTTCAGAATAGTGTTGGCGATAGTCAGCTTCTCAGCATCACTGATAGTCACACCGACCACTGGCTTTAGCGAGATGAATACTTTACCAAACTGTGGGGGACTGATATCCTCACCACCGAACACAAAGATGGATTCGATGTCGGGGAAGTCTCGGGCAACGATCGCCGCGTAGTCGTCCGATGTAACCGCACGATCTTGTGCTTGAAAATTCAACGGTGCAAAGAACTTGACCGACTCGATAGACTCTCGTTTGGAGCCACCAGCAGCAGCGTCTAGAACAGCAACATCGAAGTTACCTGTAACCGTGAACGATCGAGCTGCTGGACTGTCGTTGATTCCTGCACCGTTCGGTTCATCAGCATTACCTGATAGCCAGTCTACGAGAACTACGTTGCCGTTTGCAAGAGCCCGACCAACGATACCGTCACCGAAGATCAGCTCAAAGAAACCACCCTCAACCTCTTGCACTTGATACATCGCCGAGTCGCCGTCCGCAGTAATCAAATTTCTCAGCAATGCCCAAGGTTCATCAGAACCAGTTACATCGGTGATCGAAGTCTGCACACGAACCGTCAAAGTGGTTATGTCGATGGCAGGATCCGCAATGATGAACTTTTGATCGGGGTTCAGCTTGTCAACAACGAATGCGGTGTCGAGATGCGAACCCTCTTTGATAGTAACTTCGTCAATAACGAACTCACCGGTATCCGTATTTTCAATGAACTCTGCGGGAGCGAGATTAAGATAATTGTAGGTAACTCCATCAATGGTAGTTTGAAAAACCGTATCAGGCTGCAAGAACTTGTTGGTTTGCGACGGGAAAGGATCGGTTGCGGAGGTTACTTTCACGCGAGCCGTGGACGAGATCACCGATCGGGGCGTGTATCCCAGATGTTTTGCCAGAGACACAACAGCATCTCTGGTAACGGCGCTGTCCAAGAACATCTCGTTGGCCACCATGTTGATGTAGAACGAATGGTAGTGCGTGTTTGCAGCTAGTGCATCTAACAGAATGTTGATACCTGCACCTGCAAAGTCTAAGTCTCTAAACTGATCTTGGTCCCGGAGAAACTCTGTCAGGTTGGCTTTGATCTGGTCAAAGTCCAAATCAGTAATCGGAATGTTTGTTTCTGTACCCATTTATCTCAGTCTCGTAAGTGAAAGGTTCACAACAATGCCTTCGTCTCTATTGACAACGCGAAATTGAATGGTGACATCGTATTGGTTTTGATCTATCTCGTCGATCACATCGACCGTTAGCAATTCGATTCTCGGTTCGTATTGCTGTATCACTTCAACAATACGTCTTTGCAGCAGAACTGCCGTAGCTGGTGTGATTATCTCAAACAGCAAGCCTCTAACACCAGGATCTATTTCGGGGTGAAAGGGTTTCTCATACCGATTCAATTGAATCAAATTTCTCACCGCACGCTTCACAGCTTCTTCATCTAACTTTCGTGAG
>Ga0209988_10000886_pt1 | contig 19134 bp, 24 predicted proteins | sample N075metaG_FD_183115 | JGI IMG/M metagenome (GOLD analysis project Ga0209988, IMG submission 183115) | Deep subsurface microbial communities from Kermadec Trench to uncover new lineages of life (NeLLi) - N075 metaG (SPAdes) (version 2) | ecosystem: Environmental > Aquatic > Marine > Ocean trench... | reverse complement strand
ACTAACGCAATACCAATCATAATAAATCTCATATCACTCATGTTTTCCACCTCGATTTATCGTATTTACATTTTGACCTGAAAGTATTTCAGTATTATTTTTCAAGTAATGTTTTAAGATTTTCAAGCGATGCTTCATAAAATGAACCCATAAATGCAAGAAACTCCCTGAATTGTTTTTCAGACATCTTTTTACTGTTAAGATATGATTGCCATGTTACTTGAACTAAATTTTTAGATTTTGCTTTAATTGAAATAGTTGCAACATATGCTCTTAGTGGCAAGCCTTCAGTTGCAATATATGTGAAATACTCTTTATCCTTCCAAGCAACAACGTGCTCTTCAATTTTAGTTCCATCTGCAAATGTAATTAGTCTAATTGTTCCTACATCTCTTGTCTTTTTAGAAAGATAAACTGTCTTTTTTACATCAATTACCCAAGTTGGCAATCCTGAAATATTACTAATCTTTCTCCAAACTTTATCTTTTGAAGCTTTAACCATGATTATCTTTTTCACAGACCCTGTATGAAATGATTTTTTTGGAGTTTTTGTCATACGATAACCTGAAAGCGATATAATTTTAAATTTTAGTTATACAACCATTTTTAATCCCTATAAAATAATAAAAGAAAATGGTATTTGGATGGGGTAAAAAGAAAGAAGAAGAAAAATCATTAAGAGAAATTCCCCAAGAAAACGAGATACAACTTTCTGATGTCTCAAAAATTGTGACTGATCTTAATCAATTACGTCAATCAGAAATTCTCTCTGAGATAAAATATCTGCGAAATAAAACTGAACCCCTTATAGATGATCTAATAAAAATTGGAAATGTCCTTTCAAAAGATAATCTGAAAGTTGATGATATTGATAAACATCTTGCAACTATCGTGGTTAGAGGTAAAAAACAGGTAATTGATGTTATCAAAAAAGATGTTTCACATATTCCAGAAATTTCATCAATTGATGATGCAAAAAAACTAAACACTTCTCTAAACCAAATTCTCAAAAAAGTTGGTGATGTTTTGGGAAGACAAACCAGAGTAATTCATATCTTTGCAAGAAAATATGCAAATCAGTTAAAAGTAAATCTTGAAGTAATGAACAAAAACCATGATGAGATCCATTCACTCCTAAAAAATTATGATTCCTCAAAATCCTCTTCTGATGAAATAACTGATGCAGTAAATCAAATTAAAGTTCTAAAAAAGAAACAATTAGAAAAAAATCAAAAGATTGGTAATACAAATAAGATTACACAATCACTAGATGAAAAAATTTTATCAATACAGAAGTCAATTGAAGAAATCAAGTCTTCTGATAATTATAAAAAATATATTGATTTAAAAAATACTTTAGATGCATTTAGCAGTAAAAAATCAAAGATAAAAAGTGAGATTGATACACAATTCACAAAAATTTCTCGTCCTCTTAGCAGATACGAATACGGTTCTTCATTAGATAAAGATCAAAAAAACATCCTATCAAAATTAATTAAAAATCCAATTGATGTGCTTCTTCCTGAAACTAAAGATTCTGTTATTTTGATTTTAGAAAATGTAAGGAAAGGAATTTTCTCCGGTTCTATTTCTGTAAAAGATATTGACAAATCATTATCTTTGATTACTGAAACTGAAGAAACACTTGATGGATTTGTAAAACAGATTTCAGAATATTTAGAAAAATATGAAAAAATGAAACATAATCTGAATTCTCTTAATTCTGAAGAACTTGTATCTTTAGAACATGAATTATCAAAAAATATCTCATTTAAGAAAGATTCACAACTAAAATCTAAAACTTTTCAAGGAGACATTGATGAGATTGATTTCAAAATTCCAAAACTTGTATCTGAAATTGAAGATAAACTAAGACAATTCTCAAATACAAAGTATTCTGTAGTGTTCCCTTAAAATTAAATTAGTTGAAAACTGAAGAGTTTTTGTGATTTTCAAGAAGAAAAAATTTGAGCGAAAAGTCTTGATACAAAAAGATGTGCTTGATAGTATCATATCTTATTGTCAAATGAAACATCCAAACGAAGCAATTTTGATACTAAAAGGAAAATCTAAAAATGGAGAAATAAAAATCGATGGACTTGTAATTCCTCCTTTTAGTGAAACTGGCCCTACGTTTGCTGGATTTCCTATTCGTTTTTACCATTTGATTTGAGTTATCTTGGAATTGTTCACTCACATCCAAGTGGTTCGGCAGAACCATCTGTTACTGACTTGAATAATTTCTTTGGTTTAGTGTCTCTCATTGTAAAATCTCCATATGATGATGATTCAATTTTTGCATGGGATGGTAGTGGAAATTCTATTCCTCTTTCAATCATACAAAATTTGTAAAACACATACGGAAAATCTAAAAAATACTGACAAAGCTTTATAACCTTTTTTAAGATACTTTTAATGAATTGTTCAATTACAAATCTTATTTGATTTTCCTAGTTGCATCACTAGTTATTAGTATTGGATTGCAGATGATTCTTCCATTCCCATTCGGTTTGGCTGCTGCACTAGGCATTTTCATTGCATTTCCATTATTCCTGAGAAGACGAGCTATGACTCGTATGCGAGGTTATGGTGGTGACTCTGAAACACGTGGTGGTGGGTTCTTTGGTATGGGCTCTCAAGAAGGTTCTGGTAAAGTAAAATACATTTGTCTAGTTTGTAACAACAAACACAAAGGTGGTACTTGTCCACGTTGTGGTTCAAAGATGCAACGAGCAGATTTTTAATCGTGAAAGAAAGATGGCATTAGAAGAATTAAGAAAAAAAGTCTTATACCAAAATTCCATAGAGATATGGATCGGAATAAGCCAAGAAAAAAACATAGACTGGTTTGAAACTGAAAATTACAAAAAATTCATTGCTTTTCTTCTACAAAATAATCTTAAAATGAAACAAATGACCATATGCTTTGATGAATCAGATACAGCATCATATGGCGGTCATAGCAAAAAAGTATTTGCTAACAAGTTGGCAGCAATCAACGATGAAAACTCATTTTGCTATTCAATAAAATTGAATGATGGTGCTATTGAATTAATTCGAAAATTTGACCTATAGTTTTATTATCGTTTTAACTTTGGATTCACTATTACATCAAGTGCATTTCCAATAAAGACAAATGCAAGACCTGTAATGGCAATCATTACTCCTGGTGGCAATATCCACCACCATAACCCTCTTGCCGCTGCACCAAATATGTTTGCATCATGTAGTATTTGTCCCCATGTTGGAAACGATGGATCTCCTAATCCCAAAAAACTAAGACCAGCTTCTGTAGTGATTGCAGCAGGAACTGATATTGCTATACTTGCAAATGCATAAGGCAGTAATTGTGGTACGATGTGCTTGAGAATAATTTTTGAGTCTTTTTGTCCCATCATGTTTGCAGCATCAACATAACCCCTAGTCTTGATTTGAAGTGACATACTTCTTGATACTTTTGCAATTCCTACCCACCCAAACATCATCAAAAATCCAACCATCACAAATATGCTATTACTGATTGTCACTGAAAGTATGATGAGAAATGGAAGTACTGGTAATGCATAGATCACATCATTAAATCTCATCATTGTCTCATCTGTTTTCTTGCCCTTGAATCCTGCATATACTCCATAGAGTAATCCCATAACGACTGATGAAATTGCAACAACAATACCAATAAACAATGCAAGTGGCGTACCCCACAACAATCCTACTGCTAAATCTCGTCTTAATTCATCAGTTCCCATTATTCCAAAAGCTTTACCTCCAATGATTAGTTTTGATTCAGGAATAAGTACATCTGAATTTATTGAATATACGTCAATTGAAAAAATATAGTTTCCTTTTAGAGATTCATTTGTTTGAGTTTTTGAAAAAACAATGTCTTCAGCTGATAACTTATCAAGTGTAAATGCAAATTGTTCTGATTGTAATGACAAGTTTTTCTTTATTGCACTGTCTGTTGAAAAAATTCTTTCACTATGAATTGTTTTTGAATTTGAGAATGGTAGAGATGTTGTTATCAATTCTAGTTTAATACCATCAGGTCTAATCACTGTCATTTGTAATAAGGGGGACCCAGAATATTCTGATGAAAATTCATAGATAAAATCACTTGGAAATTCATCATAATTATAATTGAACCCAAATTGGTGTGATGTGAGTAAAACATTTCCTTGAGAATTCATTTGAATATTTGGGGTTTCTAAGATTTTATGCTCTGGAATTTTCTCTGTCATGAAGAGGTTCACCCAAATTGGAATTGCAACCTTTGGATATGAAATCCAATGACCTGGATTGTTCCATTCTTGAAATGTCTCAAGTGGAATTGTAATTATGGCAATTAATGATATTCCAACAAGTATTGCAAGAATTGTAATTCCTGCAATCCCCATTTTACTTTTGAGAAATTCTTGCTTTATTTCTTGAGGACTTATACTACTCATTGACCTGTCCTCACTCTTGGATCAAAATAGCCGTAAAGCAAGTCTGCAATGAATATGCTTACAAGGAAAAATACTGTGAGAACGTATGTAGAGCCAATAATGATTGGTAGGTCCATTACTGTAATTGCCTCAAAGTATAGTCTTCCCATACCTGGCCAATCAAATACTGCCTCTGTGATAATTGCACCACCAAGCGAGCCTGATAAACTAAGTGCCAAAATTGTTACAATTGGCGGGGCTGCATTTTTTAAAGCATGAGTGTATATGATCTTTTTTTGATTAATACCAATTGTTTTTTTTGCCATGATGAAATCTTCTTGCATAATTCCTACCATGAAATTTCTTACCAAGTATGCCCATGAACCAAAACCAATCATTACAATTGTAATTAATGGCAGTGTCATGTGATACAACAATGCCCCAATGTATCCTGGATCTGATGCTGGAATATCTGGAGTTGCCCTTGCAGGAAATATCTGGTATGTAAATGCAAAAAGAAATATCATTAACATTCCAATCCACCATACAGGAAAACTAGAACTAATTATTGCAAAACTTGATGTTACTCTATCCACAACGGAGCCAACCTTACTGCTAGATAATGCTCCAAGAAATATTCCTATAATTGAGATAATTATTGTGGCTGTTGTAAAAAGTAGAATTGTTCTTGGAAGTTTCTCTAAGATTATATCTTTGACATCCGATGAACCTGAATCACTAATGATAAATGTTGCATTTCCAAAATCAAGTAACAGTATCTTATACATTGTAATGCCAATTCTTTGAGGAGAATACCATGGTTCATCTAAACCCAAAATCTGAATTCTTTGATCTATCTGACTCTGAACAAAAGCTTCAAACTCTTTTACTGATGAAAAGCTTTGAGCAATTGCTGGATCTTCTGTTATCTCTGTTCTTACCTGGAAGACAATTCCTTGTTTCAGTATTATATCCATGTTAGAGCCTACAAGAGCGATTGTGATCAGCAGTGTAATCATCAAAACACCAAACATTGTCACCATTCTTGTGGCTACGTATCTCTTCAGACCCAACAATCTCAAGTATTGAAATTAGTTTATAATAATTAGCACATGACTTAGATTTGACTTCGTAGAAAAAAAGACGAGTGTATGAACTCTAGGCACTCTTCTAGGCAGAAAAGCAAACCTTTCGTCTAAATAATATGCGATATAACATCATTCAAGAATTTTATGAAATTATGAAAATATCTTCATTTGTAACTAGAATGTTCTAATCTGTTTTGAACTAATTTGTGTATGATGAATAATAGATAATTCATAAAAATTAAAGAATAAAAAATGATAAGATCTTTGTCTAACTATGAGTGCAAATACTATCAAAAAGGCAAAAAAACTTGTTGAAAGTGGCGGTGTTGTTAAAATTGAAGATGATTTGTTTCAGATAAAATCTTCATCTAATCCTGATCAGTCTTATTTTGTAACTTCTAATACATGTGAATGCCTTGGGTTCAAAAATTTCTACAAGTTTCATCATGGTAAGGGGTTAAAGGCAAATTGCTCTCACTTGGAAGCAATTAGAATCTTCAAGCAAGAACAATCTTAGATTATTTTAAATTCTTTACATCTATCTTTCCAACAAATGCTTTGTTTTTTATAATTACAATTGGTCGCAAAATTAATCCCGGATATTTTACCATTAATTTGATTATCTGAGAATCTGTCTTTTTGTTATTTTCCAAGTTTAGTTCTTTGAACATTTTATCTCTTTTTCTGAGAAGTTCTAAAGGTTTTTTTCCTGTCATTTTGATGATCTTTTTTAACTCTGTTTCTGAAAATGGGTCTTTGAAAAAGTCTCTTTTTTCAATATCTGCATTCATTCTCTCAATCGTGGTGATTGCTTTTTTACATGTGATACATGTTGATTTGTGATATATCTTCAATTCTATTTTTTGTGCCTGAAATGGCTTAAAAATTGTTTAGAAAAATGAAAAATGCTGTTATATACAGCAGATGGATTTTTTGAAATCTTCAGAATTTCTCTCAAAATTACACTCTTTACATACTTGCCAACTTCTTGTCTTAAGAATTGTAAATACTGACTCATACATTACAGAATACATTTTTTCGCCACAAGATGGGCAGGGTAATGGAATATCTATTTTCATTAAATTTTGTTATGTAATTTTGAATATAATGCGCGCGTAGAATTTATCAATCATTCATTAATTCTCTGAATCTTCTTCAGTTTGGTTATCGTTCTGATTGTGTTCTGATTTTTCCTCTATACTTTCTTGATTGAATTTCTCAAGCATTTCTTTTGGAATTGAAATCATGTCAAGAAATACCTGTCTTGCTTCTTCAAATGTTCCACCATTGGCAAGAATCTCATCTCTGAATTTTTGTGCTTCTTCAAATGTGTTCTTTGTAAAGTCGAGTTGGCTTGCAACTAGGTCTCTAATCTCTGGATTAAGACTGTTAATGTATTGATCATATTGGTATCCGCCATAGGTTCCAGCACCTAGATTGTGGGATTCAATGGCTTGATTTCTTAGTTCTTCGGCAATCCTTCTTTGCTGTTCAAGGTAAACTTGTTCTGCTATGGACTCTCTGCTTTCTTTCTGTTCTTGGATTAATTCATCATGTAATCCATGATAGTATTTGAATAAAATTTGGCCAATGGGATTTTTTTCAAAATCACCTTCATTTGAGCTTAGATATTTTCTTGCTTCATCTGTGGATAATTTTTCTTGTAATACAGAAACTGGAGATACATCTCCATTTACTCGAAATTGTGTACTTGCTAACCCCGTCATTCCATACCATGATGCAATCACATTTACAGAATATATTCCTGAAATTCGTTGAAAATCTTTGATTTCTCCTCTGAACTCTCCTTCTGGATTAGTAAATGTTTTAGTGGTGTCTGATCCTGCTCTAATGAATACTTCTATACCTCTTATTGGTTTGTAAGCGTGGTCAACTATTGTTCCTGAAATCACCAGTGTTTCTCCGGAATGAATGGCTTCTTTCTCTACATTCACATCTACAACTAATTCCCACAATTTTGCTTCTGAAGTTGGAATGAATGAAAATAACATCAAAAATGAGAATAATCCGATTAATACGACCTTATTATTGAACACATGGGATTCTTTTGATTTTTGTTGTTAAGACAAAGTATGAAGAAAAATTATCCATTTTTCAATTTAATTTGAGTAATTTTACATATTTTTGTGCTTGCAACTAAGTCATATGTTAAATCACAACTAATTCTTAAACACCCTACATCTAATGACTAGTAAGATGATTTGCGCTGCATGTGAGACAAGAAAGCATTACGAGTGTATTGATTGTATGAATAATCATAAAACACATCTATGTTCTTGTGATTGCCATGACGAGAATACTGAACCTCATCCTACTGGGAAATCACACTAGTCTTAATTCTTGAATTTTCTTTCAATATCTTGCGCCATTGCTTCTAACTGACTTGTATCTCCTAACTTTCTATAAGTTAATTTTTCAAGGGTTTTGATGATGCTAATTGCTGCTCTATATTGTGGGAACTCTGGGTGATTTAATTCTCCATACATTCCTATCCCCTGAATTCCATTTTTCTTTGCAAATCCCAAAATTAATCCATTGAATCCTGTAATTATTGATTTTTGAGGAGTTATATCAACATGTAGTCTTTCCATCTGTTTTGTTAGTTCTATAGATGTTGTAGTGATGTATGTCTTTGGATAATTATTTAAAACTCTGTTAGTGTGAAAACCTCCAAACGTATAGATGAACTTTGCAGAATATTTTTTTGCAACATCAATCACATCTTGACATAAAGAGTTTATTTCACTATTGCTTTGTGGCTGCCCTTTTCCTCCACCAAACACAATCAAGTCATCTGTATACTTGTACTCCCAACTCTCATCTGGAAGTTCAATGTATCCTCCTCTGTCCACTACATATGTTGGATTTGGCGTTCTTGCAATTCTAAATGTTTTTGTCCTCAAAGAATCATTGATGAAATTAACTACAATACTTCCAACATTTCCCATGTCTTGCATTGCTGCAATTATAATTGGTTTTTTAATCGTAGGTTCTGTATCTTGTGTAAACTCCATTAATTTTTTTAAAATACAATGGATTTTAAACATATGTAATTTGAAAATTTTTCTCATCTATAGTATTTTTTGAAGCCTTCATCTGTTGGATATAGTTCTACTTTAGTTCCAACAAGCCCTCCTCTTTTTACTACCTTCATTAATCCTTGGTCCTCTAGATCTTTCAGAATATCCTCTAATTCTTGATTATTTATGCCAAGGTTATTTTGAATTTTATTGAAATCTTTTACTCCTTTATTTAATTCCCCTAAAACTTGCATTTCTTTGTTTTGTGGTTTATCATTAGACTTTGGCTTTTCAAATGATTCTATCTTTTCAAATGAATTTGCCCTTTCAAATGTGTCCGGCATTTTTTCTATTTCCGGATTATTTTGGATAAATTGATTCTCATCACTATCTTTCCCTTTCCTCCATTTTCTTACTAGCCTTGGAACAATTCTTGCTAGTGGGATCAAGAAAAAGATGAGGTAAATCCAAGAAAAACCTTCTTCAACCATGATTAAAGTTAGATTTTTTGGTTAATTATTTGTTATTTTGCATTTTGAACTGTGTCATATTGAGCTGTGTCATATCGAGCCTACAGATCACCTGTCAATTTTTTTCTAATAATATGTAATTTAATCATATTTTAACTCTTGTAGATTTTAATTAATTGTTCACTGATCGAAACCAACATGAAAGATTCATAAGGCAAAAAAAGAATCTCACTACAAATTATGGCAACATCCATGGAAACTATTGGTACATTAGAATATGTTCTTGATAAATACTCAAAAATCTGGAGTTGGAAAATTTCAGGTGATCGTGCAGTTAGCATGATCTCAAGATTAGTTCCTGAAGCTTGGTATGGTGAAAATGTAAATGAAGTAATAATTCCTGACAGCATTGAAAATGTAAAACAACTTAAATCAATAATGGATAGGTATCCTCTTGAAATTTTATCAAAATATGTATGGCAACGAAAAATCATAAAGACTTATGCCCCAAAACCTGTTTTACCTCCAATTAAACATAAACTGAAACGCGCAAAAGCTGGAGAACAATTCCGAGGAAAACTTTTGAATTTTCAAAAAGAAGGATTAGACTTTTTACTGAAATCTTCTGGTAATGCGTTGCTAGCTGATGAGATGGGCCTAGGGAAAACTGTGGAGACATTATCATATGTAGCTACTGAAAAACAAACATTTCCTGTACTTGTCATTGCACCTTTAGTTACATTACAAAATTGGAAGAGAGAAATTGCAAAGTTTCTAAAGAAAAAGAGCCGGAATGGAAGAATAATTGAATCACAATCTCCAAGTGTCACATTGATTAGAACTGGAAAATTAAAAGAACTCCCAAAGACTGACATTTACGTAATTAATTATGAATTACTTTTCAAACGAAATCCTGATTTAGCAAAACTTGGAATAAAGACTATAGTTTGTGATGAGGTACATAATTTACGGTCAAAAACCACCCAGAAATACAAAGCAGTCAAAAAACTTGCAGCACTTCCTTCAGTATTATACAGAATAGGTCTTTCTGGTACTCCAATTTTCAATCGTGGTTCTGAAATTTGGCCAATTATTGATATTATCAAACCAGGATTACTTGGAAGCTTTAAGGAATTTTGTGAATACTTTTGTTATGTTAATGATAAGGGAAAGGCTATTGTTTTAGAAAATAAACGAGCTTCACTCAGACATGAATTACAAAAACATGTAATGCTGAGACGGAAAAAATCTGATGTTCTAAAAGAACTCAAAGACAAAGTTCGCTATAAAGAAGTTATTGAAGCTGATACTGATTACTATCTTAAAGAACTTGACAAAATCTGGAAGAAGCTTGAAGCAGAGCAAAAAGTTGCAGAATCTGAATTCTCCAAATCTGCATCATATCAACGAGCAATTCAAAGTGAGAGACAGATTGCAGGTATCGCAAAACTTACTCATGTAATTAATTTTGTTAAAAATATTATGGAAATTGAAGAAAGTGTTGTAGTGTTTTGCCATCATAAGGTAATTCACAAATTACTTCATCAAAGTCTACAGGAATTTTCTCCTGTATCTATAATTGGTGGGCAAACAGATACATTCAGACAAGATCAGATTGACAAATTCCAAAATGGCGAATCAAAACTAATGATTGCAGGTCTTCGTGCAGGAAACGTTGGAATCAACTTAACTAGAGCAAAATATGTTATATTTGCAGAACTTGATTGGAGTCCTGCAATTCATAGACAAGCAGAAGACAGACTTCACAGAATCGGTCAGAAAAATACTGTCTTTGCATATTACTTGATTGGAAATGGAACACTAGATGATCATGTTGCAGATATTTTGGTGGACAAGAGTTATGAGATTGATGCGATAATTGATGATTCAGCTGATAATTATGAAAACAAAAACAAAGCAGAACTAATCTTAGCTCAGATACAAGACAAGATTCGCTCAAAATAACTGAATCTTGATCTATTCATTAGAAGACAAAATTTAGTCATGGTTCCAAATTGAAAAAGAATGTTTTCAATACGCTTAAGTTTAAAATAATCTAGCAAAATTTGTGGATATTTATTCAACAAGGGTGCCTGTTATTTTGATAATTGTACTTGTAGGGATTCTCATATTACAATATGTGACTAATGATAAAAATTCTAGTATATTGATAGATTATCAAACATGTGAATTATACATTCAAGAACTTCAAATTAGCACTAAACAATTCTTGAATGAATTTGATTCTAAATGCCTAGAAATGAAAAAGATTGCGTCACCCTAAATTTCTAACTTTTCTTTTAGTTTAGATAATTTTTCAGTAATGCTATCTTTTTTCTGTTGTTCCATCTGAGAGTCATTAAGTTCTTTTACAACTTCATCAATTAGTTCCAAAATTTCAACTTCTGATTTGTATTCATCAAAATTAGTATTATCAAATCCCTCAGTCTCTGTTTTATCAATTTTCTCTATTCCTTCAGGTAAAATTTCATAAATTTTAACAAGTTTTTCTTTTTGTCTTTGCGGTGACATTAGAACAAATTGAGTTTTTCTCAATTTTTCTACATCTACTATTAGTTTATCTTTAGATATTCTAAGAATGTCAATAATTTGTTCCATACTACAAGACTTTATTTGAAGTAGACGCAAAATTTTTGCCCATGTTGGAATATTATTACTCCAAAGAATTTCTCGTGCAAGAACTGTGATGGAAAAAGAACCGTCACTATTTAATGATATCATCTTTCTGTCTTTCAGTGATGCAAGCGCATCTAGAATTCTTCCAACTCCTAACCTCTTTAACTCTGAATTTTCTAGATTGTTTTCATTAAACACTCCATTCTCTTTAATCGCTAAATCTAAAATTTCTAAATCAATTGTTCCTAGTTTTCTCATATTTTGTATTGGTCTCCAAGAATATATGTGGATTCAAATAATTTGATTTGTGGTTAGATATGAACTCCCAAAATTATCATATGGATATGATGAACTAGAACCATTCATTGACACAGAAACAATGAAAATTCATCATCAAAAACATCATCAAGCATATGTGGATGGACTAAACAAATCACTTGAACAAGTTGGCAGCGCATCACATCCTCAGTATATTTCATCTATACTCGCTAATCTAAAATCAATTCCTGAATCTGGACAAAGTGCAATCAACTTTTTTGGCGGGGGTTTCGAGAATCATAGATTGTTTTGGGAAACAATGACTCCAAACAGTAATGGTAATCCTGGTGGAAAACTAGAAGATTCTATTGATGTTTATTTTAATAATTTTGAAAATTTCAAAAAAGTTTTTTCAGAAAAGGCAATATCAATTCAGGGAAGTGGTTGGTGTTGGTTGGTTTTCAATCAGACATATAATAAAATTGAAATCATTACAACTTTGAACCAAGATAGTCCTTGGATCTTTCAAAAAGTCCCTTTGTTAGGACTTGATGTTTGGGAACATGCATACTATTTGAAATACCAAAACAAAAGACCTGATTATGTTGAGGCATGGTGGAATGTTGTCAACTGGGATTATGTGGAAAATAGATTCACAGAACTTTTTGTGTAATCTGTTTGATTTGGACAAATTCTTTTAAAGATAAAATCAACTTATTTTTTAATGAATAAGAGTCTAAGATACATTGCATTTCTTGCAATTATTCCCTTGTTTACTACGGGATTGACTACTGACTATTTTACAGATGCTGATGCTCTCAAAAGCAAAGGCACTGGAACCGCACAGTATGGTTCTAGTACAAATATCTGTGGATTACAGTTATGCTCTGAAATTCCAGGCGGCAAAGCTGCATGGATGGAACAGCAAAAAACACCAACACCTGTAGCACCAGTTACTGAAAAAGAAACCATGATGGAAGAAGAAGCCATGATGGATGTAACTGAGGCAGACTTGGGCTCTGTACTTAGATTATCAAGAGCAAATGTTCCAACAGACATTCCAATGCATCAAGGATACTATGATGGAGGTGATGTTTACTTTATCATCACTGATTCTAGTGATCCTATGCATGCAGAAATCATTACAGAAAATCAAGGTTGGCAAGTAGAACTTGCACCTTTATTGGTAAATGCTCCAGATGAGGCACTTTCAAAAACCTACATGTTTACCAACGGCATTGATGGCGATGGCGTTCATGGATATCAAGGTGAAGTCTTTACAAGTACACCTGCACAAGCAGATGTGTATAGTGCATTGACTTCTCATGTACATGTTACATGGAATGAAGGTGAAACATCAAGAGTACTTGATTCAGATGCAATGATAATGGAAGCAGCTGAGAATAAAGAAATTACATTAACAGAAGTTAGTGTAGTTTTGAATATGCCACAAATCATTTGGCCAGATGGTCAGATGATGGTCAAAGAAGACAAAACTTTGACTGATGAAACACCATATGGTGGTGGACAAGTTCTTGATATCGATACAGAAGAGATGACTGTAACTTTCATTGCTCATCGCGGATGGGGACCAGACGGTAGAACAATCTATTACATTGTAACAGATGCTACTCCAAGTGGTCCTGCCGGAATGATGGGTGTTGTTAGTGCACCTTCATCTGCAAGTTTGATTGCAAATTCAGCAGCAGTAGATTTGTATCAGTTCAAAAATGGTATAACGGGTACTGGTCCACTAGGATTCCAACCCGGAATAGCAGCATCAGCTCCTGGTGATGCGAATTATTCTCCAATGTGGAGAATCTTCATGATAGGATGGGATAATCCTGATGAAGCACAATTACTAGAAACCATTGATGACATGAACGCATACAGAGAAGCTGGTTTGATCGACATTGGTATTGCCCGTCCAATGGATAGTGACCACATTGTTAACTGTCCATTTATTGACCCATTCCAATAAGATCTAATCTCTTTTTTCTTTTTTTGAATTCTTTACATTTGTTAATTATGATTGAAAAACTGTAACAAATTTTAAGCGAACCTGCAATTGGGTTTATCTTTGATTATGAGAATAATATTTCATGAGTATCGCTGGAATGTATATGCTGAACAAATTAGAATACAAACCAGAAAAAATTCAACAAGCTCTTGATATGCTATATGTGGATAGAGTAATTGAATTTCGTGAATTATCATTAGTACTTCTAACTGAAAAAGCATTACAATCTATGCCACACTGGAAAGAATTTGTTCTGAATTTTTGCATGGATGTTGAAGAGGCTTTTAATACATGGTCTGGGAAAAGTGATCTTACAAAAAATTCCCCGCAAAAAGCTTTGACATTGTTAAGACAACTTGCACATGGTAAGACATCTATGAATCAACTTACCCACGTGCTTAATTTGTCCTGTACAATTTCAATTGAATTCAAAGAACTCTATAAACGTCTAAGATAATCTCTTTTTTGATCTCAATGCCTAAATTCAACTAAAATTTTGAATAAAGTATCTTGGATTTTATGCTAGAACTTGACATGATTTTATGGACTTCACAGGCATAAAGTAAAATTAATTCAGTTTTCATTTCTTAGAATCCTTCATTTTTGCGTGTATTTTCATAACGATAATCATAACACCAAAAAAACCAAAATGAACTATAGCTAAAATTTCAATCATTTCTTAACTCATTAAACATAAATTCTGATCAGAGATAAATTTCTGATCATTTGAGGATAGGAAAACAATTTCCTCCACAGTTGGTGTGGATTTATGTTAGAAGTTGACAAGATTTTATGTACTTCACAGTCGTAAGGTAAGCTACTCAAGAAAAGCCTGCTTACACACAAACTCACTCTTTGATCCGAGAATGCGCACTGGTACGTAGTCTTGAATCATTTTTGAGGCTTTGATATTATCTTGTGTCTTTCGTGCTAATTTACTAATCTTATCCTAGAATGATTTTTTTGTTTTTTCTTTGATCAAGAATGAACACATTAAGGGAATGATCGTTTTTATCTATTAAAGTCCATATTTTTGCATGGACTTTATGCTAGAAGAAGAATTAATAGATTTGATGACGTTTTGTCTACAAAATCCAGATTCTACAGACGTACCTGAAAAACATAAAAGAATCACTGAGATTGGCCATGAACTTTATACTGATGGCGGAGTTGATGCTTTGGAAAATTTCGCTTTTGTATTAAAAAATAGAATAATTCAAGAAATAGAAAAAGATCCATCCCCAATGCGCTCACTATGGAATGGCCTTAGTGATGAATGGCAGTACTAAACTTCTTTATTGAAAAGTTTAGCCTTTACCTATTCTGAAAATGGCAGTACTACAAGTTGGGCAAGTGCCCTTGATTGCAGGTTTACCATTTTTCATGGTGTATGGTCCAGCGCCTTGAATTTCACGTTTATCTCGGCACTTTACACAATATCCTATTGTCATAATTCCACTAGCTTTTAGGTTCTATTAGCGAGAACTTGTTGAATTTTTTTCACTATTAAGCAAACCTATGATCTCAAATATTTTGTAATTTTTCAATTTCTTTCATTTTTAATCAATTTAGGAACAAATTATTAGAATTTTTTAAATAATTGCCATATTTGTAAACTAAATTGCTATGTTGAAATTCTAGCTGACGTTAATTTGTAATGTGGTATATTCAGTCAAAGCTTTGTGATTTATCAGAGCTTCCCATAGAAAAATTTCTGCAGTAAATTCACCCAGGTTATCTGGAATCCATGATAACGATGGATTAAATTTTTGATGTGGGGGTATTTCTCCACTAATCCACCCAAATGAAACAACAAAATCTGATTTATCTTTTATTTGAACAAGATAGAAAAATTTTTGAGATTTATCTTGATTATTTGTGATATCTGCTGAAATTTGAATTTGTTGATCTACGTTAACATTGTTTCCAATTGGTAAGCCAAATCCATTCACTAATTTTGGATTACTTATTGAAGCTCTCTCTAATTCCTCTAATGCAAATGCTGGAACAAAACTGATAGAAAGTACAAATAAAATTCCTATTAATCCAATGACATTACCATTCACGATATCTTGGACAATTTTTTTACTAATAAAGCGTTTCTGAGTTGATATTTTTTGATTTTCTCTCCATTTTCTTTACAAATTTTCTAGGTTTTCTATTATGGTACTTTTCTTTGTAATTATCTTACCTGGATTGAGCACGTTTTTTGGATCAAAGAATTTTTTTATTTCTTTGAATATTTGATAGTTTTTGGCACCATATTGCATTTTGATAAATTCTGAGCGTGCGAGTCCATCTCCATGTTCTGCAGTTATGGTTCCTCCAAGTTTGATTACTTCCTTAAAGTAATGAATTGCAATTTTTTTAATGACTTTAATTTTTTTTCTATCTCCAACTAAACGAACATGAATATTTCCATTTCCTGCATGTCCATAAACTATCGATCTCGTTTTGTATTTTTTATTTATCTCATTTAGAACTAAAAATAATTTTTGAAGATTTTCTAAAGGAACTGCAGCATCTTCAATAACAAATGGAATCCTCTTTGCTATTTTTATTGATTTTAGACTATAATGTAATGAAGAATCTCTGTATTTCCACCATTTGGAAATATCTGAATCTTTTTTTAATTTTTTGATAATTTTTTCTGTAATAACTGATTTCAGCTTTTTTTCATTTAAGCTAATTTTCTCATCAAATTCTACAAAGAGAAGACATTTAATTTTACTATCAAACTTAAATTTTATTTGAATAAGTGTAGTTTTATCTACAAATTCAATTGCCGATGGTCCCGTTTTATTAATTTCAATACAATTTTTTATTGCATCTTTAATTGTTTTATATCCTATCACAAATAGAATTCGTTTTCTTGGTATCTTTTTGATATTTAGCTTTGCTGATAAAATAATTCCAAGTGTTCCTTCAGATCCAATAATTATTTTGTGAGTATCAATAATTGATTTTACTTTATCAATTCTATATCCTGAAGAATTTTTTGTTACATTAGGGATTCTTTTTATATCAATTTTTTTTACAAATTTTAGAATTTTTTTTGCAACTATTTTATTTTTTGGAAGAGTAATCTTTATTCCATTTCCATCAATAAATGTAATTTCTGTTATATTATCAATTACACTTCCATACTTTAGACTTCTACTACCGCTAGAATTATTTCCCAACATTCCTCCTATACTGCAGTAAGAACCAATTGATGGATTTGGTGGGAAAAATTTATTTTTTTCTTCAAGTTTTTTGTCTAGTTTACCTTTGATTGTGCCTGAACCTACAGTAACATACTCATTTGAAAGTTTGAGTAAATCAAAATTTTTCATATCAAGAATGATTCCATTGTTTAATGCACTTCCAACAAGACCCGTCCCTGCACCGCGGACAGTTACTGATGTGTTGAATTTTTTTGCAATTTTCACTGTATTGATTACGTCTTTTTCATTTTTTGGTACTACAATTACTTTTGGAATAATTTTATATGAACTAGCATCAACTGAATAAAATTCTCTGACTTCCTTTTGTGATAACACATCTCCTTGAATTATTGACTGTAGTGTTTTTAAAATTGATTTTTTCATGTGTTGAATCAAATTTTGATTCGATAGTAATCCCATCTTTCAGGATCAAATTGTGTTACAAACTCTGCACGTTCTTTATCTATTCTTGCTTGGATTACGTCTCGTAAAGCAAAACTTGTCATGTATTTGTACTTCATAGAGTATGCTTGCAAGATGAACATATGGCGCATCTCACTTCCACCTTTTAGCCCCCAATACCCCATCTTTAATGCTAGTGGTTCGAGAAATATTGTATTTCCTAAACCATAATTCTCATCTCTTATTTCTTCACGCAGTTTGTATTTCTCAAGTGCTCCTCCCTTCACAAATCCTACAATTTCTCCATTTTTGTCATTTAGTCTAAGTGTGTTGATAATTATTTCTGGATTTCTTACAGAATCTTCAAAACCTTCTTTTTCAAATTGCAGTGGTATTGGTAGCTCCAAAAAGATTTCATACAGTGTTTTAATGAAATTTGGATCTTCTCTTGTTGCCATACATTCTATTGTTGGAACTAACTTGAGATTTTCATAAGCATAATCTGCTTGAATAGTAATCTCTTGTTGCCTAATTTTCATGAATGATAATACAGTATCAAAAAAATTCTTTCTCATTTCTTTTGGAAGAATCCTAAGAATTGCTTTTGTCATATCTGGCTCTTTGTTTAACAATTCCTCAAAATAAGCAACTGCACTTCTAACAATTAGTGAAGGTCTCCATGCAAGTGCATGTGCGTTCATCTTAGCCATCTCCATTGCTTTTGTAAAATCACCTAATGCATAACCACTAACTCTATCTACTACTGATAGATATTGACCCATTTCCATAATGTGATATTGATATTGTTGGTTGTTTCTAGTTAAATCTGAATTTTGAAAACATTGTTTTATTTGCTCTTCTGCATTTTTTCTTAACTCTCCACTCCATGGATATGTTGTTCTTAAAATCAAAACTTTAAGAATCTCTAAATCAACATTTGTGCTGTTAATTAATTTTAGAAGTTTTTTGTCAGTTGCGATAAATTTTATAACACTCTCCTCATGTGGTTTATCTACACTTTTCTCAGGATCAAAGTCGTGAAACAACGCTGCAATGAATAAATATTTCATATCTTCATCAGAAAATTGTACTTTACTTTGTTCTGCAGCTAAAAGTGAAACATATGTTACTTCTAATTCATGATTGATATTGTGATACCCGTAATATTCTGCACCAAGACCCTGACTTTCAAATAGGTCAATGGTATAGTCTAGCATTTCAGTGTAACAATCATCCTGTAATCTATACAATACCATCAAATTGAGAATATTTTTTCTCATTGGATGCGGAGTTGCAATTTGTTGCAATAAAGATCGATCACAATTCATGTTTTTAAAGATGACCTATGCAACTTGAAATTCTGTTTGGATTTTTGCAGGTTTTACTTAGAAAGATTCAATAGCATTTCATGGATTATTGTCTAAAATTCTTAATTCCTAGTTTAAAGCAGAAAGTTCGTGAAACCTGTAATAGTCTCGTTTAGCAGGAATAGTTTTAGCTGAATTAATTATTAATAGGCAAATTTTTACCTAATATGAAATGAATTTTAAAAAACTCTGCAGTGATTTGCTAAAATCCAATAAAA
>Ga0209988_10000884_pt1 | contig 19149 bp, 18 predicted proteins | sample N075metaG_FD_183115 | JGI IMG/M metagenome (GOLD analysis project Ga0209988, IMG submission 183115) | Deep subsurface microbial communities from Kermadec Trench to uncover new lineages of life (NeLLi) - N075 metaG (SPAdes) (version 2) | ecosystem: Environmental > Aquatic > Marine > Ocean trench... | reverse complement strand
CGATATGCAGCAGGCGTCAGGGAAATTTTGGAATGCTGGTTTGACGATAAACCAATACGAGAGGAATATCTGATCGTACAAGGCGGAAAGCTTGCAGGAGCTGGCGCACATTCTTATAGCGAGGGTGACGCAACCGGTGGATCTGGGGAAGCGGCTAAATTTAAAGAAGGCAAATAAATACAGTCGGAGATGCTATCTGTCCTTTAGCGGGCTAAACGAACGATTTGAATAATCGAAAAACGTGGTATGTCCGCAATTATTCCTCGTCATGAAAGAGCCACTGCCCCAGCAGCTCCTTAATGAGGTACGTGAAGAGCAGGCGCCAGGGCAAAGCCGAGTGGCTGATCACACAGGACCTTGCGAATGCGCTCGGCTACCCGATGGATTTCGGCAGGGCGACACGACGCTGAAAGCGACGATAACCGGGCGAATACAAACGGGCGCCGTGTCTACGACATTTCACGATCCTGAATCCGGCGCCAATGGCGTTGCGACCTTTTTTTGCCGGCGATGGCCAGAGCGACCAGATCAGCATTAATGTCGGCTTGTCACTCACCGACTCCGGGTTCCTGAGCCTGTCTGTCGAGCAGGCACTTGAAGAGTACCTTCAAAGCTCGCCCAGGCCTGGTATGCGGGCCGCGGAAATTTATGCCTGGCACAGCGAATTCGACCAAGCGTTCGACTATCTCGAGGCGCTTGAACCAGGCCGAAACAACTTCGATAGACCTTTGTTGAGAAACCTCCACGATGATCCCCGCTGGGAGCCATTGGTTGAGAGACTCGGTCGCTCCACAGAAGAAAGGGACGCGATTGAATTCGACATTGCATTGCCGTCAGTTGGTCAGATGCAAAATCAGCGCAACTACTCTTGCGGCTGATGTGCTTCTGATCCCGACGACTACTCTGCGTCGTCATCGTGAAATAACCATGCCTCCAGCGGTTCCTTGATCCAGCGTGCGAACGCCACGAACATGCCCACCAGGATGCCGACACTCCACGGCGGTGAGATCTGAATGACAAACACCGGCCACATGAAAGCGGTGATCATGTTTTGCAGGGATTCACCCAGAAACCTGAAGAAAATTTCGAAGACCTGCTCACCGAAGAAGCCGCCAATGCTCTCGGCTGACAGGATGTCCTCGACCAGCATCCTGATTTCCAGCCAGATGAACGTAAGCACGTAACCGCAGGCATACAATCCACCACCCCTTGCATCCCACACCGTACGGAAAGAACGACGCAATACGTTCAGCAATGCACGCGGAAATGCCCGTGGTTCGTTCGCGAGAGTCTGTCCCAGACTTTTGAATTCGCGGCCGCGCCTTTTCATGCGGACGGCGAATGAATCCTTTTTGCGTTTTTTCTTTGCGTCAGGCATTGATAGTTTTTTCTGGCGACGCGCACTACGTACAGGAATTTGCCCTAACGGGCGAAGGCAGGTCGTCGAAAGTCGCACTAAAGATCAATCCGCGCCGGCCGTTTGCTTAAATTTTATCGTCGCGGGCGGATTGGGAGCGGGCTCCTACAATCGCTCCTACTTCTTGAGTTTCGAGATTTTAGTGCCCTCGAGCGTAAGATTATACATCAGGCCTTTCGCACCAAAGATAAATCCGACCACCGGATCCTTGATGTTGCCGGTATCGATTCTCTTGCCCGCGCCAAGATCTATTAATGTAACCGATCCATCGAGACCCACTTGCCAGCCGGAACTGTTGCGAAACTTGTCCAGGGAATCGAGCGTCATGAAGGCGATAACGACCGACTTCGCCTGCGCGCCGAGCTGCAGGCCGAACGACCCCGATGTCGTCCGATAGTATTCAACGCTGCGGCCACGCACTCTCAATGCGCCTTCACCGGTCTCACCACCAAAACCGATGCCGATCTTGATCACCCGCGGGAACACCAGGTATCCGGCAGACTGACCCAGAAAAACTTCTGCCCCATTAACCTCTTCCTTGAAGGTCTCGATCGCGGCATCAACTTTCGCGTCGATTACTGCGGCGGAATCCGCGAACGCCGGTAAAGAATGGAGCAAGAACGCAACAGTAAGCGTCGCCGCAAATGACCTGATCATTCTCTTCATGAGCTGAATTTCCTGTTCGATGAACCGCCGAATTCGGTCGCAATGATAGCCCAGATGATGGCCACCTTATAGCTGTCGCAGTATACGGACAGCTTGCTGAAGGGCAGCTGAATGAAGCCAGTGCCGGTGTTATCTCACTCGTCTTATTTCTTCGCCCGCCGGGGCGGGCTTCTACGGTAAGATGCCGCGCTAACCTGCCATAGGAGCCCGGCCGTGGGCGTTTCTTGTGTTTCGGCAACCGTGCTAAAGATCAATCCGCCCCCGTCATTGCGCATGCATTCCACAATGAGGGCGGATTGGGGGCGAGCTCCTACGAGACATTTCTACAATCTTCGGGCATCGGGTTGCGGAAGCAGAGCCGGCGGAATCGCCGCGCGGCGTTGAGTTGGCTGTGGCGGGTAGTTTTCTGCGAGGTAGTCGAGGATCCGGGCCTCGGTCGCCACATCGAATTGCCACAGGTTCTGCGTGGCCTGCATCCAGCGAATCATGCCCAGCCATGTCTGGCGGTCCGCCCGCTGTCCGGTGACCGTGGCATGGGAGTGACAGCCACCGCAGTGAATGCGCACCAGCTCCCATCCCGGGTTCCTGATCAGCCCGGTTGCCTGGTCAATCTCAGCCGCCGGCAGTGCCGCGCCCGGCAAGAACAGGAGCGCTGTTAACAGAAGTTTCCTTTTCATGATCAGGCCGTGACCCCCACCGCGATGCGGTGGCAGGCGTTGTTCAGATAGCCGCGCGGGTTCCATCCCGGCAATATGACCGGCTGCGAATTGCCGTTGCTGTCCACTGCCCGCGCCCAGACTTCGTAGTAACCGGGCTCCGGAAAATCAACGGATGCCGACCAGTGCTGCCATGCGAGCCGGTTCGCCGCTTTTTCGATTTTCCCCACCTGCCAGGTCGCGCCAAAGTCGATCGATGTCAGAATTTCTGCAACGCTCTGATCACCCGCCCAGGCATGACCACGAATGTCGAGAGGTGCGCCGGCTGCATGCGATACGCCTGACTTCGGATAGGTAATCAGCGATTTGACCGGCATCGATTCGATAATGCACATGTCCTCATCCGCGACGGATGTCCCGGGAGCAACCGGTTTACAAGGTACCCGGTAGGACTGCCCGAGCATCTTCTCGCCATCGTGCACGCGATCGCGGATCATGATTTTTGTCAGCCATTTGCCGCTGACCGATGCTGGCCAGCCCGCACACAACATTCGCAACGGATACCCGTGCAACAATGGCAGCGGTTCGCCGTTCATTGCCCAGGCGATCATCGACTCATCTTCGAGCGCTTTGTGCAGCGGCACGCCGCGCGATATCGGCCGTTTAGCGGTGTCGCCCGACAAATGCAGGTCGGCCCCTTCATAAGCGACATAGACGGCGTTGTCTTTGATACCGCAATACTCGAGCACGTCCCTCAGCCGCACACCTGTCCACTCGGGGCAGCCGATCGCACCGGTCGTCCATTGATTGCCAGGCGTGGGCGGATAAAACTCCGAGCGACCATTGCCGCCACATTCGATCTGCAGCTGCAATGTGTGATGTTCGAAATTCGCTTTGAGCTCGGCGAGTGTCAGCGACATTGCTTCTACGCAGGACTCGCCGGTGAGTTCGAACGTCCACCGATCCGGCTGCGCCGGCTGCGCCGGCGGTATGCCGTTGTTGCGCACAAAAAGTCGGGCAGCCGGCGTAACCCTGTCGTCGAGCAGGTGAGCCGGTGTTTCGGCGTTGACCGGCCGGTCATTCAATACGGTGAGCCCGGACTTGCCCGGCAACGCAAATGGCTGGTCGCTTTGTGCCAGCGCCGCAGGAATCAGGCCACCCGGCATAAACTTCGCGAACGGGATGCTTGCGCCAACGGCGGCCGACATTGCGGCCAGCCCGCTGCCACGCAGGAATCCGCGGCGCGACACAGGATCGACCTTGCGACCCCATAACTGACGGTCTGCCATCGTCGGATCCTCGGCATAAAGCCGGTGTATACCGCGCCTTGATGTCATCCAACGCCCCCTCGCATCAGGTGCCGCGTGTCGCTGATGTCTCGAATGCGTGCAGCATGCTTTTTATTGTGTCGACAAGTCCGACTGCACGCTTGGCATCATAACTCAGGTTTTTTTGGTCCATGTAGTTCTGTTGCGTCAGCTCCAGCTGCATGGCGTGGACACCATCTTCAGGCGCGCCATAGCTGCGCGTGATGTGGCCACCGCGAAAACGCCCGTCGGTGACGGACGAATATGGCGATGCCTGTGCTGCTGCGGCGACTGCGGCCGTGATCTCCGTGGCACAACTAGCGCCCCCATTCGTTCCAATGTTCAGATCCGGCAATACACCGTCGAATAACAGCGGGACTTCGCCGGCGATCGAATGTGCATCCCAAAGCAGGGCATACCCGAATTGGTCTTTTAGTTGATTTAGCGTCTCGAATATCCTGTCGTGATACGGCTGCCAGTATGCCTGGAAGCGTGTCTCCTGCTCCTTGGAACTGACGGATTCACCGTCCAGATAGATGTCTTGGCCGTCAGATGTTTTTCGTGGGTACAGGCCGGTTGCAAGCTGGTTTTCGTACAGCGATTCGTCGGACGCCGGGCGGTTGAGATCGACGACATAGCGTGAGTAGTTGGCCGCAATAACGCTCGCACCAGTCTCTGCAACGAAGGAATACAACTCGCGAACGTGCCAGTCCGTATCCGGCAATGCCAGACCCGCATCAGTCATACGCTCTGCCTGTCCCGGCAGCAGCGTGCGGCCGTCGTGCGGAATACTGACGAGCAACGGTGAACTTCCTTCGCGGAAATCAAAAACATCGGTCATGCAGAGTAACTCGGCAAGATCGATCTGCCGGGCCCATCGAAGAAGCCGCCATTCACTAATTCAGCAACTTCCCGTATATCCGGCGCCAGCGATCTGTCACTTTCATAAGCCGGCGACACGGCACGAATCTGCCCGATAACATTCTCGAGCACCGCAGAGCTTTGCTGCGGATGATGGAACTCGATGCCCTGCGTTGCTGCCAGCAGTTCGATCGCCACAATGTTGGCGACATTATCGAGCATCTCAGAAAGCCGCCGCGCCGCGAAGGTTGCCATGCTGACGTGATCTTCCTGGTTGGCAGAGGTCGGGATACTGTCGACGCTCGCCGGATGCGCCAGTGCCTTGTTCTCGGAGGCGAGCGCGGCCGCGGTGACCTGGGCCATCATGAAACCGGAATTCAGACCGCTGTCCTTAACCAGGAATGCGGGCAAGCCACTCATGTGTGAATCAATTAACAGTGCGATGCGCCGCTCGGATAATGCGCCGATCTCCGCAATTGCCAATGCGAGGTAATCGGCTGCCAGGGCAACCGGTTCCGCATGAAAATTGCCGCCAGACAGGATTGATCCGGAATCCGCGAACACCAGCGGATTGTCCGTGACCGCGTTTGCCTCTATCTGCAACACGGCGCATACGTGTGTCAGTACGTCCAGGCAGGCGCCGACCACCTGCGGCTGACAGCGAATTGAATAGGGATCCTGAACTCTTTTGCAATCGACATGCGAGGCGCGAATGTCGCTGCCATGCATCAGTTGCCTGAGTAATGCAGCGACTGCGATCTGACCCGCGTGACCGCGGACGGCATGAATACGCTCGTCAAAGGGCGTGTCGCTGCCTTTGATCGCATCCGCTGACATTGCTCCCGCGGTGACCGCCGCCGCCAATACATGCTCTGTCCGAAACGCGGCGGCAACTGCAAGGGCTGTGGACACCTGGGTGCCATTGAGCAGTGCAAGCCCTTCTTTCGGTGCCAGGACCAGCGGTTTCAGCCCCGCCTTTGCCAGGGCTGCACCGGCCGGCATTGTCTCGCCGTCAACGCGAGCGTCGCCAGTGCCGATGATGACACAGGACATATGCGCAAGCGGCGCGAGATCACCGGAGGCGCCAGCCGAACCTTTCGACGGGATACACGGATAGATGCCATTATTGATCAGGTCACAAATTGCATCGATGAGTTGCGGCCTTACGCCTGAGTAACCCTGTGCAAGCGCAATCACTTTCATTGTCATCACCAGGCGAACGACTTCGTCCGGCAGCAAATCGCCAACGCCGACCGCATGCGAGCGGATCAGGTTTTCCTGCAGGTGCGCAAGTTCATCCTCGCTGATTCGCACCTGCGCAAGTTGTCCGAAGCCGGTATTGACGCCGTAAACCTGATCACCACTGGCGATCACTGCATCGACTTTGGATTGTGCGGCGGCAACCCGGACGCGCGCCTTGTCGCCGAGTTGCACCTCGCAGGGCGCCTCCCAGGCTTTGCGAAGTTCTGCAAGGGATATCGCTGCCCCATCGACCAGGAGATTCATAGTGCTACCGCTTCGACGCATTGATCATTGGTAAATCGAGACCGTGTTCTTCGGCGCAACGGATAGCATCCTTATAACCCGCATCGGCGTGCCGCATGACGCCGCTCGCCGGATCGTTCCACAGGACGCGGCTGATACGTGCATCGGCCTCCTTGCTGCCATCGCAAACGATGACCAGGCCCGCATGCTGCGAGTAGCCCATGCCCACGCCGCCTCCATGGTGCAGCGATACCCAGGTCGCACCGCTGGCCGTACTCAGTAACGCGTTCAGCAGCGGCCAATCGGACACGGCGTCAGACCCATCACGCATGGCTTCGGTCTCCCGGTTCGGGCTGGCAACGGAACCGCTATCGAGGTGATCCCTGCCGATGACCACCGGTGCCTTGAGTTCACCGCTCCTGACCATCTCGTTGAAGGCCAGGCCGAGCCGGTCACGCTGCCCCAGGCCGACCCAGCAAATTCTGGCCGGCAATCCCTGGAATTTAATCCGCTCGCGGGCGGCATCCAGCCATTTGTGCAGGTGCCGGTCGTCGGGAATCATTTCTTTGACTTTCTGATCGGTCCTGTAAATGTCTTCCGGATCACCGGACAGCGCGACCCATCGAAATGGCCCTACCCCGCGACAGAACAGTGGCCGCACGTAAGCCGGCACGAACCCCGGGAAATCGAAGGCATCTTGCACGCCGTCGTCAAAAGCGACCTGGCGAATGTTGTTACCGTAGTCGAAGGTCGGCACGCCAGCTTTGTGAAAGCCGAGCATCGCCCTGACATGCACGGACATCGACTTTACGGCGGCAGCCGCAACCGCATCGGGATCCTCGGCACGTTTGCGCAGCCATTCGTCGACCGTCCAGCCGATTGGCAGGTAACCATTGGCGGGATCGTGCGCGGATGTCTGATCCGTGAGCGCATCCGGTCGAACGTTGCGCTGCAGGAGTTCGGGAAGTATTTCCGCAGCATTGCCCGGCAGTCCGACGGAGACCGGTTTTTTTTCCTGCACCGATTTGTCGATGACTGCAAGTGCCTCATCCAGCGTCTCCGCGCGGCAATCGAGGTAGCCGGATTCAAGACGTTTGTCGATGCGATCGGACTGGCATTCAATGGCCAGCATGGAGGCGCCGGCCATGGTTGCTGCGAGCGGTTGTGCACCACCCATGCCGCCGAGTCCGGCGGTCAGAATCCATTTGCCGGACAGGTCACCGCCGTAATGCTGGCGGCCCATTTCGACAAAGGTTTCATAAGTGCCCTGGACGATGCCCTGGCTGCCGATATATATCCACGAGCCCGCTGTCATCTGGCCGTACATTATCAGGCCTTTCCTGTCGAGCTCGCGAAAATGCTCCCAGTTGGCCCATGCCGGTACAAGATTGGAATTGGCAATAAGGACGCGTGGCGCGTCTTCATGTGTCTTGAAAACGCCGACCGGCTTGCCGGACTGCACCAGCAATGTCTCGTCACTTTCCAGCTCGGTAAGCTTCGCAACAATGGCGTCGAAGCACTCCCAGTTCCTGGCCGCCTTGCCGATGCCGCCGTAAACCACGAGTTCTTCCGGCCGCTCTGCGACTTCCGGGTCAAGGTTATTCATGAGCATGCGCAGCGGCGCCTCGGTCAGCCAGCTTTTTGCCTGCAGCTTCGTACCTGTGCGCGCCTTGATCGTGCGTGGGCCTTTCTTATTCATCGCTTCCCTCTGCGGCACGGCTGAAAGCCTCGGTGCCCGGCGGTACGTAATGTCCGGACAACTCGTAACGGCTGCCCGGGTGGTAGAGACGGGCGAAACTGACCGGCCGACCATGCGCCCAAGTGCGCCTTGATATGACAAGACACGGCTCATGGTTTTCCATTTCAAGGCTGCTCTTTATCTCATCGTCCGGCATCACGGCGCGCACCACGTGCTCTGCTTCCTGCAATGGTGAAATCGCGCTCAAATATGCGCTCGGCGTAACTGCGGTGAAGTCCTGCTCCAGGCAATCCGGGGCAAATTCCATCAATACGAAGCGGTGTTCGACCTGGATCGGAAGCGCATTTTCGTGATGTATCAGAACGAGGTGAAATACCTCGGTACCTTCGTCAACGCGCAACGCCCCCGCCGGGCCGGGGGCCGAGGCGGATTTTTCCTGCACCAGTACAATCGCTGTATGGTTGTGGCCGCGCCGTTCGATTTCGTCAGCGATGTTTCGAACCTCCAGCACATGTGACACGGCTTTGAAATCTGAAACAAACGTACCAACGCCGGCAACGCGCTCAACGTAACCTTCACGTTTAAGTTCACGCAGCGCGCGATTGGCGGTCATTCGTGAGACGCCAGTCGCATTGACCAGTTCGTTTTCCGAGGGCACGCGGTCGCGCGGTCGCAGCTCACCGGCAGATATCTGCCCGATAATGAGTTCCTTGAGCTGCCGGTAACGTGGCTTGGCTGGTTCGCTCATGGCGCTATCTCATCGCGATATAAATTGCGCGCTACTAATGAATAACCTTCGCGCGCCTCAATGGCGTCCTTATGTTGCCCATCGATAACCAGCCACTCGCCGCGAACCATGACGCGATCGACAGGCAGCGTGAACCCGGAGAACACCAGCGCATCGAGCAAGGAACGTGTCGAGTGCCCGACCAGCATCGGGCTGTCGTCATCGAGTACGACCAGATCGGCGTTGTCCCCGGTCCGGATCCGTCCGCCGGCCTGCCCGGTCGCCAATGCGCCACCCTCGGCGGCAAGTTCAAACAGGCTGCGGCCGGTCTGACTGCGATGAATTGCCGCGACGTTTCTTTTCTGCATAAGCAGGCGCTGGCCGTACTCAAGCCAGCGAAGTTCCTCGAAGGGATTGATTGATACATGACTATCCGAGCCGATCGCAATCCGCCCCTGACACTGCAGAAAGCGCTGCAATGGGAACAACCCGTCACCGAGATTTGCCTCCGTACTCGGGCAAAGGCAGACCACCGCGCCGCAATCGGCAATAGCCGCAATTTCCTCGTCGTCAATATGCGTCGCGTGTACAAGGCACCATTGCTCATTGACGTCACATTGATCGAGCAACCATTCGACGGGTCGCATGCCATGAACTTCCTTGCACTGATCCACCTCCCACTGCTGTTCCGCAATATGAATATGCATCGGCGCACCATCCGCCGCAGCGACCGCCGCAATCTTCTTGAGCGAGTCTGCCGTCACTGCGCGCAAACTGTGCACGCCTATACCAACAGTGAATCGATCGCCGGCCAGACTCTTTGCCCGTTCGTAATGTTCGAGGAAATCAGCGATTGATGTTGCGAATCGTTGCTGATCCGCGGTGGGCTCCGGCTGGTCAAAGCCGGCGCGTTCATACAGGACTGGTACATAGGTGAGCCGAATGCCGCTCGCATCAGCCGCCGCGACGATCGCCTCGAACATGGCTTCAGTATTTTCGGAGGTGTCCGGTTCCTTGTGCAGGTAATGAAATTCGGCCACCGACGTGTAGCCGGTGGCCACCATCTCGCCGTACACCTGGCGCGCAATCACCTGCAGTGCAATAGCATCGATTTTCGCGGACAGAGCGTACATGCGGCTGCGCCAGGTCCAGAAGTTGTCCTTGTCGGCCGGCCCGCGCTCCTCGGTGTGACCGGCCAGGACCCGCTGAAACGCGTGACTGTGCGCATTGGCAAGGCCCGGGATGACGATCCCGCATGCGCAATCACCCGTGGTCGCCGGAGCGTCCGCCGCAACTTCGGTAATCGCCGAAATCCGGCCCGCTTCGATGTCGAGGCGAACATTGTCGGCCCAGCCGCCCGCCAACAGTGCTTTTCGCGCGAATATGCCGCTCATTGATCCTGCTGCCCTGTCCCCTCAGGTTGTATATACAGCCTAGTGCATGTTACGGTCCAATGCAATTCGTACCAGGAATCGCCAATGCAGGACTGGGATCTGTTGCTGACAGACATGCATCTCGCGAGCATGACCGAGGGCGGCGCGGCCTACGGCATCGTCGAGGATGGCGCGCTGGCCATCAGCGGCGGCAAGATTGCCTGGGTGGGTCCGGCGTCCGAAGTCCCCGCTAGCGGCAGCCGTGAAACCCGTTCCCTCGAAGGCCGCTGGCTGACACCCGCGCTGATCGATTGCCATACCCACCTCGTGTTTGCCGGCAATCGCGCGGCCGAATTCGAGCAGCGATTACTGGGTGTGTCGTACGAAGATATAGCGCGCGCCGGAGGCGGCATCATGTCAACCGTCAACCCGACGCGCGACGCAAGCAATGACGAATTGCTCAGTAGCGGCCTTGCGCGGCTGAATGCCCTGATGCGTGAAGGCGTGGCGACGGTAGAAATCAAGTCCGGTTATGGACTCAACGTCGAAACAGAACTGAGAATGCTGGAAGTCATACGCACACTCGCGGCCAACGCCGGCCTGTCGATCCGCAGCACCTTTCTTGGCGCGCATGCGGTGCCAGGCGAATACAAGGGCAGGTCAGGGGACTATATCGATCTCGTCTGCGACGAGATGTTACCAGCTGCGCACGAGGCGCAACTTGCAGACGCAGTCGATGCATATTGCGAAAGCATTGCATTTTCGACTGACGAGGTTGCTCGTGTTTTCGACACTGCAAATTCACTTGGCATCCCGGTTAAGCTGCATGCAGATCAATTCAGTGACGGCGGTGGCGCTGCGCTCGCCGCCGGATTCGACGCTCTTTCCGCCGATCATCTTGAATTTACATCGATCGAAGGCGTGAAATCGATGGCCGATGCAGGTACTGCTGCCGTTTTATTACCTGGCGCATTCCTGACGCTCGGTGAAACACAGCTACCGCCGATTGACGCATTGCGAGACAGTGAAGTCCGCATTGCTATCGCCACCGATTGCAATCCCGGTACCTCACCGGTCTGCTCGCTGCGGGTCGTAATGAATCTCGCGAGCTCTTTGTTTTACATGACACCGGAGGAATGCCTGGCCGGTGTCACCAGGAACGCAGCGCACGCATTGGGTCTCGAACAGGATCGCGGCACGCTCGAGGTTGGCAAACGGGCCGACATCGCAGTCTGGGACATCGGGCATCCGCGCGAACTCACCTACTGGATGGGTCTGAATCAGCTCGCGGAACTATTGGTTGCCGGTCAGGCTGCAGGGCAGCTCTAACTGCTTGATTTCCCTTTGTCGTATGCACGGATTGCAGAAACACCACCGTAAGTCGATACACAATACGGGACAAGGTAGGTCAGCGGAATCTTCCAGGCCGCCGACGCATCGAGCTGCCCGCTGAGGATCATATCGCCCTGGTTGATTGCCACCAGGATCGTGCCGACGATTACGCCGACCTTGAGGCCACGCACAACAATGTCTCTGCGCAATGCGACGCTTAACCACACTTTCATTACAACACCTGTCTCCGCTGTGATTGTCAGGCAGCAGCGTCTATTCTGCGCGATCGTAATTGATTCGCAACATCAATCGATGAAGATCTCTTGAATTCCAGCTTGCCCACATCAAAGCGCTTTGTGCTCGTACTCGGTCTGCTGACCGGCACTGCTGCGCTGTCGATTGACATGAGCCTCCCCTCCATTCCCGAGATGGTTCGGGAATTGGCGACCAACATGTCATCCGGTCAGCAGGTCATCAGCTTGTTCATGATTGGCACTGCGCTCGGCCAGTTACCCGCCGGATTCCTCTCCGATCGCTATGGCCGCATTCCTGTGCTCTATGTCGGTGTCTTCATATTTACAGCGGCCAGCATTGCAACCTCGGCCAGTAACCACATCGAATTGGTGCTTGCGGCGCGTTTTTTCCAGGGGCTGGGCGCCTCCGTCGGTGTCGTCATTTCACGAGCGATCGTGCGCGACGTCGCCAGCGGCAAACAGATGGCAAGGCTGATGTCCGTCCTGGTCATGATATTCACGGCGACGCCGATGCTTGCGCCAGTTATCGGCTCCTACCTGACGACCCTTTACGGTTGGCGCATGACCTATGTCGCAATGGCGATATTTGGCGGCCTGATGTTGATTTGCATCAGCACGGTTCTCCGGGAAACACACGTGCCGACGCGGGAACATCACATCGTCAGGCAGCTCGGCATGAGTCTCCGGGAATTTTTCTCGCATCGGCAAAGTGTATTTGGCGCATTGCTCGTGATGCTGCCGGCCTTCGGCTTTATCTCCATCATTACAACGTCGGCGGCATTGATCATCGACGTCTTCGCGGTGCCGGTGCAGTACTTCGGCTATATCTTCGCAATTTCCGGAATCGGCATCCTTATCGGCTCAACGCTCAACAGAAAACTGCTGCATCGCTTCAGCACCTTGCAGATGACAGGCGTCGGCGCCGCCATTATCGGCATAGCGGCCGCTCAACTACTGTTGATCGCATGGCTGGGACAGGCGAGCCTCTGGTGGATCTGGGGCAACGCCAGCCTGTTCATGGTCGGCACCGGATTCCTGTTGCCCAATGCCACGGCGCTGGCGCTCGATCCCGTACCGAAGATTGCCGGCACCGCGTCGTCACTTGTTACCGCCATGCAAAATTTTGCAGGTGCCCTTGGTTCTTTTATTGCGGCAATGATCTATGACGGCAGCATTGCCCGCATCGTCATCATCCTTGGCTTCTCCGGCATAGCGACAGCCGTCGTTTTTTTCCTGTTTCGAAAGATGATTCTCGGCGACCAGCCGCTACATGTTTCCGACAACGAATAGATTGCCTAGTCTGTCTCTGTGACGATCTCGCTGACGTCTTTCCTGGATTGCGTCGGCAAAATTTTCGGATAGCCGTACCAGATCAGGCTGACAACATATTCTTCACTCTCATCGATGCCGAGCAATTCGAAAAATCGCTGGTCCCGGGTGATAAGGCCTGTTGTCCATTTGGAAGCAACCCCGGCCTCGGAAAGATAAAGGAGGATATTCTGCACGGCGCAGCAGCAACTTGCATAATCCTCGCGCTCCCTGAGTTCGTCGTCCGATCTGGTACAGGTGACGAGCAACCAGCCTGGCACGGCGGCCGCGGATTTCGCCTTGTGTTCGCCTAACTCTGCAGTCTTGTTTTCGGTAACAATTGCGCGAATGAGTTCGACGCTCGCCGCCTTCATTTTGTCGCCCAGCAGGTAGAAGTGCCAGGGCTCTGTCAGGTGATGATTCGGTGCCCAGCGAGCGAGTTCGATCGCCTCCAGCACCAGGTCCTTGCTGACCTCCTGCTTCAGGAACAGGTTGGTGGTGCGGCGCGAACGAATGCGTTCGGCGAGTGCTCGAAGATTTCGCGATTTGCCGTCCGGCAGGTGCCCGGCCATGATTGGCTACGCCTTCCTGATGATCATAGCGATTCCCTGCCCTACCCCAATACACATTGTGCACAGCGCATAAGTGCCATTCACACGTTGCAACTGCCAGGCAGCGGTCGTCACCAGCCGTGCCCCCGACATCCCCAGCGGATGTCCCAGCGCGATTGCACCGCCGTTCGGATTGACATGCCCAGCATCATCGTCAATACCCAGTTCACGCAGTACCGCGAGTCCCTGCGCAGCGAACGCTTCATTGAGTTCGATGACGTCCATCCTGTCGAGATCGAGGTCGGCCAGCTCCAGCACTCGCCTTGACGCCGGCACCGGGCCGATCCCCATTACACGGGGCTCTACGCCAACCGCTGCCCAGGCCTCGATGCTGGCAATCGGTTTCAAGCCATATTTGGCTACAGCGTCGTCGGATGCGATCAGCAATGCGCAAGCCCCGTCATTGATACCCGACGCATTGCCCGCGGTGACTGTACCGTCGTTGCGCACGATCGGCTTCAGTTTTGCAAGACTCTCTATATTCGAATCGGCGCGTGGGTGCTCATCCGATTTAACCTCGATCGAATCGCCACGGCGCTGCGGCACTGCAACCGGGACAATTTCATCATCCAGCCGGCCTGACGCCATTGCTGCCGCCGCTTTACGCTGGCTGAGCAGGGCAAACCGATCCTGGTCGTCCCTGCTCACGTTGAATTCGCTGGCCACATTCTCGGCGGTCCCGGCCATGGAATCGCTGCCGTATTGTTGCTCGAGTTTCCGGTTGACGAAGCGCCAGCCAAGCGTGGTGTCGTAAATCTCGGCATTGCGGCTAAACGCCGCGGTCGACTTGGCGAGCACAAACGGTGCGCGCGACATGGATTCGACACCACCGGCAATCACGACATTTGCGTCACCGGCCATGATCGCATGCGCGGCATTGCCGATGGCATTCATGCCGGAACCGCACAGTCGATTCACGGTGACTGCGGGCACCGAGGGCGGCACACCGGCAAGCAACAGCGCCATACGCGCGACGTTGCGATTATCTTCACCCGCCTGATTAGCGCATCCGTAGATGAGATCGTCAATTTTCTCCGGCGGGAGATTCGGGTTGCGCTCGATCAGCGCAGAAATTGGAATCGCGCCCAGGTCATCTGTGCGCACCGATGAAAGTGCTCCGCCGTAGCGGCCGATCGGCGTGCGAACTGCGTCACATATCCATGCCATCGTCTTGTTGCTCATAGCCTTTGTCCAGCCTCGGGCACGCTATTGGCGCTGGCATTGCGCTTTTTAAACGTCCGCCCGAGGTACAAGCCAATAAAAGCCCATAGCAGCGCGATACCAGCGCCGATTGCGGCAACGGCGCCCAGACCCACGCCGAGTCCGGCAGTGAGCCCGGCGAACGCCCAGCCGGTGATAGTGTCGCCACCCCGATAGACGACGATATCGATAACCGGCTTGGCCTTGAAGCGTGTTTCACGATCGACGACCGTGTACAACATTTCCCGGCCCGGACGAGTGATCGAGTAATTGCCGCCTTTCAGAATAATTTGTGCGGCGATGATTGTGGCGATCACGGGGTTCACGGCAACGATCAACAGACCGATCCCGACAAGAACAGGTACCAGTGCCAGGGTCTTTGCGAGACCGAGCCTAGTCGTGATTCTACCCGTTGCAAACCAGGCCGTCGCAATCGCAATAACATTGATTGATGTGTTGATGCCGGCCCAGATGGCAGTTCGCTCATCCCTGGTGAAGACTTCAAGAACATTCTTCAGTTCAAAATAGACGAAAGATCCGACCGATGTGTATAGCAGGATAAATAAACCAATACCGAGCAGGTATGGATTTTTCATAAACAGCGAAAATCCGGCAAAGGGATTGCCACCGATAGATTGATGTTCGTTCAGATCGACATGCACGTTTTCATTCCCGAGTTCTGACACTTTCAACCGCTGCAAAAGACCAAGTGCCGGTATGATTGCTACCAGTATCGCAGCAGCGATGAGCATCAGGTTTTGCGTGCCGATTATAGTTGCCAGAAACAGCGGGACTGAAGATCCTGCCAATGTTCCGATACTCGCTCCACTTGCGATGAAGGCAAAAATCCGTGGCGCCTGGGCCCTGGAAAAAACGTCAGACATCAGGCTCCAAAAAACGGAAATATGGAACAAGGAAAATACGCTGATCCACACATAAAATGACTTATCGACGTAGACAGCATCTTCGATAGCGGAGCTGCCCAGGTAAAACGCCAGGAATGACGCGGCGAAAAAACCATAAACACCGGGTACGAGGTGTTTGAAGCGCGCCCGGGCAACAGCAAATCCGTACACGCTGACTGCAACTATGCTGATGAAGAAATTGATCGTCCAGAGCATCGCAACTTCCGGATCGGACCAGTCACTGGCCATCGCATCACGGACGGGCTTCAGAATATTGTAAGCCAACATCAGCATGAACAGGAACGCGAAGGATAATGCGGTGGCCCGAATCTCGTTGGGCTCAACCTTGGTTGCCCATCTTACGATGCGCGCTATGGGTCCGCCGCCGTTCCTCATCGCGCTTTTCTCCCGGGGAGCGTGGGTGAGTCGGCTAGATTGCCACAGAAACCCACCGGCGGGCCACGCTGGTGGCCCGCCGGCATGGAATTCGGTATTCGGGCTGCTAGAGAGACGCCTTGGCGACGCTCAGGAATTCATCCGCCGGCAGCCGGATCTTGTAATCAGCATTGACAAAGTCGAAGACGATATCGCCGGACTTGTTGATGACATAGACGGCTGGTACGGCCAGCGCATTGTGCATACCGATCGAAGAACCGGCGACATCCCGCCCTTTTTGTTCCAGGTAATCTGTCAGACCCTTGTCGATTCTGAAGGCCGTACCAAGCGCCATGGCTGCGTTCATATCCGCGTCAGAAAGGATGACGTAGTCCAGCCCGTCGATGTCGTCCTGCGTTTCCTGCTTCAGACTCGAATAAAGAAGTTCAGGCCTGTCATTGCTGAGAAACAGTACGTCGTAGCCGCTCTCCCTGATCTCGGGAATAACGGTGCGCAACTCGGAAAGATGCATGTTGCAGTAGGGGCACCAGCCGCCCCGGAACGAGATCAGTATGGTCGGGTTTTCAAGATTGTCCGGATCAAACACATAGGGTTTATCATCGACAGTGCGGACGGTAAATTTGGGCGCCCGGTCGCCGCTCTTCAGAGGCGTGGTCAGCTCCGCGCTCGCTGGCAGCGCCGCGTAGTCTTCCGCGATGGCGCGGTTCGAATGCGACAGGATCATCGTTCCGAGCAAAAGCGCCAGGAATACGACGTAAATCAGGTTGCGGCCAAATGCCATGACAGATACTCCTTTACTGGACAGTCGATCAGACCGCCTGCACACGGAGTTTATTACAGCGGTGAGCCAGATGGGCTGATTTATCAGACGGCCTTCTCAAGCAGATCGGTCCCATCAATGTCGACCACGCCGCGGCAGCGTGCCTTGGCGCGATACATCGCCTGGTCTGCGGCGCGCAGCAGACCGGTCAGCGTACTGGCATGTTCAGGATAGAGCGCAAGGCCAATCGCCGCAGCGCAGTCCAGCGTTTCTTCGCCAATAAAGTAGCGCTGTTCAAGAGCATTAGTCAGCCGTGTTGCCAGCTTCTCGGCAACCTCTCCCGTGACGTCCGGCACGAGTGCCACGAACTCATCACCGCCGGGACGGCCAATAATATCGCAGGATCGGAGGCTGCTCCTGAGCCTTTCCGCGGCAATTTTCAGTAACTGGTCACCGATTTCATGGCCACATTGATCGTTGATTTTTTTGAAGTCATTCAGATCGACAAAGAGCAGTGCGCCGGTTGCGTCGTCCGCGCTTTCTGATAACAGGCGGGACGCCTGTTTTTCGAATCCGCGCCGGTTCAGGACGCCGGTTAACGGATCGCACAGGGCGATCGATTCCATCTGCAATTCCTTTACCCTGTCGTCAGTGATGTCAATGAACGTTACCGCCACATCCTCGCCCACCGGTTCGCTGATCACGTGCAACCACCGTGCTTCCCCATCCACATCGGCCCTTACGTCCGTTTCGAACAGCGTTCCGTTCTGCGCTGCTTCAAGGAACCGCTCTAGCAGCGAATTCGCGTTCTCGGTTTCCATGCCCTTCGAAAACAGCCTGACCACGTCCGCCGCGGAACAGTTAATCATCTCGTCCGGTTCAACATCAAGGAAACGACCGGCTGCGGCATTCGCAAATATGCAGCAAAGTTCATTATGGTCCTGATCACCATCCACCGGGATCCAGCTGAGTCGAATGATGCCGTTAAGGGAATGATCGATCAGCGTGCGCAGAAGTTTTTCACTGGTTTGCACTTCCCGCTGCGCTTTCTCTACGTCGCTGACATCGCGAAACATCAACACACGACCGTTTCGCGCCGTTCCCTTATTGGTAGCGATCGGGGTCACCTGCAAGTGCAGGAAACGGCCGGTATAGGTCAACATTTTCTGTGGCAGTCCGGTTTTAAGGGCAGCGTGCACTTCCGGCACCTCTTCGCCAAACACTTTGTCAAGGGACTCTCGCAGCGCCTCACGCTCGGAAATGTTCAGCAGTATCTCAGCTCCGTGATTCAAGCCGATGACACGTTCATTGTTGTCAACCACGATAACCGGGTCCTGCATATTCTGAAACACAGTCTCGTACGCGATCGGACTGAAGTCGATGATCTGTTCACGGAGAAGCAGCCAGGCATAGATCGGCAGCATCCATGCGAAAACGAGCGGCAATATCGAAATCGTGTCGGGCCCGACGCCGGTATCGTAAAAGACAGCGGTGATGGACGGGGCTATTGCAGAACCGACGATGAGAAACAATCCGCGACGGTGCGCCGGGGCGACCGCTGAACTATGCAGCAGAAGCGTCAGAATGCTGGCGCCGACAACCAGGTAACCGAAGGGCGCGTGCACAAAGAGAAAATAAGGTCCCCAGGCCACCGGTCGGGTCAGGAACTCGCCGGCAGCATTGGTGGCCGGGTAAAACCACATGAACTGGTGCCAGAAATTTGTTGCTGCGATCACGAGCGACAATACTGGAATGATCAGCAACGCGGCTATCGTGGTCCTGGAGGTCTGGCTTCCCGTGTACTCGCGGAAGCATACCAGGATACCGACAGGGACCAGGCCGGTGCCGATATAGTGCCCGAATCTGCCGAGCATGAAGACCGGCAATGAAGGCGCCAGCAATTCGATTGCTCCACCGAGGACCCACAAAGCGATCATCAGGAAGGTCACGCCCATTGCCAGGCTGCCAATTGCGCGCTGACCGCCCAGCATGCGCATCGCAAGCACCAGGTAGCCAACCGCGCTGAAAGCCAGCAGAATTGACAAGACGACATCGAGGTTTATCACACCGTAACTCTCAGGGCCCGGATGCGGCCCAAATACCGGAATATGTGCAATTGTAATGGGCGCAAGCTACTGATTCTGGGACCTGTTCCACAGCTTTTGGCGGTCAGCTGGGCCGCAGGTGGTTAT